>Ga0302286_10000188_pt1 | contig 52240 bp, 69 predicted proteins | sample III_Fen_E2_3_FD_198765 | JGI IMG/M metagenome (GOLD analysis project Ga0302286, IMG submission 198765) | Peat permafrost microbial communities from Stordalen Mire near Abisko, Sweden - III_Fen_E2_3 | ecosystem: Environmental > Terrestrial > Soil > Wetlands > Permafrost | place: Sweden: Abisko...
GATTCCAAAAGATTCATTCGGGAATGAAACTTGTTTGATTGTGAATGAAACGAGAATAGGCGGCAATCATGTTTCTGTTTTTAATGCGTATGCAGAAACATTGAGCGGGACTTTGACCTCTGCAATAACTGCTAATCAGGAAAAAACAAGTATTCAATTAACCGTTGCAGATTCAAGTAAATTTCCTTTAACTGGTGATATATTTATCCCAAATACTGCCGGCAATGGATTTGAAGTTTTTTCTTATACTTCGGTCACTATAAACTCAGGCGTATTAATAACATTCAATGGGACAAGCTACACATTTAAGGTGGCTCACTCAAATGGTGCAACATGTACACGCTATGGTGATGTATTAGACTTTACCTTAAATCCAGATGTGCGAAATGAGGCACTTTGGGCTAGTGATTTAGGGGGATTTGTAGGTGCTTTTCGACCTTCTGTGGATGGAGTCATCAACTCAAACGCATCTATTATCAATGTCGATTCAAATGGAGCAGATACAGCCAATGTAGGTGATTTGGTACTAGTAAATTCTAGTGGAAGTTTAGTTTTCAATACATCTTCGGCTCAAATATGGAATAGGTTCAGGGATGCAACTTCGGTCGAAGTTCCATTAGGCTCTATGTTTAAGGGTTTGAATGGTATGAGCTATGACGGAAGTCCATTCGGAACGTATCTTGGTAAAAAACAAAATTTAATTGATGCTACAGCACTGCAACCGGGTGATGCTTTGACGGCTGGAGTTTTATATAAAATATTCAATGATAATTCAAATGATGCAACAAAAGCCATACTTTATAATGGCGTTCAGTATCTCCCTGAGTTTACCTTTATTTGCTTGGCTGGAGTAACAATTTTCTCTTTGTTGAATGCAGGTTCAGGAACTTATGTGAAGAAAGTAAATGCAGATGTTCTTGAATCAATTGAGATATTGCCTTACGATGATGCCAATACACCATCCGCATTTCCTAAGTTTTCAGCCCCTTTAATGGGTGAATGCAAACTTTTGTACTATACGGCAGCCGGTGCAACTCGGTACGGTAAAACACTTGGACAGCCTGTTTTATTCAGCGATTTGGCAATTGCCAATTTCGTAACTGACTTCCCAAATTGCAGCGATAAAATTTCGCTCTATGATGGATATGCTGTTAGCAATGCAGATCAGGAATTCTATACGCTAGCCAATGCAGGTTTGACAAACCCTAAATCGACTTATTTCACTGCAACTATTCCAACATTGAGATTTTTAAGAAGAGAGGTTAATGCTCATTTCGATTTACCTTACGATTATTAATTATGACGGCATTATACAATTTTGGAATTTCTATCGACAAAGGTGTAATTCCGCCCAGTGCAAATAAACAGATACATTTTAATTTGTTTGATGCTGTAATTTCGATTGAAAAAGGGGTAATTCCTCCAAAGAATTATTTTAAATCCCAATTATTTGGATTTGGAATTAGTATTGAAAAGGTAAGTGAGCCAGCGGTGATATTTTATCAGATTTTATAACATTAAAAATTAAATATATATGTACTATCTACAACTAATTTACAAGTGGATTTTAAGCCACTTAGCCGATCTTTTTAAATGGAGTTTCTCAATCTTTGGAAGTCTACTTGTCATTCTTGGAGTGCATTTACTAATATAATTGATGATTTATAACATGATAAACAAAACAGACATTTCAAAATTCAGTTGGGCGGAAACAGTATCCGATCCGAATGGAAAATCATCAGGAAGCAAGTTTAATGCTCATATCGTGGTGGTGACTTGCTGTATATGTATTGCCAAAACTGTGATGTGTGATGGAATTGCGGGATTACCCCTTATTATCGTATTAGCTGGATTGCTTACGGCTGCAATGGCAGCATTTAGCTACTCTAAGAAAAAGGATACGAATGACACAACTAATACGGTGGAAAAAGAAGTTTAAATATTTTAAATTAAGGAATAATGTTAGGAATCAATGATTGGATAGCTATATCAATAGCCTTTATTGCAAATTTAGTTATTGCATTTGGATTCTTTTTGAGGATGAATGTAAAAATAGCAGAAATAAACGAGAGGTATATATCACTCAGCAAGGTAGTTTCCGATCATAAGGATGACAATAAAGATGCATTCTCTTCAATAGTAGAATCGCTTCGGGAAAATCGAAATGAGAATAAGGATGAACATCGAGAGATTACCACTAAGATTGATAAATTTTTAACAATAATGAGTGATTTGAACCACACAATAATTCAAAATATTAAATAAATTATGAACCTATCAAAGAATTTTACTTTAGAGGAACTCTGTGAAACAAGTTCGCACCTTCCCAACATCCCCACTCAGGGCGAAATAAACGCATTAGGATTGTTAGTTCGCGAAGTGCTTCAACCGCTCAGGGATAAATACGGCAAATCAATAACGGTTAATTCCGGCTTTCGATCTTTGGCGGTGAATCAGGAAAAGGGTGGAGCAAGCAAACCACTATCACAACATTGTAAGGGCGAAGCTGCCGACTTAAGTTGTGAGGATAACTCTAAACTTTTTCATTTGATCAAAGATAATTTTGTTTTCGACCAGATGATTTGGGAGGGAGGCAACCACATACAACCAGCTTGGGTGCATGTTAGTTATAAAACTCAGGGTAACCGGGGTGAATGCTTGCGTATGGAAAAAATAAATGGCAAATCAACATATACGAGAATATGAAAACAGCAAACTGGATTTGGATACTCTCAGGCATTATTTGCCTTGTATTATTGTTCGGTTACATTTCGAAATGTGCGAATAAAAAAGCCGTAAACAATATCGAACTTTCGAGCGATAAGGCACGGGAAAAGTTTCTGGTGGATTCTATGAAGATAGTTCAGTTCAATGCTCAAATTGCTTTAAAGGATAGTTTGGTAACTTTTTATAAGAACAGGGCGCAGGAGGCAGCAAAGCAAGCCAAAACACATATAAATAGCTCTAAGAAGCAAGGAATAATCACTGACGCTGCAAAAGAGAACTTTAAAAAGGATTCGACCTTAAAAAATTGCAAAGAAATAGTAGATAGCCAGGACATTGATTTATCTGAAAAGGATTCAACTATTGAAGATTTGAGCGTTGAAGCTGAAAGTTACTCGAGAGGACTATTTGAATGCAAAAAAATAAATACGTTGAAAGACACCATAATTGTTACTCAGGCGCACCAAATTAAAACCATAAACAGCGATTATTTGCTTTACAAAAAAGAAACTACTAAAATTATCAAGCGAAAAACGTTTTGGAGTGGTGTGAAGGATGTGGGAATAGGGATTGTGACAGTAGCGTTGGTGGTGAAAATGCTGTAGGATTTTATATATTAATAGTGAATTGTGATTTTTCATAGTATTAGATTTTATTGATAAGAAAAGCTTCGTTGTGAAACGAGGCTTTTTTGTTTTAATTGGCTTTAATTGCTTGATTAACTACTATTGTCAACCCATCTTTGTATTGAATTAAAATAATGCAAATATGAAACTAACAGTAAATGTATGTCAGGCAGTAAAAGCAATGGATGCTTTGCATGATAACCGATTTTTGATAAATTTATTAGTTCAAACTTATTCAAATGTGTGGGAAATTACGACCGATAATGATTCGGTTCAGGAATATATCGAACAGGTTCTTACTGAGATTGGTATTGATCCGGAGGAATATCAATTGAATTAAAAAAAGGTTTATTTCATATATTCTTTCATACAATCAATAGCTTTTCCGGCACTGCGTACAATCACATACTTTCCACCACATGCTTCAAGTTGTTGTTGAAATGTTTTTTGTTCGGGCGATTGATCACCGGTGTCGGTCTTAAATTCCAAACATAAGCAAGAAAACCCTTTTTTTGGAATAAGCAGAATAACGTCTGAAACACCGGATTTCACGCCTTGCTGTTTCATTCGTGTAGCTTCTGGCGACCACGTGGAAGTAACTCCTTTTTTATTGGTTCTTGTAACTTGGTCGCGTTTTCCGCCATTAGGAACGGCAAAAAGTAGTTTATCCGGAATCCGTGGGAAAAACGTTGGTACCACCCTGAAAAACTCACCCTGAATGTCATCTTCTTCGTGGCTGATTTTACGCTTTGATTTCTTAGGTTCGGAAGCATCCTTTCTACTGGTATAGCATAGGTAACAGACAAATCCTTCAGGTCGTTCGAGTACGGAAACTGTTTCCTTTCCACAATGAACACATTTTTCTTTAGTCATATTATTTTCTTTCAATTGGTCGCCAATATGAGATATTCACCAGCTGCACCGCTAGGATTATATATTGCCTTACCATTAAATTTTTTCATAGTGATTATTTTTATTAAAAAACAGGTTCTTGATGAACCGGTTTAATTGATAGTTTTTTATCTTTTTTGATTTTAAGTTTATTTGGTAAGTGTACTTAGTTTTGCTTTTTCAAACATTTCTGAAAGTTGTTGATTGGTGATTATATCAGCTAATTTACTCTCTCTTTAAGGACTAATTTATCCCCGTTTACCATTTTTAAAGTAGCCTTTGTAATCACGTACATAATTATTATTTATTAGTTAAACATATTTGCGATTAAATCTAATGTACTCTCTGAAATTTCATCACTTCCACCCATAACAGCGTTGGCGATTCCTTTTTTAGTTTGAATGATTTGATAGACACGTTCATCTATCGTGTTTTTTCCTGAAAAATACCTACCGGTTACGCTATCTTTTTGGCCCATCCTATGTGCACGGTCTTCGCATTGACAACAATCAGCATCAGTCCAGGGAAACTCTACAAAAAGAACATCGGAACTCGCTGTAAGTGTCAAACCAACTCCAGCAGCTTTGATTGAACATATAATAATGTTCGTTTTCGGGTTATTTTGAAAACTATCAACTGATTGCTGTTTTTGTACTTGATTTTCTCGGCCAGTGACAGATACTGCAGAAGGGAAAGCATGTTTAAGCTGATCAACTACAATGTGAAGTGAACAGAATATAATTACCTTCTTACCGCTTTGCTGAAAGTCTTTCACGTAGTCAATTACTTTCTTTACTTTTCCACGTGCTGTGATTTGCCTTAAAAGGGTCAAACGAACCATTGCAGCACTCCGCAATGCGTTTTTAATCTTACTATCCGTTGCTTCCTTGTATTCCTTGAGGTATTCCTTCAGATTATTCTCAGCAAATTGATATTCTTCCCGGTTACTTATTTCAACCGTTATAAGTTGCCTGACTTTTGCGGGTAATTCTTTCAGAACCTTTGCTTTTTCCCTCCGAAACATCACATCGGTCATTTTTAATGACGGCTTTTTTGATTTCGTTTTTTAATACTTCCATAATTTTTTTGTTTTTAAAAATAAATAATTGGTGGTCTATAAGGGAATCAAACCCTCTCAATCCTTCGCATGGATCATACTATATGCTCTACACTGTTTGCAACCAGCAGCTAGATTATGTTATCCCAGATTATGCATCATTTACACTAATAGACCATTTTTTTAAATTAATTGCTTTTTTACGTGATTGATAAACATATCCATTTTAAACCTATAATAATCCTCATATCGATCATAACCCTCTGAATTTTGCTTCCATGCGACAAACAGAACATCTCTAATTCGTTTTGAAGGTGTTTTTGTTTTGTCTTCATAGTCAGCCTTTGTTTCCTCAATTATTTGCAGTTGCGCTGTTTTGAAAGAATCTTTATTGAAAGCCAGGAACCCGGCACACTGAACGGATAATGCAATGTTTGTGATTTGCTCCGGTGTTGGCTCGTTGGTTTCAAAGGCAAGAACGAGCGTTCTATCTTTCAAGCTTTTGTAACTGACTAAAATTGCGGGTATGATTATCATTTTCAATGTTTTAGTATAAATACTCTTCGTGAATAAAATTAAGCAATTCGGCAATTCCGAATCTTAGTGCTTCCAGTTTTTCAATGGCTTCAATAATTTCTTCCCGATTATTCAAATCATTGTGCAATTGGATTGAACCTTTGCAATCGTGCATGGTCAATTTCATAATACCATCTTCCATCACTTTAGCATGATAACTTGCCATTGATCTATGACTATCCGGCAAAAGAAAGTTCTTTTCGTTGTGGGTTGGTTTAGCCATTGATAATTGCTTGTAATTGTTTATTTTTCTCTTTTACTTCCAAAACTTCCCGCTGAAGGCGTTCGCTTTGGCGTTTATAATATTCCGATACGTTTGTCAGTCGTGTTACTTCCTTTTCAGCATGTTCAATACGTGCTGTTATTGGATCCGTGTATTTTCCTTTTGCGCCATGATAACCATCGCGTTTTTTCTTGATTGGTGCTTCTTCGAGTTCTGTGAATAGTTCGGCCATAGTAGTAGAGTTTTAATTATCCAATGAATTCTTTAAATGCTAATCGATATACATCAAACTTGATTTCAAGTACGTAGAATGCAATTACATTAACTGTATGACCTACGTCGCTTATAAAAATCAATGGGAATTCTTCTCCCGAATCAAATAATTCGATTGATTCATTTTTTTCAAAATATGATTTTAATGAATCTAGTATTCGTTGAATCATTCCGGGATAAGCCGCTTCAATTTTCTTTTGATTTCTTAGTGCGTATCTCATAATTTTATTTTAAAAGATTTATAATTGATTCAAAAGTAGATTCTTCAGTATCATCAACTGCTCCGGTACATTGTATAACCATTTCACGTTTTTCATTGATTACTTTATAAATATCTTCGTCAATGGTATTTTTACTGAGGAAATAAGATATTTGAACAGCATTTTTTTGGCTTATTCTGTGACATCTATCTTCGCATTGATCAGTATCAGCAGAATGCCATGGAAGTTCAACAAATGCAACTCTGGAAGCTGCTGTGAGGGTAATTCCAACGCCACCGGCTTTGTAGTTGACAAATATCAGGTTATGATCAGTCGGAATGAACTCATGATCGGAATTTTCGTGTCTTTCAAACCGTGTATCGCAAACCGTACATCGTTGGAATTTATGTATGTTATCATTCCGTTGGTGAGAGCTTTCAGAACCGGTAAAAAATAATGCAGTTGGATAATAACTTCGGAGCACATCGGCTACCTCATTAAGATAGATAAACACTACTATTTTCTCACCTGATTCGAGTACATCATCTATGTATTCTTTTACATCGGCCAATTTTCCACGAGCAGAAATGTTTTTCAATACCCCGATCTGAACCATTATTTTACCTTTCATACTTTTGGCAATTTGTGGCTCTGTGGCTTTTCGGTATTCTCTCAAATAGGTTTCAAGATCAGCCATGGCAGCATCATATTCGGGTTGGTTGGAAATACTACAAAAAACTTTTTGTCTAAACTTATCCGGAAGTTCCTTGAGTACATCTTTTTTTTCACGCCTGAAATAGCATTTATTTCTAAGTATTGAATTTATTTCCGGCCAGCGTTCTTCATCAGCACACATTTCACGAAAAGCAACAGATCCACCAAACTCTTTCAACTTATTTATTATCATAAGTTGAAACATCAGATCAACCGGCTTATTTACGATAGGGGTACCACTAAGAAGCTGTGTGAACTTACCCTGTGCAATACCATAGGATAATTTGCTTTGACGTGTAGTCTTATCTTTCACTCTATGACTTTCGTCGATAATAACTGACTTGAATACATTGATATTTGGCAAGAAATTGACGTGCTTAAGCAACATTTGTTCACCGCGAGGGACATCGATGTTCACCACAAAATACTTTTGAAGCGATTCATAATTGACAATGAAAACATCATACACACCCATGTTATAGAAAGTTTCCCATGTGTGTTTAATGGAATCGCTAAGAATAACCGGTTTATGATCGGAGCATAATTTCCATTCCATTTCCCAGTTCAATTTCAAACTTGCAGGACAAATGATCAAGCATGGAAATTCATTCTTTGCAATAACCGTCGCAATACTTTGAAGTGTTTTCCCAAGTCCTGGAGCATCGCCATTTATACAGCTTCCATGTTTTATTCCGTAAGCAATACCTTCGGTTTGATAACCGTACGGTTTTAGTTTCAGGTCAATATGCTGTTCAAGTTTTGGCATTTCTGTAGGTACATCAAAAACACGACGTTTTGATATTTTACCGGTCATATCAAAACAATACTTTTGAGCGAACATCTGTACTTCGAATTCATATCTATGTGGAAGCTCCCAACGCTTCAATTTTGAATCGTAACTCACATCAGGAAGCTTTGCCACAGCTGCTGATATTTTACGGTCAAAATCAAACTGTATTAGGTACTTATTTTCTTTTTCAACTACTATTCTCATGGTCTTCCGTTTCCAAATAATAAATGCCATTTATAGGCTAGTTCTAAATACTTTTGTTTTCCTTCTAAATAGAAGTCTGATTCCCGATTAATGAAGATTTTGAATACTTTGTGATTCTTTTTGGATATGCCTATAATCACATCGCGTTCTGCTCCTTCAATATCCATGTACCAAGCACGTGAGCGGTCGTATTGAAAGAATTTACATGCAGTTTCAAACTGTGTCTGTGTTTCGGCTGCTGTACTCTTTATATCACCACCCCATTTCCAGTCATCACGCCAAATATCCCACTTACATCTTCGATTTAGGTCAAAATCAACACCGTCAAAATTCATTTGAGCATTTCGTTGAATGCTTATCTTTTGTGCATTTGCTCCGCTCATTAGTTCCGAGCAAAACGGGTCGCGCCAAAAGGCTTGTTTCATTTTAATGGTATTTTCGAAAGTGGCCTTTTTGTAAACTACATCTTCTCTAGTGCGTTTGAAATAATCGACCTTATGAGTTTCGGTAATCATAGCATCGAGTAGATTTCCATCGGCAAATGCTTGTGTGGGATCGATTGTATTTGATTTCGGATTGAGTTGGTCCAATAACCAACCCAAATCCGAATTTGATACTTCTGATCGTCCAAAATATGCATCCATATTTAATAATAATCAAAATTACTGTCATCAATCAAATCATCGTTATCTCCAAAAAGAGAGTCTAAATGATTATCTAAATCTCTATCGATAGCATCTTGTGCAAATATTCCTTCCATGATTATTTCGCTTTATAAACCGGTTCGTACACAAGTAATTTGCTTTCGATTGTCACATCGTTTTTGACAGCATACTTTTCACAGAATACTTTGATACGAGCGATAGACATGGATTCTATCTTGTCGTTGGTTAGGTTTTTACCTTCATTTTCGAACCAAAAAGAAATCAATTGTAGATAGCCGGCAGGATTAATAACCAAAATATTATAGCCTTCTTTTACTTTCGGAGCTTCAGTAAATAAATCAGCTTGATTATCTACCATTGCACTTACAGATTGACCGGTTGCTTGTACGGTAGCATCTGCTTCGGCTTTCAATTGCGATAATCTGGCTTTTTCCTGAAGTTTTGCATCTTCCTCTGATTTGCGTAATCTTTCTGCTTCGAATGCTTCGTTGGCAAGGCGTTGACGATCTTTTTCTTTAGCTTCATTTTCCTGACGTTCAAGTTCAGCTTTAATATTAGCTTGAAGTGCTTCTTCTTCAAGCCGTATCTTATTTTCTGCGTCAGCTTCAGCAGCTTTTTTTCGTGCTTCTGCAGCTGCAGCATCTGCCAATCGTTGTCGTTCCGCTTCCTGACGTTGCAATTCTAACGCTTTCAGTCGTTGACGTTCCAGTTCTTCCAATTGATTTTTCTTTGATGGAAGCATATCAACAAGTTCGCGTTTAAATTCAGAAATTGATGTTTTAAAATTATCCATTGCCGAATAGCAAAGTTGTTGAGCCAAACCGCCAGTTATCAATACTTTTTCTTCAATTGAATGATGTTGAATGGTAAGTGAAATTTGAACATCGAAAATAAATTGAGCGTCACTAAGATTATTACCGAATTTTGATATTTCATTCGATGCTGTGTCAACATTCGAAAGAATAAGTCCATCGAACCAGGTATTTTTTACAGATTTAAAATTCAGTATATATTCAGCTATCGCCGTTGCATATCCAATTCTGTAAAGTCTTTCTATTTCAATTGCTTCCTGTTCTTTAGCAAGTCTCAATTGAGCTTGTCTTTCGGCCTCCTGGCGGTCTTTCATGATCTTAGTTGCATAGCCATCTCTTAATGACTGAAGCGTGTCAATTGGAGCATCTAGAGATCCCTCTAACGTTGTGAACTCTTTGGCAACAATAGTCATCATTTGAGTAAATGGTGAACGCTTTTCGTTCATTGACTTTTTTGTTTTCTTTACCTTATCAATATATGCGGCCAGCTGGGTATCGATAATATCATTCATGCCTTGTTTTGCTAAGGCTATAAGCTCATTTCCCTTTTCGATAGCTTTAGAGAATGATATTTTGTTTTCGGCAAGAACAATTGGTGCCTGAGTCATAAGAGATTTAAACTCTTCGATTTTTACTACTGATGTAGTTTCTGCGGGTAATGTTTGTGTTGCTTCCATTAAAATGTTTCCTCCTCATCTTTAGGTGTATCAATTTGAACTGCTGCGACAACTTTTGGTCCTTCAGTAAATGTTTTAGATTGATCTTCTTCCGTTTCATCACTTTCAAATGATATATTTTCAGATACCTTTAACTTGGTATAGGCACGCATGGCATGCTTGATACATTTTGCCTCTAAAAAGCCAGGGTCAATTTGTCCATCGTTGGCAGTATAAAGAGCATTTCCGTCTTTTTGGGTTTTGGTTTTAGAGTAGTTGGCGAGTCTTGCAATATCATCTTCGAGCAACCACTTGAAATCAATACCATTATGAGGAAGTACAATGCAAACGTAAACACCAATAATCTTATTCGTTTTTCTTGGGATAGCAGGTAAATAATCGACTTTCAATTCACCTAGATCATTTGTGCAAGGTTGAAATTTATCGCCATCGTAAATAACGATAGGATTGTTCATACGGATGATTTGACCGGATTTGATACGAAGATTCAATTCTCCGTAAGCAGTTACTACCAATCGGGCTACTTTGACCCATCGTTTTTGCCCTTCAACAATTTGTTCTGCATTTCGTGCTTCGAGGTAGGCATCTGATTTGCTTCCCGGTTGAAGGGAAAGTCCTGTTATTGCAACTTCAAAAAAAGCAGAACATAAGGAAATACCTGTACTTTCTTTGAGCCAATCATTTTGAGAAACAAGCCTTTTGAAATACCGGGCTTCACGTTCATATGTTGCCTCAGCATCTTCTTGAGAAAAACGATGCATTCTTACCAGCGTATCAATGAATGAATTTTTGATTGGTAGTTGGTCCACCAATGTTGTTTTGTCTGCGACATTAAAGTCGGGTTTTAATTTTTCTGACATTGTGTAAATATTTAATTGTTAGTTGAATATTATTGATATTGTTATAAGTGATAAAAACATAAGAAAAAAAGCAGTTAAAAGTGCGAATTTGATTTTATCCTTTTGCTGTTTCATTTTCTAATACATTAATGGTCCTTATTTCGTGTTTCTGTATGGATAAAGCAAAATGTTTTTGTATCTGTTCATAAGTCTCAAGTAACATTCCTTTAGTAGAGAAATTTTCTTTTACATCATTACCGCTCATTTTGTAAGCCATATTGATATTTTTATCCACGATTATTTTAAAGTCATTTCCGAAATCGTGAATCATTTGATTGTCTGCGGTGTGTGTTGTTTTTCATTGTAAATCTGGTTTTTCCATTTTAATTAGATTTTGTGTGATTTAAAAATTTTGTTTTCAGGAATTATATTTTGAATATCAAGCATCCGAGATGCAGTTTCGAGTTCTGAACGTTTAAAGTAAACTTTCCCTCGTTGTGAGTTTCCAGTTGGATAACCAACTATCCATCGTTTATGTCTCCAGTCGTCAATAAGCCGTTTTGTATATTTTTTATTAGCTTGTTTTTCGGTAATAATTTCAGAGAGTAAACCAAGTTCGTTGAGCGTATTAAACACTCCAATCTGCATTGAAGCAGTGATGATTTTTTGTATTTGTTGATCTTCCATTTTGTAGGGGCGAGTTTGATTTTTCTGTGTTTAGCGAGTTGGATTTTGTCAAACACCTGATAACGCTTTATCCGGTTGCCGTTAGTTGATTTTTTATATATAATGTGAATAATAGCGTTTACAGAATTGATCGTAAGATTCTCCAGAATAGGAGTGTTTTTTGAAGTCGTGTTTTTGTTCGGTAGATAGAATTGCCATTGGAACGAAAACGAATAGTGCGAGTAGTGCGATAAAGATCATGAATGGTATCATGATTCTAAAATTAATTCAGTTTCTGTTTTTTTTCCTGATTTTGTTCTTCTTACCCTCATTTCTGAACCGTCAAAATTGAATAATTCAAAGACGATTAACATCATCATAGCCATGCTCGTAATTTGACGTTTTATAGGAGAAAGATCCATTGAAATATTATATTCATGGCAAAAAAACCATGCTGCTAATTCATTTACTTTTGTTACTCCTGTTTTTGCAAATACACGTCTGAGCGTATTCTCAACTGTTCGAATTGGCATATTCAAGATATTAGCTACATCTTTTTTTGTAGCTCCCCAAGCGATATAGCGGGTAACTTCTGACTGGCGAGGGGCAAGTTTTATTGTATCGTTCATGGCTATTTTCCCCAAATACTTTTTATACCATATTTTTTAAATACAATCTCGATTGCTTCAGCTTCTGATACAAGAGGTTCAACTTCTCCTTTTAATCGCTGACCCCATGCGTATCTAGTTTTAATGCCTAATGCTTTCATTAATTCAGTCTTGACAGTTTTTACATCTTTCACCTGTACCTGTCCAAATCCTTTTTTAAATGAATACTTGCTCATGTTTTATTGTAGTTTTAATTTTATTTTTTAGTTGTAAATTCCAAATAATAGCGTATTTTTGCTATTTCATGGTGTTTGTTGAAGCAGTACATTTGTACATTAATATATAACACGATGCAAATATAAACGTTTTGTTTGTAATTACAAACGTTTTGTTTGTTTATTTTCAATTATTTTCAATTATTTTTTTATATGTCTGATATTCAAAGTATAAAAGAGGCATTCGATTACCTTAAATCGAACAAATATTTTAGAAATCAACAAGATTTTGTTGAAAGGATAGGTTCTGACAAAGCAACAGTATCACAGATATTGAGTGGAAAGAAAACTTACGACGAACGTTTTGTTTGCAAAATAGTAAAAGCGTTTCCAGTTTTAAATGAAAAATGGTTTAATGGGGAAAGTGATGAGATGCTATCCAGTTCAAAAAATATAGTTGAAGAACCAAAAGAAAAATATGATAGAGATTTGGTATTGGTTGAATTGAATGATGTGGTGAAAAATCAACGGGAAATAATAATGAGTCAACAGTCAACAATAAATAAACTCACTGAAATGCTTTATGAAATGAATAAAAAATAATTTAAACCAAAATCATTATGGAAGATACGAAGACAATTATTATTCAGCAACAAAAATTAATTGCCGAACAACAGCAAAAAATCAGTGCCCTGGAGCAGGAAATTGCACTACTAAATCAAGAAATTAAGGGTAAAAAAGAGGGTAAAAAGTAGTACCGTACTTGAACTATCTTTGAACTCTGATTTTTAGCGTTTGCAAACTATTCAAATTCAATTACATATATTAAATACCGCCTCGCTTTGGGAGCAGGGGGTCGTGGGTTCGAATCCCGCTACCCCGACACAGAAAAACGACTGTATTTCAGTCAATTACAAACATTAGCGAGTTGGTACAATTTTGTGCCCCTCGCTTTTTTTGTCTAAAATGGTCTTATTTTAGCCTAATAACGACAATTAAAGTGATAGTTTCTTTGAACTATCTTTGAACTCATTTCAAAAGGTTGCACAAAATTGATTTTAGCAGATTAAAAAACTAAAACTAAAACCAAAATCATGGCAACATTCAAACCGGTTGTTTTCTCAACCAAAAATCATATTAAATCTGATGGTACCACGAATATAAAAATTCGGGTTTATCATAACAAAGAATCTCAATACATACCAACTCCATTTTATATCGTTCCCGAACACTTGGGTAACGATGGAAATATTGTATCCGATTATCGCGACTGTGACCTGCTTAACTTCGAACTTGGAGAACTGATCCAGAAATACAGAAAAGTAACGCTCAAACTTGGTACCACCCGAATTTCACGCATGAGTTGTATGGAAGTGCGCGAGCAAATCATAGCAGCTTGTGAACCAGATTACGAATTTATTGATTTTATCAAGTTTGCTCGGGAACTGATCAGCGAAACGGTAAAAGATAAAACGCGTGAATGGTACACCCAATCTCTCAATTCATTTATCTGGTTTATGGGTCGTGAACGGATTGATGCCAGGGATATAACCGACAAACGGATTGAAGAATACAAAAAAGCGTTAGCCAAGTCCAGCAAATCGGGAAAAGCCATGGAACCCGGAGGCATAAGCAACTACCTGCGTGGACTTCGGGCAATGTATAACCGGTGCAAGCACAAATATAATGATGTGAATCATGATATTATACGAATAAACAATGAACCTTTCCCCGAAAACATTATTCCGGCATACAAACGAAAGCGTAAAAGTATTTCAGTTGAAGATCTGAAACGGATCCGGGACTTTGATTGCATTACCACGCGGACCCGCATTGCTCGCGATACGTTTATGATTATGTTTTATTTAATGGGAATCAATATAAATGACCTGTATAAACTTCAAACAACTAAATATGGAAGAATTGTATATGAACGTTCCAAAACAAACACCGAAGATAATATTTATAATTATGCGCTATCAATCCGGATCGAGCCGGAACTTCAGATTTTATTGGATAAATACACAGATGGTCACTTTCTTTCTTATTTCAAACTGAGATATGCCAATACAAAAAGTTTCATGCGTGCCGTGAATGAAGGGCTTGAAACACTTTGTGAAGAACTTAAACTGCCAAAGATAACCACCAACTGGGCACGGCATACCTGGGCGAGCACCGGACGAAATAAAGCCGGAGTGGCAAAAGCTGATATTGATTTCTGTTTGGGACATGTAAATAACGATACAAAGATGGCTGATATATACATTGATATTGATTATGGAATCTTTGATAAGTGCAACAGAGCCATTCTGGACCAACTAAAAGAGCAACCGGTGAAAAAAAATAAAAAAAAGTTGGAAAAAAGTTTGGTAGTATAAAAACACTTTGTATATTTGCACCGTGTTAAGCGAGTTGGATCTAAGGCGAAAGTCTGGGGTTCAACTTTTTTTATATATACCTACCTCATTAATTCACCACTCAAACACCTGATTACCTTTTCCGTAAGCAACTAAATTGCTTATGAGAATCTACATTTCTATTCCTATCACGGATAAAGACGAAGCCACTCAACGCAGAAAGGCAAACGAGGTCAAGCGACAAATTGAAGCAAAAGGACACGAAGCGGTAAATCCTTTTGATGTGTACGACGAATTATGTACCATTCACCGGCATATCCGTAAGCTAAAACCCACATATAACGAAATAATGATTGAAGACCTGGCAGCTCTTACCGGTTGTCATTCTATTGTGCTTTGCGAGGGCTGTACTTTAAGCAAAGGATGCGGAGTTGAATACAATCACGCTAAGGAATTAGAACTTAAAATCATTGACGAAAAGGAATTACATAAAATAAAAATAAATAACTAACAATTTAAACAAAAATCGTATGGAAATTACAGTAACTAAAGGCGAGTTTTATCAAAAACTCAGATTGGTTGGCAGAATTGTACAACCCAGTAAAATTAATGCAGCGACTGAACAGTTCTTGTTTGAAGCCGGCGAAGTACTAACCGTTACCGGAACCAACATGGAAGGGCTTATTAAAGCGACTATTCAAGTGGTAGAACGTGAACCTGGTGAAGTGAAGTTTGTGGCCGATGCCAAAACGCTACTCGATGCGCTGGCGGAGTTACCGGAACAACCGCTCGTTATCAACGTGTTAAAAAACAAAATGGTGGTACAATACCACAATGGAACATTTGAAGTTGCTGCCGGAAACGGAGAAGCTTATCCAGTTATGAATATGGATGGCGAACAAAAAACAATCAACATTGAAAAGAAATTCATTGTTGAAGGCATTCATCAGGTAATTGGTTGTGCAGGTACCAGCGAACTTCGACCTATTCTTTGCGGGGTGTACATGGAACAAAAAGCAGGTGTCCTTTCGTTTGTTTCTACTGATTCAAGCGTGTTGGCAGTGCGGGAATGGCCTTTGGAATCAGAAGATGAATTTGGAATCTGTATTCCGGTGAAAGCCGCAAAACTGCTCACTAATTTACTGGCAGTTTGTGACGAACGTGTTGACGTACTTATCACCCCGAAAAACATCTCCATTATTTCCGAAACTTATACATTCGTTTATCGGCTGGTAGATGGTCGTTTCCCGAATTATCGTAATCTTATACCGGTGAATCAATTGGAAGTAAAAGCCGTTCATTCCGATTTAGTATCGGCTTTCAAACGTGTATCTGTATTCTCAAATCGTGCTTCATTTTTGGTAAGCATGGAATTGAAACAAAACGAGCTTAATATTCAGGCTCAGGACATAGATTTTCAGGTAAGCGGCGAAGAAACGCTGGAATGCGATTATACAGGATCAAACTTCAAAATTGGTTTCAACGCTACGAACTTCATTAATCTGATCAGCTCCATTGATTCAGACGAATGCTCACTTTATCTTTCAGATCCTTCCAGAGCTACGGTTATCAAGCCAGTAGGGGTTGAAGGAATTACGTTGCTAATTATGCCATTACTCATCAATAATAATTAAAACCATGGGAGCATCAAACGCATTTAAACAAACGATTCAATCCTATCTCGAAAAACGTGCGCAAACGGATGAACTGTTTGCCACGAAATTTAATAATCCGGATAAGAACATTGATAGCTGTTGTACGTACATTATGAATACCGTACAGAAAATCGGCAATAATGGCTTTGCAGACGAAGAAGTATATGGCATGGCAGTTCATTATTATGACGAAGAAAATATTGAAGTAGGTAAGCCGGTTCAATGCAATGTGGTAGGTAATCACTCCGTAGAGCTTACTGAGGAAGATAAACAAGAAGCAAAAAACAAAGCGTTGGAACAATATCAATCCGATGCTTTAAAAACTTTGAAAAAGAAAACGGTAACGGTCAAAAAAGAAAATCCCGGAGTTACAAAACTAAGTTTATTTGGAGACGAAGATGAGAGTGAAGAGTAAACTACAGATCGAGGTTATGAACCTCACCAAATATCTACCTGATATCAAAGATAAAATACTTTCATGGGCGAAAGTTGATTGTTTGAAACATGTGGGTTACGCAACTAAGAACCGGGTTATCTGCATGGATTGCGGACAAAAATTTTCCCCCGAAATAGTCAGTAGAAAAAGAGCGGTCTGTCCGCGTTGCAATACTAAACTTATCATTGAAACATCGAAATGCAGAACAAACAAACAAGATATCTATATAGCTATTGCAGATGTTTACGGCGAATTTCAGGTAATCAGAAATTTCGAGCTTAAATCTAGTCACAGAGTTGATTGGCCGACAGAATATACATTCCATGAAATTCTTCAACATTGGATCCTTCCGAACGGTAAGCGTGAAGTAATTGCACGAAATCATACAACAAATTGGAACGTTGATTCATGGAATGGTAATATGGAAATCCGTACTAAAAGCAACGAACGAAAGTACGATGTATATCCGATTGCCTTTCACCCTGATTCTGAATTTAAACCGGAGTATTTGAAAATTGGAATAAACTATCATCTTCAGGGATTAACGGCATTAGAGGCAATACAAAATATACCAACGAATCAAAAAACAGAAACACTTTTAAAAGCTAAACAGTATGGACTTTTAGAAATTTCAGACGGTCATGATTATAAAATTGGTGCTTATTGGGATTCAATCAAAATATGCATGCGAAATAAGTATATCGTGAAAGATGGGAAGATGTGGACTGATTATATTGATTTGCTAAGGTATTTCAAAAAGGATATGTTGAATGCTCATTTTGTTTGCCCAAAAGATTTGAAAAAACAACATGATATCTATGTTGTCCGGAAAACTAAAGCAATGAAGCTGGAAAGTTTAAAACAGGATTATATTAGAATCCTCAGATATTTTGGTGAAGTGATTGGAAAAGACTTTGTTTATCCTAAAAATCTGAATAAAGAATATCAGATATTGGTTGAACGTCAAAAATTGGATAAACTCGAAAAGCGTGCAAAGGAACTTTCCGAACTCGATATCAAATACAGGGAATTTATTCTGAAATTTCTTGACATGGAATTTGTTGACAAGGATATACGCATTATTCCACTTGCAAACATTGATGAATTCAAAGCTGAAGCTGATATTTTGCACCACTGCGTTTATTCCAACGAGTATTTCAAGAAAAAGGATTGTCTTATTCTTTCGGCTCGATTGGGTGATGAACGACTTGAAACGATTGAAATCAATCTAAAATCAAATAAAGTAGTACAATGCCGGGGTAATCATAATTCAAACAGTGAGTATCATGATCGTATATTGGGTATCGTAAATAGGAATATTAAGCACATCCGAACCAGGGTAAAACAAAAGCAAACATCATGAACGACGTTTCCGGTCCACAACGTGTGGGCGATGTGATTCTGGCACTTTATCCGGAATTAAAAAAAACAACAAGATGGCGTTAAAACAAGATAGTGAATTGAGCATATATGATTTAATGAAAGATTGGTTTAATTTCTGTTTTGAAAATCCGGAACTAATTAATCCAAATCATGGTGCGATGTATTTTTTTATTATTGAACACAATAATAGATTAGGATGGAAACCGAAGTTCGGATTACCAAGGCAAATGACCATGGATGCAATTGGTATCAGGAACAACAGAACATACATGAAAGCTTTCACTGATTTAGTAAATTGGGGGTTTATTGTTATATATCAAAGTAGCGTAAATCAATATTCTGCTAATGTAATTGGTCTGGTAAAAAATACAATAGCAACTACCAAAGCATTGTCCAAAGCAACGCATAAGCAACGCATAAGCATTGCCCTCAGCACTGCCCCCATAGATATACCTATTACTAATATACCTATTACTAAATTACAAGAGAGAGAAAAGAAAATTTCCCCTCCCGAAATAAATAATAATTTTAATAGTACTGCTTCAGATAATTTGATCTCGATTGATGAAATTGAAAAAGAATTATTAGCCGATATATTTCAACAGGAGCAAGTGGCGATGTGTCATCATTTGCCAACTATTGAAGCAGTCCAGGAATGGATTAAAATATTTATTATAATGCAAAAAAGTGAGGGTATTTTTAAAAAATCACTCAAGGATGCTAAGAGTCATTTTTCAAGATGGTTGAGAACTCAATTAGAAAGGCAAAATAATAGTAAACAAACTACAGAAAAACAGACTTTCGACTTAAAATAAAACAAAATGGCTGAAAAACGCAATTATACAAAGAAACCAACAACTCAGGTACCTATTCCGGCAAACGAATACGGCAAACTGCCACCTCAGGCACCGGAACTGGAAGAGGCTATTTTGGGAGCGGTTATGCTTGAACCCGGGGCGATTGAAACAATTGACCTGGTACCCGAAGATTTTTACAAGGTAGCACATCAGCATATTTTTCAGGCGGTGCTCGATCTTAAAGACCGACACAACCCGATTGATATGCATACGGTGACCGAAGAACTCCGCAGAAGTGGAAAGATTGACGATGTGGGTGGTCCGTATTACATTACCGTTTTGACTGCCAAAATAAGTTCGGCAGCACACCTTCAGTATCATGCCATTATTGTAAAGCAAAAGTCAATTGCACGGCAGCTGATATATATGGCTAGTATGTGCCAGACAATGGCTTTTGATGATAAAACCGATGTGTTGGATACGATGGAATACATCGAAAAAACATTTACAGAAATAAGCACCGGAAGCACTGAATCCGATTCAAGTACTATGAGTGAATCGCTCCAAGAAACGCTTGAATATATTTTAGAAATTCAACGAAAAGCAAGTCTAGGCGAATCAACAGCCATTCCAACCGGTTTACGACAATTGGATAAAGCACTTTATGGTGGTTGGCAGGCTCCGGATCTGATTATAATTGGTGGTCGTCCCGGAATGGGGAAAACTCAGTTTGCAGTCAGCTTCGCCAAAAATGCCGGAATAACCGATAACGATTGCTTGGTGGTTGAAATTGAAATGACAAAAATACAATTGCTGCTTCGCATGATTACCGAGGATGACGGAATTGATTTTGACAGGATTAAAACAGGTAAGTTGACAAATGAAGAATGGAAATTGATTGAGTCTCGCATTGCCGATCTGATAAGTTTGAAAATAACGATCGCCGACGATGACAAGATTAAGAACCTAAGCAATATTAAATCACTTGCCCGAAAACTTCACCGTCAAGGGAAGTTGAAAATGATGATTATTGACTACCTACAGTTGATTGAAACAAATATGAAGTTCCAAACACGCGATATCGAGGTTGGTTATATAACCCGACAACTCAAGAGCCTGGCAAAGGAATTGAAAATACCAATCATATTGCTTGCCCAGCTGAGCCGTCCACCAAAGGGAACGAAGGTTCAAATGCCAAAGTTAGACGATTTAAGAGAATCAGGAAACATTGAGCAGGATGCCGATATCGTTATTTTTCCTCATCGGCCAAGTTATTACGAACCTGATATTACAGAATCAAATGGCACAAGTTGGAAAGGAAGAGGTGTTTTGGTGATTGGAAAATACAGGGATGGTTCACCTGCTAATATTCAATTTCAGCATAACGAACGGTTTAAAAAGATATGGGATTATGATGTACATGGAGAAATGCCTTTTTAAATTAAAAATATGGCAACCGCAGAAATAAATAAATACATAACAAAACGCTACCATCGCTGGCTTGATTATGCACGCTACCATTGTACGCAATGTGGTATCGCAGACGAGGCAGAAGATGTGTTGAACGAAGTTTGCTTGTCACTGCTAAAAAAGAGTGAGAAGTGCCTCGAGAAGCTGATGAGTGCTAAATCCGGACAATATACCGAACTTGATTATTATGTTCTTCGCATGATCAAACTAAACGCCAGTTCTCCAACATCGCCGTATAAAAGCAAGTACAAGGCTATGCCGGTTGATTTAAACGTTGATTTTCGGGTGTTGGAAATTGAAGACTGCTCAGACGAAGAACCGGATCGTTCGGCTTATATCCTGGAACGAATGCACGAAATCAGGGGAACAATTGAAGAAATGGGATTTAGCGAAAGAGCAATGTCCGTGTTTGAATTCAGGTTCTTTCAGGATGGAGTTTTCAAGGAATGGGACGGAGATGATAACATCAAAGAATTGTACGACCTATATTCTCAGATAATCAATGTTCTGAAGAAGAAAATAAACAATGAAATACTATTTTAAAATTGACGGCCATAACGGTCGGCAATATGAAACGGTTGCCTTGTAAGACGTTTCAAATTTACTAATAGCCTATCGGCAACTGTTTTATATTGCTTGTTAGGCGTATACTTTTGGTTATGAATATTTCAAGTACAATAATTACATTCAGAATTGACATTGATTTTGAAGGTTCAGATGTTGATATGGTTTTAGAAGAAATGACTTCACGTGGAGTGACTTCTATTGTTCCATCAATTTTATGTGATAGTGCTAAAATTAAAGTTGATAAAAAGAAACTCCCTAAAACGCCAACAGAGGCAAGTGTTGATTTTGCATTAAATTGGCTTTATGGATATGTTGACAAACAAAGGATGTGTACTACAACTGGCAGAAGTGCGAAATTTCAGTTACGGGAGGATGAAAAAACTGAATTAGAAAAAATTGGAATTGATGTTGTAAGTATTTACGGATTAATGCAAGGCTGTTGTAACTTAATTTGTGAATGTGATATATCAATTTTCAGTAATGAACTTGTTGAAAAAGCTAAAGAAATAACCAAAGATGTTTTCAAAAAGTTTGTCAAGTACCACAGAGGCTAATTTAAAGTTACTGGTAACGTATCGGGGCTATGTGGATTTTTGGCAATAGCGAGCGACATACTTTCAGCCAACCACAAAAGCCGATACGGGTACGAATAATTCTAAATGCGGAAAACCGCCAAAATACACATAGGACAGTGTTATGGGCACGGCGATCTCTTATATTTTTTTTCAAATCAATTTTATAAACAATTTAATTTTTATCAAAATGGAAAACGAACAAGTTTCTTTTCAAACATGGGCTTTAGTTGAATTATTTGGACACAATCAACTTGCCGGCAAAGTTACAGAACAAGTTATCGCAGGTCAATCTTTTGTTAGAATTGACGTTCCGAAAACTTCAAAATGTCCAGCGTTCACAAAATATCATCTTCCGAGTGCTGTTTACGGCTTAACTCCTGTTGAAGAAGACTATGCTTGTAGAATGGCTGAACGTATCGCAGCGCAACCAATTAACGATTACAAACACAATGAAGTTATTTCCGAAATCATAAAGGAAAAACTTTCAGAAATGGCAAACAAATCGTTAGGTTTTTAAATGCTATTGGGCAAGCGAAAAAAAAAAGCCTTCGCTTGCCCATAACGACCGAGGCTATGGGCATTTGGCGAATGCGGGCGGTTATTTTTCGACATACAGAAAAATGTTATGCGGGGCAATAAATCTCGCATACCGCCCAACCGCCAACTGACCATAGTTAGATGTTATCGCTTCGCTGTTTCTTTATTTTAAAATTTATATTAAAAATAGATATATGAAAATTTACATTGCATCGAGCTGGAAAAATCAACATGGAGTTGAAATGTTGACAGCAATTTTAAGAGAAAAAGGTCATGAAGTTATTTCATGGATTGAAAATGGATATTCAGTCGGATATTATGCACACAGTGATATATCATTACAAGATTGGATAAACTCCGAAAATGGAGACGAGTGCTTTAATTTTGATATAATTGGAGCTACAACATGCGATTTAATGATTTATTACGGTCCATCAGGAAAAGATGCTTGTATTGAAGTTGGCGCAGCATGGGGAAGCGGAATACCTATTTACGGGTTATATGCAAAAGGTGAAGATTTAGGACTTATGCGTAAATGCATTTCAAAATGGTTTGGCAGATACTCTCTTTTATTAGAATCCATTATTGAACTTGAATCATTTTGATATTAACGCTACAAAGGTCGTTTCTTTTTACAGTGAGCGATAACATACAGGCGCTATGATTGACAGCCCAGCTACGGAGCTGAACACTTTACTAATTTTATAAATATTAATGCGAGCGCAAAGCCTCGAACCGCAAATAGGCGGGCTGCCAAACATAGGGCAGTGTTAGGGGCTGACCGTTCTTTCTTCAAAAACAAATGGAAAACTTAAAAAGATTACTCGAATTATTGGCAAAGCACGGTGGTTCAATTGTTAGTAGCAATTCACTTCATCCAAATTTAGTTGCACAGGCGCAAGCCTCAAATAGAATTTATGTAGACGAAAATTCACTCGGTTATATATGGGAGCCGCCTTTTGCTGGTCGGTTTCCCGAAAATGACGAAGAAATTGATATGTTTGAATGGTGTTATCCAATTCAGCCCGAATTACCTGAAGAATTGAAAAATTGTGACTGGATTCAGAAAATTATCAAAGGTTAGTCTTTTTCTTCGGTTTGCCCATAACGATTAGGCTAAGCAAACCGCCTACACGAAGCCCCGAAAAACGCACAGACTTGTATGGCGGTGGGCTTAGGCGTTTGTTAGGCGTAGTTATCTCTTAATTTTTTAATCATAAAATACAAAAACAAAATGCAAACAAAACCAGAAGATTTAGTAACAGACGAAGATATTGATATAGCTTTCGGAAATGCCAATTTCGGAAAAGGACACACTAAACGTGAAATAGTAAATAATACTGTTTTAAAATTCGCTGCTGGTTATGCAACAGGTCATACAGCACAGTGTATTGTTCAAGAACTTGGTTTGGTTGATAGTAAAAATAGATTGACTAAAATGGGTCGTGAATATCTATTCTTCGCGTACTCAGGAGGACTTTCTTTATAATTACGCCTAACGACCTAGTGTATATGCAGTTGAGCGTTGATTTGTGGGTTGAAAAATTGCATATACACGTGTGTTAGCCGTTCGGTTTATCTTTCTTTCAAAATAAAAAGGGTTCGGGAAAACCTTAAATAGAGTACCAAAATAAATAATTTTATTCAAAATGGAAAAAGTAATTTTAGTTTCATTTGGAACTGCATTAGAAGCCTTAAAACAAGGTAAAAGAGTAGCTCGTGAGGGTTGGAATGGTAAAGGCATGTTCATTTTTATGCGCCCCGCTGACGAATTACCAATTGATTTTGTGGTGAACACTGTAAAGTCATTACCAAAAACCGTAAAAGAGTATTATCGCCAAGATATTACTGAGGAAAACGGAAACCCAATTACAACAGGAGAAAACGACGTTGTAAAATTCACTGCCTATTTGTGCATGAAAACTGCTGACGGAACAATCGTAAACGGTTGGTTGGCTTCTCAAACTGATATGCTTTCAGAAGATTGGGTAGTTCTTGATTAAATGTAAAGCCGTCAGTTTACGCACTTTCTTAAACTGACGGCTAACGTTGCGTGTATGAGCAGTTGCGGAATACAAAGCGATAAACTTTCAAAATACAAAAAATGATGATAAAAGAACAAAACTTACAAATAGCAGAAACCCCGCAATTGCTTATACACGGTGTTAGTAGCTGCCCTTTTTCAGAGGTTTATTTGATGGACTGCATACAAGGAATGAAGCACTACCCAGACAAATATTTTGATTTAGCAGTTGTTGACCCGCCTTATGGAATTGGAATGGATGGTGGCAATGTTGGCTATAAAGGCAATAACAACTTTGAAAAAAAGAACTGGGATAAAGAAACCCCAACGGCTGAATACTTTATGGAGCTGTGGCGAGTATCTAAAAACCGCATTATTTGGGGTGGCAATTACTTTGACTTACCAGCAACCCGATGTTATTTGGTATGGGATAAAGGAGAGGGTTTTTATAATAGAACTTATGCCGAGTGTGAACTTGCGTGGACTTCATTTGATGCCAATACGCAAAAAGTAAAGCGTGACCCACTGGCAAAAGGTGACTATAAAGGCAAAATACACCCATGCCAAAAACCCGTATTCCTTTATGATTACATATTTCAAAAATTTGCCGAGCGCGGGCAACGGGTTTTAGATACTCATTTGGGTAGTGGCTCGAGTAGAATTGCAGCTAATAAGGCGGGCTTAGATTTTGTAGGCTTTGAAATTGACGAGGAATATTATAAAAAGTCAGATGATAGATTCAAAATATTTGTTTCACAGCAGCGACTCTTTTAGGGTTGCTACTAACGACCGAGTGTATGGGTGATTTGGCAATAGCGAGTGTATTCGCTTTCGCATAGCTCAAAGGGTCGCACGGGATAACAAACTTTCAAATACTAACAATATGCCAAACCACACATACACGTGTGTTACCGGCTGTTACTTCTTTGTTATGTGTCAAAGAATTCAAAGAAAAAGAACTAAGGGTTTTAAAATGCCCGAAAATACGGTGTATGTTGGAAGACCAACAAAGTGGGGAAACCCGTTTAAAATAATCGGAGACGAAATATTTATAGATATTTCTTATCGCAGTAAATTTACAAAATGGAGATATGTTACATTAGGTTGCAATGAAACTGCTGTACAATTATATGAGGCTCTTTTTGAAAATTCAGACCACGGAGACGAGGATTTTAATCATTGGTCGGAAATTCTTTTAAATCAAAATATCAGAGAGCTTTCAGGTAAAAATTTAGCTTGTTTTTGTTCTTTAAATGTTGCTTGCCACGCAGACGTTTTGCTTCGTTTGTGTAATAGCCGGTAACATCTGTGTATAACCACTTAATGTACCCACAAATATGGATAAACTAACTGAAACATATAAATTTAGAATTTCTAAAACTCAACTTGAAACATTGGATAAATTGAGAGAATTAAATATAGATGTCAGTCAGTTTGTCCGTTTGGCAATTAAGGAGAAAATTTGCAGAGATTATAAGAAAATAAAACAAGAAAAACCGTTGACGTTACGAAAAATTAAGGATATATATTTTTAATCTGAAAAAATAATCCAGTTTTATATTTTATATTAAAATCTATGCCAAAAGACAACCCCATACAATTAGACCCGAAAAACTACCGGATACACGGAGACCGAAATAAACGTATTATCAAGAAAAGCCTTGAAGATTGTGGAGCCGGTCGTTCGGTGTTGGTAGATAAAGACAATATCCTTATTGCCGGAAATGGTGTGTATGAGCAGGCACAGGAATTGGGTTTGAAAGTTCGCATTATTGAGTCGGATGGAACGGATCTTATTGTTGTCAAACGAACCGATATATCGTCTGAAGACGAAAAGCGAAAACTGTTGGCCTTGGCCGACAATCATGCTTCCGATACTTCGGTATTTGATTTCGATATGGTGCTGCAGGATTTCACAGCTGATCAACTCGATATTTGGGAATTTTCGCTGGGCGATATAAAAATTGATTTATCGGAAATAGTGGCCGATCAGGAACGTGTGGGAAGTCTGCGCGATAAATTCATTATTCCACCGTTTTCAGTGCTCGACACCAAACAAGGACAATGGCAGGACCGGAAGAAAGCGTGGCTTGCACTTGGCATTAAAAGCGAGGCCGGACGTGACGAACAAATTACCTACGCACGATCGGCACAATCGCCAAAAATATACGATGTAAAAAACCTGCTCCGGAAGAAAAAAGGAGCTGAGCCAACCTGGGACGAAATAATTGATTTTTGTCACACTAACAACATTCCGTTAATGGATGGTACCTCAATCTTTGATCCGGTATTATGCGAATTGGCCTATCGTTGGTTTAATATCCCTGGAGGGAAAATAATCGACCCGTTTGCAGGTGGTTCTGTTCGTGGAATTGTGGCAACAAAACTCGACATGGATTATTACGGCGTTGATTTGCGTGAAGAGCAGGTAAAAGCAAATTGGGAAAATTACTCCGAACTTATTCCGGTAATAGGATCAACAACCGAAACACCAACATGGGTAACCGGTGACAGTTGCGATATTGATACGCTCCTTCCAGGACTTGAAGCAGACCTGATTTTCAGTTGTCCGCCATATGCTGATTTAGAAGTTTATTCGGACGATCCGAAAGATTTGTCGAACATGGAATACAATGAGTTTTTAAATGCATATCGTGAAATCATTCGTAAATCATGCGAAATGCTCAAGCCGGACCGGTTCGCTGTTTTCGTGGTTGGAGAAGTTCGCGACAAAAACGGAATCTACCGCAATTTTGTTGGTCACACAATATACGCATTTTTGGAAGCCGGACTTCAGTATTACAATGAAATGATTTTGGTGAACATGATTGGAAGTCTGGCTATGCGTGCCGGAAAACAATTCAATGTTAGTCGGAAAATCGGAAAGCAACACCAAAATGTATTGGTTTTCTACAAAGGCGATCCGAAGAACATTCGAAACAACTTCCCGGAACTTGATTTATCACAATTAGAGATTTTTGAAGAATTATAATTAATTTTGTCGGCATAATCATTTAATTTTGCCAACATGAAAAAAAGCATGAACATGACATTTATAGAAATCATTAAAAAACGGTTGGAACGTAAAAACGAACAACTGAAAGAAGTTGAAGCTATCATGGAACTTGGTGGACAATCAACAGCAACCGATAAACGTAAGTACATTGAACTGAAATCTGTCATTCAAGAGCTCGAAAACGTTATTGATTTGGCAGAAAGTATGCTTGAGGATACTAAACAAGAGTAAAACAATATATTAATTATGCCACGTAAAGGTAAGTATAACAAAGAAATTGTTGAAAAGATATGTTTGTTGATAAAGACAGACAGTTATACTATTGCCGAAATATGCGATCAAGTATCTATCAATCAGGATACTTATTTTGATTGGATAAATAAAAAACCCGAATTTTCCGAGTCTATTAAAAAGGCTAAGGGAGAATTCAATGATTTTCTTCTTGTTGAGTGCAATAAATCGCTTGTTAAGAAAATTCAGGGATACAGCGTACAGGAAAAAAAGACTGTCACAGCTGATACCGGTAAGCGAGATGATAATGATAAACCAATTGTAAGGATCAAAGAACACAGCGTTACCGATAAGCATTTCCAACCGGACACGGCAGCTATTATCTTCACGCTTTGCAATCGTGATCCTGACCATTGGAAGAACAGACAAACTACCGAGGTAACTGGCAAAGATGGTGAAAAACTTGGATTCACCACTGTAATAAAATGGGGAGACAAAGAGATACCGGTGTAATTTTGTGTCATAATGTAAGCAATTACATGTCTTAAAGAAACATTACTCCCGAGTCAAGACAACAAAAAGATATTTTTAAATGGAATTAACCCCCAAACAATCTGAAGCGATGGAGTCCTTGGCTTCAGGAGACTTCAATTTCATAATGTACGGCGGTGCAATCAGGGGTGGGAAAACAGTTTGGGGTCTTTCGGCTTTTCTGATCCTATGTCAGATCTATCCGGGTAGCAGGTGGTGCATTATCCGGGAAGATATGGAAAAGATTCGAACGACTACTATTCCATCGTTTAAAAAAATACAACCATCAGGGAGGCTTCGTCAGAGTCCATACGAGTATACACATCCAAATGGTTCTGTTATAATTTTCAAGTCCGAGAATTACGCTCAGGATAAGGAAATGGACTGGATGAGAGGGTTAGAGGTAAACGGAATTTTATTTGAAGAAATAAACGAGTGCCAGCAACAAATGTTTTGGAAAGCATTTGAGCGTATCGGAACCTGGATAATACCCAATACAGAAAGCCAACCAAAACCAATTATACTTGCAACCTGTAATCCGACATTTGGCTGGGTAAAGACATTGATTTATGACCGATGGCGAAAAGATACGCTACCTACGAAATGGAAGTACATCCCGGCAAAGATCACGGACAATCCATTTTTGACAGAGGATTATAAGGAGAGCCTTAAGAACCTGCCTAAATTTGAATACATGGTTTTTGTGGAAGGAAATTGGGATGTGATGCTGAAATCGGGTGGCGAGTTCTTTAAACAATTTGATATTAATAAGCATATTGGCAAGACAACCATTAAAAAACAACCCATTCATCTAACGGTGGATAATAACCGATTGCCTTACATAACCGTTTCTGCGTGGCAAATAAGTGATAGGAATGTAAACGGTGTTGATTTTTACGATATAGAACAAATTGCTGAGCTTCCGGCACGCGATCCATTCAACACCGCTTCTGCTTCTTCTCAATTAGTGAGTAATTGGTTGAAGGAAATCGAGCATTCCGATAAGGTTTATATTTATGGAGATCAAACCTCGACTGCCGGTAATACAATTGATGATGAAAAGCGTTCATTTTTTGATAAGTTCTTTCAAGGGATAGAAAACAACGGTTTTACGATTGAAAAGCGAATGCCAACAACAAACCCATCTGTTTCGCTTTCTAGAGAGTTTGTGGATGCGATCTATGAGGGCGTGATACCTGAACTAAACATACTTATTGATGAAAAGTGTAACGTATCAATTATTGATTATTGCGTTACCAAAGAGGATGTAAACGGAAATGTACTTAAAAAGCGTGTTCGTGATCCCAAAACTAAACAAACCTATGAGGAATGCGGACACTTTTCGGATGCTAAGCGATATTTTATTACTGAAGCTTTCAAAGATAAATATACAGCATTTTCAAATCGTCGCAGTCGTTCAACCTTTAAAGATGACCAAATGAATTATTTCGACAACAAAAAAATAGATTTCAAAGATGCGGTGGCTGATATGCGGATCGTTCCTGATGTGAATGGTATATTTAGTTTAGTGGTTTCCAAAATTATTGAAGACCGGGTTTATATTACCGATGTTATTTTTAATAAGGATACAATTGATAGCTTTGACAGAACTATTAAACTGATTAATGAATCAAAACCCGAAGAAGTAATATTTGAATCAATAACAGCGTGGTTTGATTATGGTCGAAATTTGCGAACTTCATGTGATTATTCGATCAGGATTATGACCGAACCTGCAAAAAAAGAAAGCAGAATTCAGATAATGTCGGGATTTATCAAAAACAATTTATATTTTAGAAATGATTATGATTCCGATCCGGAATATGCAGCATTTGTTGAAAACCTGTATGACAGTTACAAAGGCATAAGCATTGAAGCTGCCAACATTCTTTCCGGGGTTGGTGAGTTTTATAAACGGAAATATACGGAACAATTTTAAAACTATGAATATGATTCAATTAAAGTACATACGGTGTCCAAATTGCAACCGAATTAACGGTGCTGTATCTATTGATAATATAGGAGTACAGCAGTTTATTTGTAAAGATTCCAGGTGTAGAAATGAATTTTATGTGGTGAATGCGAATGTGGATAAAAACTTTAATACTAAAATTGTGGAATTTGTATAATCATTTTATATTTTAAACGAAAGAGCTTAAACAAGCCGGATTCAGATTAAACCCTGTGTCCGGCTTTTTTTATACCAGATATGAGTCTAATTAAAGATTTAAAACAGAGTTTAGCTACTAAGTGGATGCAATCCGCTCAGATAACCCGCAACAATAAAGGCGAGGTTATTGGTGCGAAAACCGGTTATCAATCGACCATGTACGACGTGGACAGGTATTTGGCTGCGTTCAATTCGGTCTACGCTGCCAAAAACTTTGTTACGTTATTTCATTCCATGTCAGAGCTTCAGTGGCCGATTATTGAAATATGCAAGCGAGTGCTGAAAGCAAGTTTTGTACTTAAAGACTACGATACAGATTCAATTATTTGGGATAACAAGCAAATCAATAAGTTCCTAACACAACCAAACGAGCTTCAGGGATTCGATGATTTTATTTCACAACTGATTTGCTACTTACTTGTAACCGGTGATTCGTATATGTATTCTGCTGTTCCTGATACATTGAGTAAATGGGAGCGTTGGAAAGCCTGCGATAATTATTATGTGCTTCCGGCTGATTGTATCGAACCTCAATATCCGTTTGATGTAAAATTATACGCAAACGTTCCGAAGGACCAACTAATAAGAAGTTATAAACTTATTTCCGGTCTTGGAAACCGTGATTTTACACCCAATAACATCCTGCATTTCAAAGAAACAAATCTGATGTTCGATCACTGGACATTACGTGGACGTAGCAAGCTCACAAGTCTTGAATATCCGCTCTCAAATCTTTGTGCGGTATATGAAGCGAGAAATGTAATTTACGTCAGACGTGGTGCATTAGGAGCAATCGTGAGCCAGAAATCAGATAGCGCAGGAACTGTTGCACTGACAAAGAAAGAAAAAGACGATTTGCAGAAGCAACAAAACGATAATTACGGATTGGAACGCGAAAAAGGCCAGTTCTGGATTACCGACGTACCGGTTAAGTTTGAGCGATTCAACATGTCGATTACCGAACTTGAACCATTCGACGAAACGCTGGCCGATGCCGTTGCTATTGCCGGGATATTTGGCATTCCTGCCAACCTGATTCCACGTAAAGACATGAGTACTTTCAATAACATGGATAGTAGCGAGAAATCACTTTATGTCAATACCGTTATTCCACTTGCCAATAAATTATGCCGGATGCTCAATCAGTTCCTTGGACTTAAACAAGAAAAAGGTGGCATGTATATTCAGGCTGATTTCTCCAAGGTAGAAGTACTTCAGGATAATAAGAAAGACGAAGCAACAACCAACAATTTGAACGTAACAACGGCTTTACTTAAATACACCCAGGGTATTATCACTTACAATACAATGCTGGTACAATCAGGTGAGCAAAAAGTAGTAGGTGGTGATTATTATATCTGGGATGATAAAAACCGAGCAGCTATACAGCAAATGAGTATTAACCTGCATTCAGGACAACCGAATAATAACCAACTAAATACACCAAAAAATGAAAATTAAACAATATGATCCGAAGTCAAGCAGTTGGAGAACAAAAGTAGCCAGTGTGGACGAAAAAGGACAGGTTGTAATTGCTGTCAATGCTTTTAATAACGAAGATTGCGACGGTGATATTTCGATGCCGGGTTCATTCAGTAAAACGCTGAAAGAAAATATGCCACGTATCAAATGGTTTTTGAATCACAACAAAGCTATTTTGTTGGGTGTGCCTTTGAGTGGTGAAGAAACGCCGGAATACCTGCAAATGACTGCTCAATTCAATATGAAAAAGCAGATTAGCCTTGACACGTATTACGATTACCAATTATATGCCGAAAACGGAAAAACGCTTGAACACTCCATAGGAGTTGATGCGATCCAACGCGACCCGGTTGATCAGAAGAAAGTGACTGAGTGGAAACTTTGGGAATTCTCGACGCTGACCAGCTGGGGAGCTAACGAAAACACACCGCTTTTGAGTCTTAAAAACATGGGTGGAATGTCTGAAGCACAAATGCAGGAACAACTGGATTTTATTACTAAAGCCATTAAACAGCCTTATTCAGATGAACGCCTGGCTAAGATTGAAAAATCAATCAACATGTTGACCAAGATTATCAAGAAAGACATTACAGACGGTTCGCTGATGGTATGTTGCCCTACATGTGGTGAAACATTTGATTACAACGAATGTGACGAAAACACATTTGAACAACAAGTTTTGCAAATTGCTGCCGATCATGCTCGGTGGATGATTGATAATATAGTTTATCATGAAATGCAAAAACTTAAACCTGAAATTCAGTTACAAGTTGAAGCAATTATCGGTGCTCAAAAATCCATGACGACAAAGGGTTTAAATGGTGAAATGCAAACCAAAGGAATTGAAAACTTTACGAATTACGTGCGTTGTCCAAATTGTTGGTCACGTGTATATAAATGCAATGCTGTTGAGCCGGTAGATTCCACTCAAGCAGTAGAAGATGATAAAAGCCAAACTATTGAAAAGGCCGGTACGTCCACCTTTAGTTTAAAAACATTAGGAGGTCTTATCATCAAGTAAAATTGTTTTCGAATTATATTTTAAAGGAAAAGAAATTATTAATTTTTATTCAAAAAGAACGAAAAATGAAAAAGAATTTAAGAAAGCAAGATAGTTTAATGGGAATCAAAGCCCGTCAAACTTTTAAATTGAAAATCTTCGGATTTGCAGTGTTGGCATTTATTGTCGTACTCTGTTTTGTTGTATTCCCGATTGCTACTACGAGTGTAGTTATGGCTGTTGCTCCATTTGCAATTCCAGTCGGTGGAAAAATTAAAAGTGATACCGATATGGATCAAACCGAAAAAGATTTTATGGCAACTTTTGCTACTAAAATGAATGAAGCTTTTGCGGAATTTCAAACTAAGGGTAATGACCCAGAAATACTTCAGAAAGCCTTAAAAGAACTTTTAAAAGGTGCAACCGAAGAACAAAAGAAAAAATTCGATGATTACGATGTTATAATCAAAGAACTGGCTCAAAAAGTAAGCGGTTTTGAAACTAAAGGTCTGGATATGGGAGAAAATGAATCTCAGATTCAGAAAGCCGTTAAAGAAGTATTGGATAGTGAAAAATTCAAATCGTTTGCCAAAGGTAATACTCAAAAATCTTCCGGGGTAATTAAAATATCTACTAAAGCATTGTCTTTAGGTTCGAGTTATTCAGGCGGTACCGCTGGTATCTCTGTTGTTGCTAATCGCGTATCTGAGAACCCTCAACCTCGTAAACTGTCTATGCGTGATTGTATGATGACTGAATCGAGTGAAGAACCTTTCTTAGTGTATCAACAGATTACTGATTTAGATCGTAATGCCGCTGCTGTGTCTGAAAATGGGGTACTTCCTGAAAGTTCGTTCAAGGTAAAGGAAATTACAGCCGGTGCAACGCGAATAGGTACCACAATATTTGTAAGTAAACGAATGTTGAGGTCTATCAAATGGTTGCAAAGTTGGTTATCTAACCGTATTCCTGCAATGGTTCGTTTAGCTGAAGATTTCCAAATTCTTAAAGGAGATGGTGCCGGATCCAATTTACTTGGTATTTTCAAAGTTTGCCAGAATGCTAAAACTGTTTTGTCTACTTTGATCACAGGTGTTGCCGGATCGATCGCAACTGTTGAAACATATAACGGAGGTCTTCAGACTTTGGTAACTTTTACCGGACCTCAATCGCTGATTAACAACGGTGCTGACATTACTTTTGCTGCCTTTGCAAACGCCGCTTACAACGCTAAATTCAAAGCAAATAAAGTAAATGACCGTCAAATAGTCATTGATGTCGCTTATACGGTTCAAACTGCTCCTCAGATTGCAGCTGCAACCTTTAGTGCTGGTGGTGAATTCGCTGAAACTGTCGTTGCTCCAACAATCGCTGATGCTATCTTGGCAGTACAGGCTTATCTGACGTACGGTGAATATTCTCCTAACTGCCTTTGCTTAAATCCTATTGATACGTTCAAATTACGTGTATTGAAAGATACTCAGGATCGTTGGTTGGATGTAATCAAATTCATCAATGGGGTTTATTATATCGGTAATATGCCAATTTGCGAAACGACCGCAGTAGTACCGGGTGAATTCTTCATTGGTGACTGTGCAATGGGTGCATCTTTAGTTGACTTCCAGTCTTTAGAATTGGAATTTGCTGAAGATATAACTTCAAAACGTGCCAATCAGGTGGCTATCATTGTTCAGGAAGAAGTTATTTTCCCTGTATACAATCCATATGCATTCCTTTACGGAAAATTCTCTGAAGTGATTACGTTGATCACAGCCGTCTAATCTAATTGAGGGTAGGTAGCATTTATTTACCCTCAATTTAATACTAAAGTTATGAAAAGAATAGTAATAACAGGCGAAGACAGGCACATTGAAAATGTACTGAAAGAAAACCAGGGGCGCGTAAACCGTGGATTTATAACGATTCAGGAATACAAGCCAAAGGCAGTTAAACCGGATACCAAACAAGCTCCAAAACCCGATTCAAAAGATGTCAATCCTGAAAGTAAATAATAGCTATTTCACCGGTGATGACCTGAATATCCCGAATATGAGTTCGTCAAGTACCGGCGCAGCTGGCGCAATTGCTCAGGCAAACGGAACTAAACTCGACAGACTTATCAATCGATTAGAACCCGGGTTCCTTGAACTAGCGTTGGGTGAAGAACTTTATTTAGCTTTCAAAGCCGGAATGACGGTCATTGACCCAATTATTCCGGAACAAAAATGGATTGATCTTGCAAAATATCTGGTAGATACTGATTTAAAGGTATCATCTTTTGCAAACTACGTGTGGTTTAGTTGGTCTCGCTCAAATGCCAGTTCAACAACCGGAAACGGTGAAGCTATTGCCAGCAAAGAAAATGCAAAATCGGTTTCCCCGATTGATCATGAGGTAGGTGTTTATAACGATATGGTTGACTTGCTGAATAAACTTCGTAAGTATATCAATGCAAATATTGCGCTATATCCTTCATATTTTCCTGACGAAGATTTTTATGCAAAAATAAATCCGTTTAATTTCTAATGAAAAAACATTTGTATATAGTGGATATGTTTCGCGATGTGGTTCAGGGAATCAACGAAGCGTTTGCCGGACAGTTTACGAACTGGACTGACAAAAATTCGTTACCTGACACAGATGGAATTTATCGCTTACAAGGTTTTGATTTGGAATATAAGCCGGTTGGTGGTTTGCTGGTTCGAAATGGTGATATCATTGAGTATCGCGACGGTGTTTGCCATTTAGCTAACGTAGTTCATTACAATTATGGACATCCGATTGAAATAGCCAACACGTTGTTGGAGCTTTCAAAAGCTGAATTGACGAGGGATATGCGTTTTCCGTTATTAGCGTTGATAACTGATTTTTCGGAAACCAAAGATTCACCAGATTATTATTGTAAGGCTTCGTTGTATTTTTTGCTCGCCAACCTAACTGATCCGACGTTGAAAGCCGATGAACGAACCGAAATCAATTTTAAACCGGTTCTTCATCCCATTTACGAAGAGTTTATCAGGCAGATTCAGCGTTCAAAGCATTTCGATATTCAATACAACCAAAACATCCCGCATACGCATACTGACCGCTACTATTGGGGTCGTGCAGGAACATTTGATAATACGATGTGGGGTAAATCAGGATTGTACGGAGGTGAAGGTAATATTCTGAATGATAAGGTAGATGTAATTGAAATCAGTGGATTGGAGATTAAAGTTAAGAATCAATTATAAAATAATTTTTAAAAATAAGTAAAATGAATAAGTACGTGAACTTGCCAGCCCAACAAGTTGGAGGTGGAAACACCGGAAATTCTCCGTATGCAGTTGTCCCAAGGCTTATTGTGGGGGCTATTCTAACATCGAAGAATAAGAAATATAGTGAAGCACAGATGCTTGATTTTCAAAAAACATTGCAAGATGATTGTTTGGCTTCTGGTCAGGACAGAATCTATCCAGTATTCCGATTTAAGGAAATTGCAGATGGTTCGGGTGATGTAACTAAAAATACATCAGGATATGGCGTGAACGAAATCGTTCGTGAAGGAAAATACGACTGGACATTTACGTTTTCTCAGTCAACCGGTCTTTATAACCTGCAACAACTTCGGATGTTGAACGGTGGTCAATATCGCTCATTCTTTATTGATGATAATGGTATTATTATCGGTACTCAGGACGATGCAGGTAATTTTATGGGTGCTTCTTTGGAGTATTTCTATGCTAAACCATGGAAAGTGAACGAAGGAACGAAGCCGGCTGTTGTTGCTGCTGAATTTGCTCATAGCAATATGAAAGATTTGAACGATAATGTTGCGATTTACAGACCAACATTTGAAGTGGAAGATACCGTAAAAGGGTTGTTGAATCTTCAACTTAATACAATTTTGGCATCTGCCGGGAAGGCAACTATCGGAATTCGTACCGAAGGGGATAAAATTGATATGTATCCGCTTTATTCAACTGAACTAGCCGTGGTGACTCTTTGGAAGGTAATTAATATTACAACCGGTTTACCTGTTGTGCCTACTACAGTAGCTATCAATGCAGCAAAAAGTGGATGGGATGTAACGCTGCCTGCAGGGATTTACCAGATTGGGCTTGCTTCTCCAGCAGCACTTAGTACTGCATTAGTTGGAGGTTCACCAGAAAATGGTTACGAAGGAATTTCTGTTACTGTAACTATCACAGCCTAATGTATCACATCACTCAGAACGGAGCCAGTTTTTCAACTGACTTCGTTAAGGGTTTCAAAAAGGTTGAAGCCTTTATAAAAGCGATGGATGGCAACATCCCGGAGTGGACAGGCGACGAACGCGATAAACGTTTGAAGTCAGTTTGGAACCAGGCGAAAGGGAAAGAGGTGGAAGTGATACAGGATCCTGAAATAACAGAATCTGAAGAAACTGTTTAATAAGAAAAAGAGTACTTGTATTTTGCGGGTACTCTTTTTTGATAAAAATAATTAGTATGACCATTTTTGAAAAGCTTCAGCAAGTCCGATCCACCAAAGAAAACGTGAGTACTATTCTCGCGAATTCGATTATGGACAATGAACGTGAAATCGTTTATGCCATACAGGCTCAGTTGTGGGATGGTAGGGATGGCACGGGGAAAGACCTAACACCCTCGTATTTGGATGATCCGTATTTTCTAACCCGACAAGCAGCTCAGGCATACGCCGAATGGAAGGATAAAATAACCCATAATTCAGGACGTAATTTCTACGCACCCAATCTGTACATCAATGGTTATTTTTGGTCAACCATGAAAATTGACCGGAACAGTATGCGGATGGTTTCAAATGGATTTGGAACACCCATTATTTCAAAGTATGGAGAAAATACATTTGTGCTGGATCCAAACGACAAAGATGTTGTGGACAAAATCAGAACCTCAATTATTGCTAATTCAAGAAAATCACTCAGTTTATGAAAACTATAACATCATTATTCTTTAAGAACATAAATAAGACCTGTGACAGCGTTTTGTTATGCGATTTTATCGAATGTACTACGCATAAGAAGTTCAACCGGATTAAGCGGCTCAAATGGATTCCTATCCCTAAATTTATACTCGCTCAGGCATGGTCAATTTTATTTGAAGAATATTGCACGCTTTCCCGAAATTCGGGTTACGAGTCTTTTTATGAAGGAATGCAAAAGGTATACCGCTTGGATGCAAAATTACTGGCTATAACCTGCGCTGTGAAGGCTCTATCGCAACAATATGACAAGAAGTGCGTGGACATACTCAACTCTTTCGGATATACCTATAAATTCGACTGGAACAATAAAAAAGAATACTTCCAAAACTTGAATAAAGTGATCGGGAAATGCAAGGTAATCGCCGTGGAGCGGGACAGGGAAAAGGCACGATTCGAAGCACTGACAAAAGACAGCAAAAAACAGGATCCCGGAGTTGATTACTTCAATACCTCGTTAATCACTCTCAGTAAATACATGGGTTACCATTTAAACCCCAAAGAAATAACAGTCGCTGAATTTTGTGGCATGACTGCCGGATACGAAAAAGAAATTGAACACCTAACAAAACAGAAATCATGAGCACACAACTTATAGACAGCATTATCAACGAGGAACTTATCAAAAAACAACTCGATACCCTCGATTCACAACTTATCAAAGCCTCAACCAGTCTTGGAACGTGTGCGGTAGCTGCTAAGAATTTCAATGATCAGTTTGCTAATGCAAAAGGAGTGAGTGATATTGTGACTATTATGACCGAATACAACAAAACTTTGTTGCAGGCTCAAAAATCACAGACCGATATAACGACTATTGAAAAAAACCGGGCAGATAATGCCGTAAAACTTCAAAAAGTCCAGGAATCGATTGCAAAAACCGAGTTATTGAATGCTCAGGCAATTTTAGCTACTCAAAAAGCACAGGAGGCAACTACCAAAGCCGAGTTATTGAATGCTCAGGCAATTTTAGCTACTCAAAAAGCACAGGAGGCAACTACCAAAGCCGAGCAAACCCGTGCAGATGCTGCCGTAAAAGCTGCTGCTGCACTTGAGAAAGAACAAAAGGCAGAACTTGAATTGAACTCAGCCAAACAAGCGATGATCAACGTGCTAACCAAAGAGGGTGTTTCGGTTGATAAAATGAATATGACCAAGTCCCAGGCTTTGACAATAAATAAACTGGTGGCTACTGCCAATGGTGCAGAAAAAGGAAGCCACGAACAACTGGCTGCTCAATACGACCTGAATTATAAAGCTTACAATAAACTATCGGCAGCGCAAAAAGATACAACATCGGGCAAGGCAATGCTGGCTAGTATTGGCGAACAATCAAAGGCATTAAAAGGCATGGAAGGACCAATGGGAAACTTTACCCGTGATGTAGGTAATTATAAGAATAATATTTTAAGTGCGTTGGGGGCAAACCAAGGGTTTATCGGAAACCTGGCTAATATGGCCATGGGAGCGGAAAAAACAGGATCCTCTTTTGCGACTGCCGGAGTAAGTGGTGTAAAAGCTTTTGGAACTGCTATGTTAGAATTGTTGGCAAATCCTATTGTTGCTATATTGGCAGCAATAGCTGCATTGATTATGCTTGTCAAGGCTGCCATTGATTCTAACGGCGAAGCAACCAATAAACTTAACCAGGTATTAGCACCGTTCAAAGAATTACTTACTTTTATTATGAGTATTTTTTCTCAACTGGTTACGGTTATACTTTCCGGAGTGCTTGAATTAGAAAAATTTGCCAATGTTATTATGTCCGTTATTCCTGGACTTGATAAATTGGCAGAAAAAAACCTCAAAGCAATTGAACTGGAAAAAGAGAAACAAAAATTAGCTGCCGACATGCGTGCCGATATTCTCCGGGATGCAAAAGACGAGGATGTGATTATGGAAAATAGGAACAAAGCACGGCAAAAAGATATATATTCCATTCAGGATCGACTTGAATTCTTGAAAAAAGCGGATGCGATGGAACTTGCTCTGTCTAATGATCACGTTGAACTTGCTACACGAGCCTTTGAACTTCGTAAAAAACAAATGGAACAGGAAGGAAAGACATATCAAATGTTGACTAAGGATGAAAAAGATGCGTACGTAAATATGGAAGCTGAAATTTACCGGGCAAAAACAGAATATTTTCAGAAAACAACCCGCTTAAAAAGTATGCAAGCTACTCTGGTTTTAGAAGATGTAAAAGATCAGATTGCAGCCGTTGAGAGTACAAATAACTTAAAACTACAACAATTAAAAACGAATGCAAACTATGCAAACATGAATATTCTTCAAAAAAGGGCTTTTGACAAAAAATTCAATGATGAGGATACGAAACAACAATTGAGTATTATTAAAGCAAAAGAAAATGCATCGGATGCCAACATTGAGGATCTTCAAAATCAATATTCAATTGTTTTGGAAAAACAAAAACAATTTAATCAGGCTATGCAATCTGAAATTAATGCATACGAAATTTCAAAATTACAAAGGCAAAACGATTCAAACTTATTAAAATTTAAAGCAGATAACGACACCAATACAATGACTTTTGAACAAAAAGCAAGATTCGATACTGAATACTTTGCACAGGATCAACAAAGCAAACAAAAAGTATTGGACTTGCAGAAAAAATACAACAAAATTACGCTGGATGAATACAAAATAGGTGTTGAAAACCTAAAATCAAATCAAACAATATTTTCAAATCAACAAGCTAATTTATACGTAAAACACTATGAACAAATTCTTAGTGAAGAATCTGCATTTCAAACCGCTTCTATAAAATCCGGACAGGATTATGGCGATAAATCCCTGGCCTATCAACAACAAATAACCCGGGAATTATTAGAAATACAAGCCAATGCTGACGAAACGTTGGCAAGAATGCGGTATAACAATAGTGAGATTACACTTACTGCATTAAACACAACGCTTGAGAACATAAAATCTCAACGTGCAGCACTGCTTGAGTCGCAAAAGACAGCTTCTGAATCGGATACCAGAACAAAATCACATGATTTTGAAACTGAATGGATGAACAAAAGCAAATTAGAACAGGAAAAACTTTATTCATCTGGTAAGATATCAGCTACCGAATATCAAAAAGCAATACACAACATTAACGAAATAGGTTCTGAAAATCAATTAGCTATTGACATTTGGTTGGACAAAGAAAAAATTGCTAAACTGAAAATTGGATCAGACGAAAGAATTAAACTGGAGCAATCACTTATTGCCAAAGAAGAAAGCCTGGAATCAAAAAAAGCAGATCGAAAATTAAATGCAGAGAAAGAACTTCAGCGTAAAATTATTGATCTGATTAAAACTACAGCTTCGGCTATTCAATCAATCGGAGATGATCAGTTCCAGGGGCAATTGGATAAAATAGATGCGCTAAAAACTGCCAATGGTGATGCAGCAACCAAAGAACAGGATGAGATAACTAAGAAACTAAACTCCGGGATCCTCAGCGAAAAGGAAGCGGATGCACAATCGGCTGCCATTGATGCTCAAAAAGTGGAACGGGATAAACAACTTGACATTCAAGCCAAAGATATGCAGCGAAAACAGGCTGTTTATGATAAAGGCATGGCTGTGTTTACAATCGGACTAGATACCACACTGGCTGTTATGGCTGCTTTAGCTCCACCACCGAATGGACTTGGACCGGTTGCAGGTATTCCTTTAGGTATTGTTACTGCTGCAATAGGTGCTGTACAATTAGCCGCTGCACTTGCCAAACCAATTCCGGCTTATGCACTCGGAACGATGGATCATATCGGAGGTGCTGCCGTGGTAGGTGATGCGTTTCGTCATGAACTTGCATTGACACCTTCGGGCGATATTATCAAAACTCCGGATATTCCAACCATTATGAGTTTGCCGGCACATACCAAGGTATTCCCGGATTTCGATAAGGCACTTCAGGAAATGGCATTCGATGCAAGTATCAGGTCAATGTATAATAGCATACCAAACATTGAAATAAGTGCCTACAATGACATGATGATGCGTAAACAAATGGGTTCACTCATATCCTACACCCAACAGCAAACAGATGAACTTGGAAGGTTGAAAAACATTGGACGTGGAATTGAAAATATGGTTGAATCCAATCATAAAGTTGAAAAAGCAATTAATAATTTAGGAAAAAATCCGTGGGTAAATTAGTTTTGCATAAATATTGAATATACCAAAAAAAGTAATTTTGAAGTATAATAATAATTTTGAATAATTGTTTCCGTATTAACTGGCATTAATTCCGTATTAACTCGAATTAATACGGAAACAAGTGCAAAAAGTCGCATAGTATCGCATACCGATAAAAAAATCGCATCTGTCGCTGATACTGTAAATGATAATGTAAATGATACTGTAAATGATATAAAGAGAGAAAGAGAGAAAAAATCCATCACAACGTTTTTGTTTTCAATTACATTTGAGTTTTAAAATGTAATAATTTCGCATAGAAACCGCTTAATTTTAAATCTTACTCATTAAATGGATAAGTTGCCCCACTTTCATATTAAAGTCTCAAAAAACAGCCTTAAAATTATTATTTGTTTTGTATGGAATAATTATACAGAATTAGGATGTAAAATGAATAAAACCTGTATATTTCTGTTTTTGTTATCAATTTAAAACTATTTTATATCTTTGCATCCTAATCAATTAAATTTAGTGTTATGAAGAAAGTTATTTTAATCATTTTAGTAGGATTATTTTCATTTTCATGTGCAATAACCGATCAGCAAAAAGCAGAAAATGAAGTAAAAAGACATTTACTTTCAGTCTTAAATGATCCAAATTCGTATGAATCAGCGAGTTTTTCAGACATAAAACCCTGTAAACTTGATTTTGGATATACTCAAGTTGGAGAATCAATGTATAAAATGCTTGAAAGTGAATTGTCAATGTTGTCTGCATCGGGTGGAAATATTGATACAGACGTGGAATACAAAAAAAATAAAATCGAATTTGAATCTAAAGCAGAAAAATTTAATAATTCAACTAATTCAAATGGATGGATGATAACACATAAGTATAGAGGTAAAAATGAATATGGTGGTGTAATTTCTGTTGAAAAAACATTTTATTTAGATGCTAAATTTTATTGTGAATATAGCAGATAATCTATGCAAACCCTCAAAGAACGACTTAAATACAACCTGATTGCCGGGATAATTATACTGGTAGTTGGAACAATTGCCTATTTGGTTTATCATTTCTTTGCCTGAAATTATTTCTATTATTAAAAACAATATTTAAAATTTAAAATCATGAAAAAAGTATTCTTTCTATCGATCTTTACGATGTTGTTATTTATTTCTTGTAATTCTTCTGGTGATATATCACTATCAGGAAAAGACGATTACACATTTGTAACAACAATTACAACTTCCTGCAGCCCAAATATACAAGGATATCCGCAGGTGACAAAAAGTGTTACATATCAAAGTGGTATTACTGAAGCACAAGCTAAAACTGTTGCAACAACACTTACATCAACTACAACTGCTACAACTGGAGGTTATACAATAACTCAAAAAATGGTTACAACTTATATTCTTACAAAAAATTATAAGGGATAACTTTATCTAAAACGCTTGTTTATTGTCTCAAAAACCACGATTTATCAACATTTCGTGGTTTTTTTGTGCCTTTTTTGAAAATAATTTGATTTTTATTTGGTGGATTGAAAAATGTTTCTCACTTTTGCAGTACAGAAATACAAAAAGAGGAGTGGCGAAATCCCACTCGGACATATAAGCGAGTTGGATTTTTTTATATCCACATGTTGCCCTATTCAAAAAATATGGAGCGATGCCCTTATACGAGCAGCTAGGAACTGCATACTCCTCTTTGGTGTTTCTGTAGCGTATATTGGCATCGCTTTTTCTATGCCATAAAACCAAAAATACAGAAACACCAAAATGAACACAAACAATCCTGCCGGAAAAACTCCGGTTGCTCAACCGAGCATCGAACGTGGAGGGCACATTGCCCCACAAGCCAAAGCGTATTTACGCAAAAACCCCATTACATTAGGTATTGAAAACGTCTGGGACAGAAACAAAGCTGTAGAAGCAATTTATATTGCTTTTGCAGAAGGTCGACGTCTTGGACAAATTGAGAAGGGAGGTGAGTTATAACAACGCATTCGTCCGTAACATCAGCCAATAGAGTAGTCTCTATTAAAGCAATTGATTTTCGTATTAGTTCTGATATTCGTGATTTGGAATATCATATTTCGATAGGTGAAGAAACTATTTGTGTAAGTCACGAAGAACTTACAAAGATTGCTGAACTTTCAGTATCACTTATCAAGCCACAGGAACTCGAAGTTTCTTTGGATTATGGAAAGTGTTTAATTGACCACTTAGATTCATTGATTGCCAGAAAAACAGTAACACAGCAATTAGTTGAAAAACATAAGAAGGGAGGTAGGTCGTGAAACGTACAACCAATATCCAGAAAGAAATCAAAATTCTTGAAGAATATACTGAAACCGTAGCAACCGACATTGTAAATATGCTTGGGATGTTAGATGAACAGTTATCTTTTACTTATGAGATGGTTGAAAAATTACCGGAAAACGAAAAAAAGGATCTTTTGAAACCATTATGGTATATGGATACGCTGCTACGGTCTATAAAATCTAAGGTCAACGAAAATCTATTTTGGGCGATTGGGAGTGTAGTATTTAATCTTCAAGAAGAAGCAAAAGCCTAATAAATTTCTGCTGAAAAACAATCCTGAATTATATTTTAGTTCAGAAGGTTTTTCAGAATGGTTCGCGTGGCTGCTACCAATCAAAAAGAAATTTACAAAGGCATTGAATTAAACTGTAAGCAGCCACTTTAGACAGTTTTTTTCTTTGCCTTTTGTTTTTTACCCTCAAAAAATATTTATTATGAACACTTTAATTAAAATTACAGAACAAAACGGACGGCAATTAGTTTCTGCAAGGGAACTATATGATTTTTTAGAAGTGAAAACTGACTTTAAAAACTGGATGCCCAGGATGCTTGAGTATGGATTTGAGGAGCATAAAGACTTTAGTTCATTTTTGACCGAAAGTACAGGTGGAAGACCGTCAAAGGAATACGCATTAACATTAGATTGTGCAAAAGAAATTGCCATGATCCAACGCTCCGACAAAGGGAAAGAAGCCCGGCAATACTTCATTGAATGCGAAAAGAGGCTGAAAGAGGTTTCAAAACCGCTCACCCAAATTGAAATCTTAATCCAATCCGCTCAATTAATCCAAGCACAAGAACAAAGACTAGGATTAGTTGAAACTAAGATTCTCGAAATTGATGCACGAACAAAAACAACACCTGATTACTTTACGATAGTTGGTTATGCAAGCATGAATGGAATGTCAATCAACTTGCCAAAGGCTTCTAATTACGGACAAAAGGCAAGTAGAATATGTAAACAGGAAGGTTATGAAAAGGGCGAAATACCTGATCCACGTTTTGGAAGAGTTTATACTTATCCAATTAATGTTTTAAAACGCGTATTTGAAGAACCCGTAAATTAATTGTATTTTTGAAGTCTAATTTTAAAAACTAATTATATGTCAGAAAAAAAAGGAGTTTTGTTGCAAGATGGAATTACAGAACTATGGGTAACTAAAGTAATCGACGAACAAATACAAGGTCAAACAGGTGAAATAGTCGTTGTAATAAATTCCGAAGAAAAAATTGTGAAAGATCAGTCAATGATTCTTAGTAAAGATCAAGTAATTGAATTACGCGACTACTTGAATACTATTCTTTGATGGAAGAACCAGTTATAATCGTAACCGATCCCGGTAAAGTAGTTGAAAAAAGTATTGAAAACCACGAAATACTAAGTTCGATGGTCGTGGTTCCTGAATAACTGAAAGGCTCTTGCAGAAATGTAAGAGCCTTTTTATATTTTAATACATGATAAACCACGTCACACCTCCAAAAGTTCAATATTTACTTCAGTACACCGATTCTAATTCAGTGCCTCAAACTGTTGATGTCACACCCGATTTTGCGGAGTGGAAAACCTTTGAAACATCCATTGTGCGTGACGATTTAACAGGTGCTTATATTCAGATTCAAGACGGTGGAATTAGTTTCACCGGTGATTCGTATGACCTTGTGCGTTCTATTTACGAAACACAAGGATTTAGGGCTGTTGCTAAGCTAATAGTAAACCTTCGTAAAGATACTTTCCCGGATTTATGGACCTACGAACAAAAGGTTTCGCTGGATCTTAATTTTGCCAAATACAACCGGACTAATACCAGTATTACACTTACTGCCAATGAAAACGGTTTAAAAGCCATGGTGAAAGCCAATGCAAGTCAGAAATATGATATCGTTGTTGCTGATCTGCACCCTGAAATACTGGATTACGATGGGCTAGAGATTAAAGAAACTCTTTCCTGGTTCCCTGGGAAAATTATAGGCAACCCGGACTTAGGATATATTGGCGGTAGTGCAGGAGAAAATATTCCTATTTTGTTTTCACCTTCGGTTTACGGATCGGATCAGGATGTAAATCCTAATTATAAAAACTACTTGACTCGTAAAAACCAACCCCTTCAGCGAAAAAGCACTATTGATGTATCGCAATGGAATGGATCAAACTGGTCTGTCTGTAACTGGCTTCCTATCATATCAGTTGAAAAAGGATATCAGAAATTCAATTTCGTAATAAAAGCAAAATTATCTATCCAGTTTGGATCAGTAATGAATACCCTGGCATTTCAGTTGACACCAATTAAAAATAATATTAGCGGAGTTCCTATCGTTTTATGCAGCATATCAAATGCCTATTCAGACACTTTTAATGTTCAGATTGATTCGACTACTGAAATACCTGATAGCATAGATGCAGACAGTTTTATGTTAGAGGTAACAGGATTCAGAATGTTAGATGTTACAAATACATATTATAACGAGCCTGTTATTTTAAATCAATTTGAATTTGAATCTGGTGGTGTTATCCAAATAGATTGGGTAGCATCAGTAAGAAATCATATTAATATCCCAGTTGTCAGCGAATTAAATCTACTTCAACAACTCATAAACAGACTTACCAACACTACAGGAGTATATACTGCTTCAATTGATGCTCATACTGAGCTTATCAGGATCACTGGAGGTGAAAGCATAAGAAACTTTCTGATTCAATACATTCATACCTCCCTGAATGATTTTATTAATTATATGAAGTCATGTTGGGGGTACGAGTACGAGGTTTCCAATAACAAAGATGTTGTAATAAGTACCTATACTTTAGTAGGAACATGGAGTTCGATAACTTCTTACCTGAAAAACCAGGCGGTTAACTTTCAAGGAAGATATTTTGCAGCACCTTCCGATATAGTAGGTGGAGATTATCCGGGAAACACTGATACGCCATGGATTTTAATTTCTGAGTACGGTTTGAATGGAAATATATTAACTCATTATGCAGGGGGAGCAGGAACCATACATTTTGCACCTCGTGATAGTTTCTTCCAGAACGTTCCGGCACTTACCATTCCTGAAATAAACAACATCAAATTATCAGTCAATGAAGCTTATATTTATACCGGTGTAAAGATTGGAATCCCTCTGGTTCAATACCTTTCCATCAACGGAACGGATGAATTCAGATTTTTAGAGGAATGGAGCACCGGGGTTCAAAACGTGATCAACGTGCTGGATCTAACCTGTCCTTACAGAACCGACTCGTACGGTTTTCAACTATTATCTGAAAAGCAACATGTAGTTAATGCAACGGATGACCAATCGGACAATGCTATATTTGTTCTTCATGTTGCTTTAAGTGGCGTAAATTATATTCCTGACCGAACCGCCGCGTTAATAGGCGTTTCCAGTCCGCTATCTATGTTTAACGCACTGTTTTCGCCTCGCCAATGCCTGATAAGAAATAAATCTTTATTGGGAATATCTACCGATACATTGAAATTCACTTCCACGCTGGGTCTGGCTGACATAACCATTAACGGGATTTCCGAAAAGGCAGATATACCGGTTGCCAGTTCGTTATTTTCGCCCGATGTATTAGAAATGGATGTGGGTGATATCGTCGATTTGCCGGAACATCAAAATGGGTTAGTAAGCTGTCAGTACCGGGGTGAGCAGTTCCATGGATTTATCAAGAAGCTGTCGCATAATTGGGGATCGAACCAGAAAACAAGTTGCACGCTTTTTTTAAAGAAAATATAATAGCAAACTATATTTTAGATTAAACGCGCTTTATCAAGCCATATCTTGCAAAGGATATGGCTTTTTTTAATAACTATGAGTAAATACATCCATATATCAAAGTTTAGTTCACTCAATTTTGAGCCGGAAACCCTAAAGAGTTGGGAGGATCAGGTTCGTTATTGCCAGAAACTGCATATTAACGACGATATACTCATTCAATTTGCGGCTGATGCCAACGAAACATTTACTTATTCGGTAACGAATTCGATTGGAACCATTGTACAATCAGGTTCATTTATAGCAACGGTTTTAAATGATCTAATTACCATACACGAATTGACGTTATCCGGGCTTGCTCAGGATATTTATACGATGCAAATCATACAAAATACCGTGCAACCTCTTTTAGTTGCAACAAGCAGTCCGTTTATTGTGACCGACAGCGTTGAAAATACAACGCTGCTCAATTACACCAATAAAATAAATGATTTTGATACCATTTTTATTAACGGAACGGTTCGGGTTTTCAATTTTAGGTTTGAAGGTGGGTTTTTAAATTCGGATACCAAACATCTGGTGGAAGCCGAAAGTTTCCGCAATCAATATCAGGAAAACAGACAACTTTACCAAATGCCTTACAAAACAAAAATACTGACTGTTGGAAATGCGTTTGGCGTTCCGGATTGGGTGGCTGAGAAAATCAATTTTATATTTTGCTGCTCGAACGTGTATTTGGATAGAATTAAACATGTGAGAAGCGAAAAATCAGTACCTGAACGACAAGTGATTGAAGAAGGTTATCCGTTTTCAAACTTTAAAATAACAGTGGAAGGGGAAGCCGAATTATACACAACAGGAATGCAGGTATTTGGTGCGGATTGGGTAGTGAGAAAAAGTAATTGGTTGGGTTATGGAACGTGGATTAATGAAGGAATAATAAATAGAAACTAATTATGGCAATACCAACTTTAAATAGGATTATTCCAGACAACGGATCGAACAACGATTACGATACCGGGTTAAGTTCGTCAACTAAACTCAACGAAAACTGTTCAAAACTCGAGCAGTTTATGAGTGATATTAGTGCATCATTTACAGAACTTCAAAAAAAACTCGGTGGCATCCAAAAAGGCATGTCGGTACGTTGGGATTTGAATTTAGGAGCAATCCCAACCGGCTTTGTACTGAATAACGGAAACGGTGGAGTAAAAATAAACGGAGTTACCATTCCTGACGATCGTGCACGGTTTACTGTTGGTTATGATCCGGCGAAAGCGGTAATGCCTGCAAATTCAACTGATTTGACCGAAAATTACGGGAAAATTGGTAACACAGGTGGTGAAGCAACACATAAGTTGAAAGTTGCCGAAATGCCGGTTCACAAACATAAGATTTTAGGGAATCTCGGAAATGACCAAAGCAACACTCCAGGTAGAGAAATGGGGACTAATGGTGATGATTATGGAAATATCACTGAGAATGCAGGTGGTGACCAAGCTCACGAAAACCGCCCGCTGTATATTGTTGTTTGTTGGATTACTAAAGTTTCGGAAGATACCACAGCGACTTATAATTCAGCTTATGACAGCTACAAGGCAACTACAACGGATGTTCCGATGCTTACAGAGGCAGAATGGTCAGCTCCACGAGGAGGCGCGGATGGTATTACTCCCACTATTGGACTTAATGGAAATTGGTTTACTGGAGATGTAGATTCAGGGGTGAAGGCACAAGGAACTGCCGGTAAATCGGCTTATGAATTGGCATTGGACGGTGGTTTTGGAGGTTCAGAAGCGCAATGGTTGGTGAGTTTGAAAGGTGCTCCGGGTTATACACCACAAAAAGGAATTGATTATAGTGATGGTGCACCCGGCGTAAATGCTCCAGTTACAATGGCCATTTATCAAATAGGTGCAAATGGGATGGCTTTACCTCGAAAACTACCGGCATATGCTTATGATAGAATTATTTCAGCCGTTAGACTCAGTTCTGATTGTTCCGGTTTATCTGCAAAGATCGGCGCGACTGATTATAACCATATAACGCTTGTAGGTGTAACCATTCCTGCAAATGTAGAGCTAATAATTAATTACTTAACCGTATCAGCAGGAAATGATAGCGCTGATGCTTTAATAATATTCTAATTATGAATATCGCAGAAAATATAGAGTTTGACGAAACAAAACTTTTGTCCGAACAAAGCAAAGAATTTCAGGATTGGTATTATAGTAATATTAATTCTCAAATTACCGATAAAACGATACCTGATTCATTAGACGAATATGATCGTCCATTTTCATTCACAATGAAGTATGAAGGGGTTTCGGTTAAAACTATTTGGTTGTATAAGTTAGACGGCAAATCAGATTGGGGATGCAAAGATTTTGAATTAACGATAACACGAAATTAAGATGGCAGCAAATTTATTCAAAACTAGATATTTAATCAATGCAGATGGTTCGGAAAGTACCACTGCACTGACAAACGCAAATACAGCCTTTATTCATACTTATTTGGGTGATGACTCTACCGGTGACGGAACTAGGGAAAAACCTTATAGAAGTGCGACAAAAGCAAATCTTAAAAGTGGAATGACTTATATTCTTTTTAGAGGAGTGATTAATGAGGCTATAAATTCAACTAAAAATTGGATTGGTGATGATATAAACCAAATGATTGTTACATCAAATTTCAGCACTATAATAGGCGTCAACAGTGGTATAATTACGGGTAATTATACGATGGATAATGTCTACTTTAATAGAAATTTAGTTTTTCTAGCTAAAATTATATCAAATGGGTCTGCAAATATATTAAATTGGGTTGGAAATTTCAAGTATTGTCTTTTTAAAAAAGCTCTATTTTATAATGGTTCGGATAATAACGATGTATTTTCAAATAATACATTCTTTGATTTGAATTTGATTAATTTTTCACGCCCAGCACCAAACAAGAATAGCATAGTTTTCAACAATTTGAATGCAAACCCAACGGTTAACTGCAATATAAAAAATATGGTGTTCCCTGCTAGCTGTTTTTTTAAATACAATTCTATACCAATAATTCAACCGATTTGGACTAATGATAGTAAGGCAAATGTGGTATTATTAAAAACGGCTTTAATTAATGCCGGAATGTCTCAAATAAATGCAGAGGCTTTGATTCCAAAAGATTCATTCGGGAATGAAACTTGTTTGATTGTGAATGAAACGAGAATAGGCGGCAATCATGTTTCTGTTTTTAATGCGTATGCAGAAACTTTGACCGGGACTTTGACATCTGCAATAACAGCTAATCAGGCAAAAACAAGCATTCAATTAACCGTTGCAGATTCAAGTAAATTTCCTTTAACTGGAGATATATTTATCCCAAATACTGCCGGCAATGGATTTGAAGTGTTTTCTTATACTTCAGTCACTATAAACTCAGGCGTATTAATAACATTTAATGGCACAAGTTATACATTTAAGGTAGCTCACTCAAATGGTGCTACCTGCACACGCTATGGCGATGTATTAGACTTTACCTTAAATCCAGATGTGCGAAACGAAGCACTTTGGGCTAGTGATTTAGGGGGATTTGTAGGTGCTTTTCGACCTTCAGTGGATGGAATAATTAATTCAGGAGCATCTATAATTGATGTCGATTCAAATGGAGCGGATACAGTCAATGCAGGTGATTTGATAGCTGTAAATTCTAGTGGAAGTTTAGTTTTCAATACATCTTCGGCTCAAATATGGAATAGGTTCAGGGATGCAACTTCGGTTGAAGTTCCACTAGGTTCTATTTTCAAGGGTTTAAATGCGATGAGCTATGACGGAAGTCCATTCGGAACGTATCTTGGTAAAAAACAAAACTTAATTGATGCTACAGTTTTGCAACCGGGTGATGCTTTGACGGCTGGAGTTATGTACAAGATTTTCAACGACACTTCGAACGATGCAACAAAAGCCATAGTTTATAATGGCGTTCAGTACCTGCCGGAATTCACTTTTATTTGCTTGGCTGGAGTAACAACCTTTAGTCTGCTGAATGCAGGTTCTGGTACTTACGTCAAAAAAG
>Ga0302286_10000191_pt1 | contig 51929 bp, 54 predicted proteins | sample III_Fen_E2_3_FD_198765 | JGI IMG/M metagenome (GOLD analysis project Ga0302286, IMG submission 198765) | Peat permafrost microbial communities from Stordalen Mire near Abisko, Sweden - III_Fen_E2_3 | ecosystem: Environmental > Terrestrial > Soil > Wetlands > Permafrost | place: Sweden: Abisko...
CACCATAATTAGCGAATCTATCCGTCCGAGATAACCCGGATCATCAAAATATGTTTTCTTTAGCGCGGTTAATCCATAAAGTGCTTCTTTGATTTCCACTCCGAGTGTCGCGCCGAGTTGGCGAAAGGTTTCGTCGTTATCATCAACATACTTAGAACATGCGCTTAGTGCATCGCCAAAGGTCTCTTTGATAAACACTAAGGTACCTTCGCGGCATTCACCGCGCGAGAACAATGTACGCCAGGCTCGCCCGGAGTAACTAGTATCGATGAATTGCATCGACTTAACATCTATTTTTTGGCCTTCTTTAATCGCGGCAATAAAACGGAGCTTACTTATGGTCTTTTCCCAAGAACTATCACGGTTGTCCGTGATAAAATCCTTTATGTCGAGTGCCTGCATGCTGTAATACATGACAGTGCGATATATTCTATGATTGAATAATACTCGCAAAAAAAAAGAGTAGTTGGTGGGGGCTGGTTGGTAGTTGGCGAGTATACCTAAGGTCATGCCGATAGGCATCCCAACTACAATCCAAATAGCGATGATGCAGATTCGATTGTGTTACCGCCAGTGACACATACCATGTCGCTGATACGCTGACGCGGTGCCATTTCAAGATCGGTTTCCACACGGAAAGTACCAATGGACGCGAGGTCTTCCATGCTGAACTTGCTCATGAGCAAGTATAGCTCGTCGGTGTTACGATCTTCTAACATTTGCTCCCGCGCGGTTACTGTCTTTTCGGCATTCCCGGCGCATTCTTTAAACTCATTATGCTCGGCCATGAGCAACTTACGTAAATTCTCCTTGACTGTTTTTTTGTCAGTGGTGCTTCCCCGCGGATTCTTAGCGCAAACAAGTTTATAAACATAGTCGGCCTGCGCCTCAATGTAATCTTCTTCGGATTTCCATGGCGCTTCCTTAATTCGCATAAGCCATTGTCGTAACGCGCGTGTACTATATTGCTTCATGTCACACATATAACGGGTAACCAGCGGATACGACTTAGTGAACTGTGGATGATCGCGCGCCACCTCAGCATTGAGGGCTTCGGCTGATATTTTACCGAATCGTGATTTAACATATTTGTACATGGCGTCACCTTCGTTGACAATCTCGTCGATGGTCACTTCCCGCTCCGACGTAAACGCTAGTTTTAATGTTGTCATGGTGATGCGTTTCTCAGATATCTAGATACTTATTATGATGATGTAATCTAAATCGTCGTAATATCAAATGGGGCATCTGTAGATATACCCGTGGGTGTGCCCGTGAGTATACCCATGGCCATATCGTCGGGATCATCCGCAGCCATACTTTGTCCGATTGTTTCATGAATGCCCATCATGATTTCATCCATACGTGGCGCCAACTTGATACTGCGATCACTGACATCATTGTCAGATAATCCAAATACAAGAATACTGCCCGTGTCACTGGCTGCATCGCTGGCGATGTCACTGGTGGCATCGCTGTCATCTGAATCCGCCATCGCGGCGATCTCATCGGCGAGATCACTATCATGACCACCGACAAAGCCAACAAAATCAGCAAACGCCGGCGTAAATGATCCAGAAAATGTAATCACTCCGCATGGTAGAACAGTAATCGTGCCTCCAGTTTTAGGTGTGGTTTTAGGTGCGGTTTTAGGTGCGGTTTTAGATCCTGCGGCATGATCATGGGGTGTGGCGCCGCCTTCATAAGATGGATTCTTTCCAAAGTATCGGTAGATCGCGTCGTCGGACATCGTATATATGCGTGATACAAAACTGTATATCAAAAAAACTGTACTTGGAATTGGTGTGTGTGGAGGCGCGTGTGAGTGTGTATTTATGCACGGGCGCCTACTTTATACGAAACGAACTCGTACATTTGGCCGATAATATAGGTCGGCAATAAGTCCAAGTTTATTATTGTGCCAGCGGCCGACGGCAATAATGATTGCTTACGATCATTCATGATAAGAATACTTCCAATGGCCTTGCGATCTTTCAAGTCTAGCGAGCTAGTATGTTTCATTACATACGATATTTGCTCAGCAGTAGTCGGCTGCGCCACTTTCACGGTTGTATCAGATGACTCGCCGGTAATAATAGCATTAAGTATAGCTTGACTTAGTTCCGCCCCGAGGGCATCTGCATCGCTGATGCTTATTGTCTCCATGGTATCGGGTATATCAGGTACAAATACCACAGTGATTTGTTTAGCATGTTTCACAAAAAAGAAATTTGCGTTGGTACAATCACGCATCCTCGAACAAAGTAGGTAATCATGCGCTTATGCGCTTTGCGTATTTTTGTTCTTTGTGTAGATTGCCCACAAATTAACGTGTGATTTTACTTGATCCGTCGGATACAACTCGATATATTCACGGATTGTGCGTAAATGCGCGCAATAATCTTCGAGCAATTCAACAACGACCGCTTCCAGCACGATGTTGTCACGTATAACAGCATATGGGTCATTAGGTGCATCCGTGTACAAGTACACAAATGACTGCGAAGGGTTCATTCGCGGGTCACGCGAAACATATCCTTTGGTGATCTTGCCCGCGATTGCATCGACGGCAAATTCCATCAGCGGCATCTTTGCTCCATCGATTACGTCTGGATATGGAAACAATAATCGTTCAAATAGCGTGTATGCGGATGCGTGGTCGATTTTTAACTGCGCTGCAAGCGTTTCTTCTTCAGTTATACGCGCGCGGACATCAGCAAGAATGGCTTCGTCAACTGCGCCCGGTACAATTGCATATGCGGTAAACTTACGCGCAGGTAGATAAGGAATAGCATTAATCGCAACAGTTTCCATGTTTGGTGTATATGCGGCACGGTTAACACGCACCGACATAATCTGGCCGCGTACCATCGACTCAAATATCTGGTTGCATGATAATAATATCTGTACATGTCCCGCCCGGCATGCAATTAACCCTGACTTGTCAATGTTCTCAATGACACAACCATTAATAACCTCGCCGCGCGCATATTTGATCGCGAGTACTTCACAAATTACGGACACATGACCAATCGGCGACCCATATTTGTTAATCATACAGTTAGATTGCGCGACTATTTTTTGGACACGCTCAATGTACATCCCGCGGATACACCTGCGTTCGTACTTGTTAACTATAATGTCCATGAGCGCATTCTCGCTGGAATAAACGCCGATACAGTTCTTAATGTCTAGACCAAATTCGATCTTTGTCACGAACTTCATGGCAGGTCAACAGGTAATACACTCTATATATGATATTCTAAGTTATTCAAATGATGCATTAGCCAGACATAGCCTTGCTTGTGTCTTAACGAAAGCGCACAGGTTCAGTCCACCATGAATACAACCATTTATATTGCGTGCCTTTACGTCGCTCTTTCAACTCGAGCTCAAATAATCGTAGTTTCACCATTTCACACAAATTACGTACGCGAGAGTCATTCTCATCGAGACCTTTCGTCGACACGCCAAGGCCCGCGAGTAACTCAAGCAGACTCTGCTTACCACGAGTCGTACATACCATACCACGCTCTAAAAATCGCGTATCTGCAGATAATTCAGCGCGAAGCACATGTGCAGGTTTACGTAACTTAAATCGCACAGAATCACCCGCGGATTCATAATAACCCACAATTACATTGTTTTCTTTGTAAACGACATGTCGATTCAATGCGAGTTTGTTTACTTCGAACCACTTGGCAGTTGCCGGTTCATACAATCGTACCACCTTCGCGGATTCATAACCGATAGGAAGCGTTTTCGAAATCGCAGTAGTATAATGCTTGGCAACATCCCGATATAATAATACTTCTTCGCCAGTTACAATCGCTCCGAATTTTTCGATGATGTCAAGGATGCGCTGATGTGGGCCTGGGGGTGTATGGGCGGGTGTATGAGTGGGTGTATCTATTAATCCCATCTTCATTACGATCGCTTCTTCGAGATATCGGCGCTGAAACTCATCCGGGTAATCAGAATACATCATCGCGAGATCCATCTCGGACATTTTTGGATTATATTCAGCAACAAATTTGGACAGATTGGTCTCATAGTTAATATTCTCGCGATCTTCATTCAAGTATGCATTAATGCTTATGTGAGTAATACTCGGCTTGGCTGTGTATCGCATATATACATCCGCATCAATAACAGTTCGGCCGGATTCCATCGGGAATATAATGTAATATTCGCCGCGTTGTTGTATACGGTGGGGTATGTATGTGGATGGCGCGGTGGATGGCGCGGTGGATGGCGCGGTGGATGGTAAAGACTCGCTAGTGGTTGCAGTGGATGATTTATCCAACAACGCATATTTATTTGCCGGGGCAAACACGCGTTTTTCGTTATAGTCGAACAAACCATCGATGATATTTGTATGCGTGAGCATTTGATCAGTCGCGCCAATAGTATCGCCGGCATCAACCATTGTCAAGTTATGCAACGCAATAATAAAGCTATCTTCACTGAATAACGCCGGGTTTACTTCGATGCCAACCGGCGGTTTGCGCACCGCTGCAAATAATTCTTCACACGTCCATGCATATTGCATCATGAATAGCCGTTTGATCAAATAGGTGATCGTGTTAATTTCATCACGGGCGTGTCGATATGCATTAAATGTGACCGTGGATAGATCCGACGCTTTGTAATCAGGTATTTTATACGCGGGTTCATAATATAAATTCCCAATTGTTGGCGTGCGGTCGAGTCCCGGCGGCGCGATGATATCTCTGTGAAGATCTCCATCAATTGCATTTATGTTAATCTCACGTTCAATCAACTGGATGGTCTTGTAATCGGCAAGCTTATCAATGTATCTGTGCATTTCTGGGCTGATTATATCATTGTGCGCATACGCGGGATTTACTACTGTAACCAATATCTCAATGTTTACGCGGCGTTGATCCGGCGGCAAGTTTACGTGCGAGTTAGTACGTATCGCCCGGCCAAATATTTGTATTGCTGTGGGTATGTTTACGGGCATCGACACAAGAATAAGCCATTGAATGTCCTTAAAATCATATGACTCTTTGATGATCTTTGACCCGACCAATATCATAAAATTGTGTCCATGACAATTAGCCGCGGCGTTGTATTTGGCTAAACTCGCGTCCATGGTTGGTTTATCAATATCGGAATGCGCCATAATGAAGCGTATCGGTGTGAATGCATGCGGATGTAGTTGTGCGGAATCGCCTCCATGATATGTATTTTCAGTTATATCGTATGGACATGATCCACCGTCACACCCATCAACACCCTTACCACAGCCACTACCCCCACCGCCACCCCCACCGCCACCCCCACCGCCATGTTTTTCCACAGGATGTTCAGCTAGGGTTAATCCACATATGCAACATCGCGTTGAATCGATCGGCGAGCTAAACTCGTCAAGAATCCCATTTTGCAATAACATTTCTTGTATCAGGTACGATCCAGACATAATCTTGCGGTCATGGTAGATCATTATTTTTTGTACGCGCGTTGGATCACCATTCGACATTGCAACAATGGCTGTAATTTTTTGCAATAGCTTCGAGTATTTGGAACTGTACTTGTGAATGTGTTTCGCTTGTAAAAATTCGCCAGTAATGATATTTGCCCCTGATATGTTTGTAGTCTGTTTGGTCGTAATTGCATTGGCGTCTTTCCATGACTGTGGTGCCGTCGGCAATTTCGCGCGAATGTCGGCAGATCGGAACAATCCATGCGCGGGATCATCAGGATTAGGAAACACCATGTCATACATCGAATATCCATCTGTGGGAACTAAACTATGCCCGGTGTCATCGTCTGCAAGTTCAGCAGGTTCGCCTACCTCATCCGCGGGCCGATCAACAGGCGTGTCCGTGGGATAAGTAGAATAAGTAGATATATTTGACATTGTATCCGCAGGGGTTTCCATGTCATCCTTATGTTCGCAGTACCAATTGTATGTCTGCTGATGAAACTCAGACATTGGACATGGCGTAAATTTAAGGTAAGGCACCGGCACACCATTGTATGATAGTGTTTCCCCGACGAATACACGCTCAGGATAATATGCGATGTTTATATCCTGCAAAAATGAGATATATCCTCGCGTTAAACGTCCGAGTTCCGCTAGTTTACCATCGCGGAATGTTCGCGAGTCCGAAAAATACTCACGTTTGGTTATCTTGGACCCCGCCGGTACAAGATAATTGATGACTTCGACGATTTCGGTCGGCGAATTGTTGACTATGGTAGCGGACAGTGACAGAAAGCGTAGCGTCGGCACGTGGTCGATAAGATACTGTATAGCGATACCGCGGTTATTCTTTGCACCGGTGTTGTACGTGTTATGGATTTCATCGCAAATTATTAGCGAATTTTCGAAGCTCGCCATCAACGTAGCATTGACCTGTAATCGACCGTCAGCGAGATATTCATGGAACACTTCCTCGAGTGTCAGCGGCTCTTCGCCGGCGCGTACCGCGGCATGATACCGCGTTTTATGATCCGCATCAATGTCAATCAGACGCACAGTATCGCTGTAAAATAATCTGTTTACGAATTCATCATAGCCGTAAAACTTGTAAAATCCACCGCGAGCCTTGTTAGTGATACGTTTTTTAATTGACGCGTAGTAACTGACATAGTGACGCACATCATCTGGTTGTTCCGATGCTGCCGCGGTGCGGCGCCGGGCCAACTCATCAAGTTCACCAATAGTTACAAAGCCAAACTCCGGGTGCGCCATTAGCTCGCGGACAAATGCAGCCTTTGTCCCGCCGAATCCCAATATAAATACGGTTGGCGATGCCGCAGCGAGCTCGGCGTGATGTTGTTGCCGTCGGCGGGCCAGTCGCTGTTTTGCCGCAGCCATCGCGTAAATCTTGCGGTACGCTGTAATAAACTCGCCGGCAATAGAACATCCGGCGTTAGTTTTACCTGCGCCGGTGGAATAAGATAGATGTAAACGCTTATACGGCGTATCCGGATTCATGTAATTGCGCGCGAATAGCTGATAAGAACGTAGCTTAAGATGGTGCGATGCACTCTCAGTTAGATCCCGGTTGTTTGCATTCCCAACGCGGTAATCATGTTCCGGGGACGCCTTCAGTGAGAACATTTCCTTGCGTCTGAGTAGATCTTCGGCGAAATTCTTGTCAGTGACTGGTAGATATGCCATTGTGGAGTGGTTGTGGAGTGGTTGTGGGATGGTTGTGGGATGGTTGCGATTGGTCGCGTATATAACCACAGATATATATAAACACAGCACATACAATATGTATTAGATCCTGACCACGCACGTGTATAAGCACCATGACCAGTTCGCTGATAAGCAAACTCGGCGCTGCCATTGATAATGTTCTAATCGCACAGTCCAGCGATACTATCAACGTGAAAGTATTTGGCGAACGTGACAAACATATAGAAAACCTAGAGGCATGGAGCCGTGCACTTGATGAAGTCGCAACGAAACTCGCCGAAAAACTCGCGACTGCACGCCGTGAACGTGGCCGTGATCTCGCTGCGATAAACGCACTTATCAAAAATACTACTACAGAAATTACTCCCGTGGATGTGTCAGAGCATGCTACCGGGCATATGCCGCTGAGTACCCCGCTAAGTGCATCACCAAGTACACCACTAAGTACGCCGCTAAGTACCAATGGTGCGTCCGACCCCACATGGACAGTAATCCAAAAACGTAAACAGCCGACAGGCTCACGCACACTCAAACAGTATACAGACGCGGCAAAAATACGCGTGTTACCTCCCGCACACACGGAAATTAAGATAACAACTGCACTTTCCCTTAATGCAATTTCCGTGCCGACGTTTGAACAAGTAGTCGCGGATGGTAATCTTTACTACGTATCTAACGCTGATCATTTCGCGATAAAGATCGCTGGTCGTCTACTCCACGGTAATATCGGCCGCATATACACCGATGAGAAAAACCCGGAGAAGATCAAGGACTGTCGCCACCAGAACAAGTGCATAAAAAGTGGCAAGTGTGATTATTACCACGACCCGGCCAAATTCATCGGCAGCCAAGACCATCGTAATTATATTGCGAGCTCGTTCTTGTATGCACCATCAAATAGCCATTATAAAAATAAGGCACGAAGCCGACGATTTGGCTCGCGGGAAAACCTCGACATGGACATTGTAAGTATGTCCGAGGAAGAAATCGGGCGTTTCAACGACCAAGTTATGCATGATCTACTCTGCTCGCTGTTATGCACTCGCTCCTGTTGATCGCGTCGCGATCAACAGGAGGCTTGACCTGGCGCTAGGCACGCAGTGCCTGCCGGCATATGAGCCGCCCAGCCCGTCGGTCTTCGCTTAAGTGGTCCATATGCGGGTCTTTTTTTTGTTATTATTTGGTTAACATTGATATGCGAAAAAAAGAACCCACACGAGCATTACTTGGGGCGATTAGTCGTTGGGGATGGGCGGCTCATACGCCGACAGGCACTAATCGTGCCTAGCGCCAGACGAGCCTAGCGCCAGACGAGCCTAGCCACAGCTTCGCTGTGGCTTAGCGTAACGCTCTACGTATATAATTAAGCGCCGGTTTAACAACTTCAATAAGGCGGCCGGTTGTGTCATTGCGACGAATTTCTTCGATATCCATCCACGCGATATCGGATATTTCTTCAATCTGTTGGCGTGCGCTAAAATCAATACGTGGCTCGATGTTATGTTTGGTATACGCAAAGAAATATGTATTTGTGTATTTGATGTTATCGTCAATGTAAGACTGCGTTCGTGACGCATTCAGCCATAACTTGTAGCTACCTTTGGCAATGAGTGTCTCTTCGGCAAATTCGCGTACAGCCGCATGCGCAGATGTTTCGATGCGACTCTTTTTATGACCTTTTGGTAGTTCCCAAAGCAATGTACCGTGAGTGGTCTTTGACATGAGCCTGTTAAGAAGTGCACCGCCATCGGCAACGAATGTACTTTCGAACTTATTCTTGGCATGAAAATAGCTAGGTTTACGATTGACATTGTTGAGCCAAATACGATACCACATTTGATTGAAATTAAGCGATAGTATATCATATTTTTCGTCCACGGTCATCCCATTGAAATACTTGACAATGGCCGCACGGTCACATGAGTTATACCTACCGTGAACGAAGATCGAATATGCGTATGTATAGCGTTTGCGCACGGTAAGTACCTGTAATTTACGGTCATGATGTCGCGCACAAATGATACCGTGAGATGTACGCTCGTATATCTGCTTTTTTCCGGTTTTTGTGCGCCAGTTTGGCGCATCTGATCGCATTTCCATGGCCGGGAAATATGATTATGTTGATGTGGTTAAGTATCTAGGTATCTCAGCGGGTCTAATATATTAGACACCATGACAGCAACTATGATGTCGGAAGAAGAAATACAATCGCTTGTTGATACGGTCACCAAGTACGTGGAAGCAGCATATGCCAATGGTATACGTCAGCATACCGATGAATGGCTCGAGATACGTAAATATACGATCGGAGGGTCATCGCTGTCTACGATACAAGGCAAGAATCCTTACGAGAGTATTAACTCGCTGATACGTAAGCGTATTGGATATACTGACTTTGAAAGTAGTATTCAACCACAGTGGGGTAATCTTTTCGAAGATGTGATCAAACGTGTCGTCGAATATCAAAAAAACACAACTGTACACGGCGAAGATTTATTCGTGCCAGGTGGAGAGCGCCTACCGGACACATCATATTCCCCCGATGGTATTGCGGTAATAGTCGATGATGGCGTCCCGCAAATTGTTCTACTTGAGTTTAAATGTCCGTACAGTCGGATACCTGATGGCAAGATCCCTAAATATTATATCCCGCAGATCAAAATGGGACTAGATTTACTAGAACTGCCAACACGCGGGTTGTTCGTCGAGGCGGTATTTCGTCGATGTGCCTGGGAAGACCTCGGGTATAATGCGGCCTACGACCGCACTCTCGTTGATAAATCGTCAGGTAATCTCCCGATAGCATTTGGCATTATTGGATTTTATGTCACTGCGGAACATCAGGCGCACCCGGCGGTACTTGCTGCGCTTAATTATTTTGGTGAGCTTGGAGATGAATCCAATGGTTTTATGGTAAATGATCTTGGTAGCACGCCACCTGCGTTATTTACCCAGCTTATGGAGGCACTTGATACAGGCAAAATCCGTGCATATCATGGCAAGATATTATTTACCGGCGGGTCTAATCCCATTGACGTGCAGGATCAAGTCTCATATATGCATGCTGAACTCGACGCGTACATGGATTTCTGCAGCACCGGTGTCGCAATTAACATAGGCATGGTCCCATGGAAACTATTTCGCATCGACTACAATTATGTTGAAATGGAAGCCAACTACGTAAAGCCATGGCTGCCACAGATTAGCAAATTATGCACATTCTTGCGCCAGATTAATGACCCTGTTAATATAAACCGCCAATTTGGTATGTATGAACGGTTCCTTGAGGCATATACGTAGCCTGCGGCTACGTATATGCCTTGGCTCGTCTGGCGCTAGGCACGATTAGTGCCTGTCGGCGTATGAGCCGCCCATCCCCAACGACTAATCGCCTTAAGCAGTCTCCATGTGGGTTCTTTTTTTATTACAATTATGTTGATGTTATTATGCAAAAAAAGAACTTACACGAGCATTATTTGGAGCGAGTACCGACGGGCTGGGCGGCTCCGCCGCCCAGCGCTAGGACGAGCCTAGTTGTAGGTTCGCATTGCGAACCTACAACTAGCGGGTGCATAATCTATAAGTGGTCGAAGTGCCCGCGGATTTGCTGCTGCGTGATACCTTAACCACCATGCCTGGGCGCAGACCGAGCCAGATCGCATGTGCCTCGCCGGCGTTAATCTTGGCGAAGTCTTCTTTTGCCAAGTAGAACTTGTTACAGAATTCAATCACATCAGCCGTCGGCATAATTTCATGCAACTCGCAGCTATTATGACGGGGCATTTCGATAACAAAATAGCTGTAATCGTATTCGTATATTGTACCAAGGTTAAGATTCGCTGGTTTGCCATTGTGTTCATCAATGACCTTTTTGATATGTGGTGTGATGCCACTGGCGGTTATTACTATTATTTCAAGCGGTTGCGTCGCCGCTGGTATTCCAGTAAGTAGTGTCTTAAACTTTGGCGATTTGCTCGCATAATCATGTCCCGGTGCGACCAAAATTACATGTATATGCGCGTCACCGCGCGGGTCGGAAGGCAAGGCTCGCCTGTCCGCGACCAGCGTAGCGTATCCATGTTGGTTCATTCGGAGCTGGACCTGACCACGATCTAATGCCGGCGCAGCTAAAACGGCGCCGCGATATTCCATCATACGGACTAAATTTTCGTACACAACACCAGGTTCATATTCCCACATGTCTGTCATTGCAAGTATATAATGATATCGGCTTCACGTATTCAATTATTATTATATTTTTTTAGGTTCGAATATATACGTGACCGCGCTCATATGTCAAACTACCAAGCAGCCTACGACCTTAACCAAGGATTCACTGTCGCCACTGGGGGATTTCTTGATGATCTCAACGAGGGTATTAAGGCATTCGTCCAAAATAACCACCAACTTGTTTTTGGTGCACTTGTTGTTATGTCATTAGTTATTGTTTACCATTACATGCACAAGGAATCTTTCAACCCGGGACAAACCCTAAGAGCCGTTCAACGTGACGACACTGGAGCTACTAATGATGTCCAAAACCAGGGAGTTGGTATTATTGCCTCCGAGCAAAATATCGTTGCTCCAAAACCGGGAACTATCCCATACGAAATTTTACACGATACTGGATTTAACTGTGCTGGTCGTATTCCTGTCGGTAATGATGCTTGGGCTTGGATGACCAATGTTGCTAATACCCCTGGAGAAGCCGCTATTGGAAACCGTGGAGCCAACACTGATAATGTTCCTCTTCCCGATAACTCCCTCAGCAAAATCATGGCCGGGCACTAAGCAGCCGATGTTATTAACTAACTAACTAACTAACAAACTAACAATCATGACATTTTTTTTTGAATTTGTGCTTGGCAACCATGTAATGATATCGGACGCAGTCATTGAGATATACCGGCGCGCCGACGGACTAACAACCGTAGCCATGCACTCGGTATGCAAACAGTGGAACACATTGATCACCGCGGAGATATTTCGTGCGCTTGCAAGCAGGTGTATAGGCGTGACCATAATGACATGGTGGGATGCATGTGGCTGTGTGGCAACTGTATGCCAGCACAAATCATCTGTAAGTAAACTTCCCGGATTACCATTGGTACTCTATGCATTTTCATCGTCGATACTTATACGCCGGCTTAGCCACTGTCACAACGTTTCCGCGGAGTGCCTTGCAGCGGCCGGAGGGAACATGGATGTAATTGGATGGTTTACACACGGATTTAATCCCAGTAGATTAGAGCGGACGTTCCGCACCGCCGCGAAATATCATCGGGAAGTATTCTATCAATTATTAGCGTTGTATGACTGCGGTTATGTCAATCGTGCAAAACGAGATCAAGCAATATCGCGTGCGGTGCGTCTAGGTGGCGCCGATGCAGCTGAACGTATCCGCGGCATCGTCAATGATAAACGAATTGCGTGTGCAATATACATTGGTGCGCTACAACGCGGTGATGCAGAATTAGCGGCATTGGTTGACCAATCGTTATTTGATGTATACTATCATGACGAATGTGTAGCAGTGTGTAAAGGAGGCAGTGTTGATCTTGCCAAGATAATATTTACGCATAACAAATGGTTAGAATATGCCTGTTACTATGGACACGATGATCTTATTAAGTATTTGCTAGAGGCTATCACTAATGACCCGGCGCATATAACTGAAGATTATCCGCAGGAATGTTTTAGTATGGCATGCGCCGGCGGACATATCGCAGCGGTTAAGTTGATTATGCCATGGGCGTTACAGCATCATGATATTGAACAATTACGCAATGTTGGACTATGTAACGCATGCAATTATGACCGTAAGAATGTAATCGTGTATATGGGTGAACTCGGGGCAACAATATGCGATAATTGTAGTAACTGTGTTAGCGAGCATAAGTGATTTTTTGTGCTTGTATGCTCGTGCGGCAAAGCTGCGCAGCGCCGCGAGCACAATTGAAAATTGCCGCATCACTATGTAATGGAGCTGGTATTCGAATTACTCTGTCGTGCGGATACATGGTTACGTCACAAATTCGCATGCACGAGTAATGCACTTGGTAAACTCGCGACTACCATCGCAATGGAATGTCCAGTTTACCGCGCAATTGCGGGTGGGGCGCGTCCAACAACACAAATGCATACGACTATTGCTGCGAATTATCATTTGGCAGTGTATGCACGCGCCGCATTAATTCCCAAGATATGGTACCGCGGCAACATACATGTACGTGATTTGTACGCGCGTAAGTTACCACTAAACATAACTGCAGCCATGTCAAGTGCCGTTATATGTAATGATACCAACCTCGCTACGTACTTGGCATCATTGTCACGGTTATACAACGTGTTAACAATCCTTACATGCTGTATTACGTGTCGTAACTATGATGTGTTTAATCATATTCTTATGCGGGAAAAAATTACATCTGTTGGTGTGGAATCTCTGCGCGGATACTTGCGACGTGAGGTCGAGGAAAACAATGATGATCTTAATATTAATGATCTTGGTGTTCTTAGTTTGTTTACCAAGCGGGTTGATACAATGGCGCAGATATCTATATATTAAGCTGTTCCTTGCTTGCTATGTATTTCCTCGATCAGCTTATCTATATCAGTGTCGCCGTCAGCGGGTACCGACTTCGTTTTATTCTTTGTATGTTCCTTGGTTCCTGATAACAGGCCGAAATACATCGCAACGATGATGATAAATAGCACACCAATGACGATGAGTAATACAACAGGGTGGTTACTTGCAACGTCAAGGATTTTGTCTTTGGCTTCTCCAACTTGTTCCATTGATCGGTTACTATATATGTATTGCCATATTATAATTGGATCTGTTGGTGTATGCATGTAGCTACATCATAAAAAATAATACGTTTTTTTACAAGAACATGAATACACCCGAGGTTTCTTCATCATGAGTATGTGTGTGTAGTTCTAATCCGCACGTGTAACATGAGGTTGCGCCGGCGGAGGATAAATAGTCCGCCGTTGCATTAGTTACAACGCCATTGCATGCCGCGGCGAGCGCTTCATTGATTGCCGCGATTGGTATTTTATTGTTTTCGATTATGTATTTGGCAACGCCGACGCTATTACATTCGCCGGCGTGTATGAGAAAGCGGCTGGCCATGGATTGTAAATCCGGAAGTAGACGTGCAAATAAATCAACATTGTCCATGTGCACAGCACCGGTGATCATACCAAACAGGAACACATGTGGACATTCATTGACATGCTTTTGATGTATCCCACATGCGATCCAAAAAGCGCCTTCGAGAAGCATACATGCGGATTCGTGGGAAGCGCCCTTTATTTTTGATAGGAATAAATAGATGTTGTCGGTGGTGTCGCACCGCGCCATTGCCCGCGCAATCGGCAGCAAATTTCTCGCGGTAATGTATTCGCGGTTAACGTGCTTTATAATGTATCCAATAGTATTAATATGAGCGTATGCATGCGCTGCTGCTTCCAAAATATCGCAACCACAATCACGCGGAATCAGCTTAAGTAATAATCGAACGATCGGCAATCGACCTGATGCGGCCGCGCGTTTGAGTCCGGCCAATAACACATCAACGTGGTTCCTGAATGAATGTCCCGTTGGCAGTTTTTTTATTAACATACGTACCGTTTGCACACTACCGTGCGTGCATGCGAGTATGACATTTACATCGTGTTGGAACAGGCGTGAATCTCTATGTGCATCGTCGCCAAATATTAGCAAGCAGGTGTCATGTTGACATTGAGTCGCCGTGTTGGTCACTGCGACAATTACTTCATGCACGCCCGCGGCACATGCACGATATATGCACGGCGCCGAGATGAGTCGCTGAGCCAAATGTAAATCCTGATATGGGGATATCTCGTCGGGACATTGCCATATGTCAAGATTTGAATACACTGGCTCGTTGTTCCATTGCGTGCCATCCCATAATGTCATCACAGGAGAAATTAACCGCGAAGTTACCAACGCTAAATTACACCATTGTTTACAGACAGTACAGAGAGACGCTCGATCAATAACAAGTGTGAATATCATCATTATGACATCGGCGGTCAGCATGGACACATCACCGTTGGGTTCATCTAACGCAACAACCTCCTCAGGTGCGTCATTGTATGCCCGTTTCATTTACATATTAATGGCCAGCAATTCAATTACAAAAAATAATGAGTTTTAGGTTGCGCTGGCTCGCAGTGCCGCTATGACAGCTATATGATCGTGATGCACTCCGGCGAATGAACCCGCGAGGGCGCCGGAGATTCCATGGTCAATATGCTCCCGGGTACATCTCGTGTCCGCGACGAGCAACTCAACGACGTCGACATGCCCTCGATACGCTGCCACGTACAGACAATCGGAATACATAATGAGCCGATCGTTATCGATCCGGCGCGATAACGAATGCTTAATTTCAGCGAGATTACCTCGGCGGCAAAGTCCGATTAGACCATGCGAGTTAAAATCGACCCAATACCGCCGACTATATCCGCGCGCCGCATTACCCAACGATTTTAGGTAATTTAAGACCAATCGTGCGAGTTCCACTGCGACGGCGCCGCCGTGCTCACATGCATATTCGTTAGCCAGCTTATAATCGGATGACTTGGCGAACAGCGCCGTTACTGCAGCGACGTCCCCGCGTAAACAGGCGTCGTTGAGGGTATTAGTGTGTGTGGGTGTATGTGTGGGCACCGGCTCCATGTGTATACATATTAGACCACGTAAAATCATATTTGTGCTCGCACGACGCGCAGCGTCGTGCAATATCATATTTGAATGCGCGTATAGCGTAATTACCAATAGCTAATGACTACCGACCTAGCTACACAGTTCCCGTGGACAACCGCCGAAGACAGCATCCTGGAAAAGGACTGGGCATGTGGTAGTAAGCAACAAGCTGACACGTCCGAGTTTGTAATACGGTATGACTCAGCCACAGGCATACACCGTGCCGAATACACGACCGTGCGTTATTCGCCGGCCTGGTGGAAGATCATCGACGAGATTATTGTTAATGCATGTGACCACTTTATTCGTATGCTCGGCAGTAAACACCCGGTGACCGTAATTACCATATCTATTGATAGCACTGGGCATGTACGCGTGTATAATGATGGCCCCGGTGTCCCGGTTGCTATCCATCCTGAGTCATTGGCACGAGAAGGCCGTGAACTCTATATACCGACTGTTGTCTTCGGGCGTGTGTTTCAGGGTAGTAACCGTGTACAAGCCGATGATAGTATTGTCGGAGGTACTAATGGTATGGGCGCGAAGATCATGCAACTATTTTCAAGTACATCCGCAGTCGAAACCGTCGATATAGACGAACGTGGAGCCGCCAAGACATACTTTGTTCAGCATTGGCACGACCATAAGTCGCGCGAAGATCCGCCTACGGTCGTTCCAATCGGCGGACCAGCTAATGCGGCAACGCGTAAGCGTCTCGGTGACAAGGCAATTCCACATACACTGCTTAGCTTTATGCCAGACTACAAGGGAACATTCGGGTATAAATCCGGATTCGATCCAGTTGCTAATGCCGATCTTGTTGACATTATACGTACACGTGCGTGGTTCGCCGCCGCATACATCGGATACACCGTGGCGACAACCCGCGGATCCAAACCATGCGTGGTCAAGTTCAATGATATGCCAGTGCCGTGTAAGAGCATCGCTGACATTGCCGCGTTGATGTTTCCTGGGTGTCCCACACACACGGCAACAATTACACCGACGATACTCAAGCTGCCTCAATACAAATACCCATGGGAGGTCTGCGTGGTAATTACTGGACAATCTTATGAGCAACGACATCTTTCCAACGTGAATGGTATCGTCGTAAACGCTGGAAAACACATTGACAAAATCATGGACATGATAACAGAAGAAGCGCGTACACGTACACTAAAAGCGCTAACTTCGCACAATATCAAGTTTATTCCGTCGATGGTTGCCAGTAATGTCTTCGTGTTACTCAACACGAAGGTACCAAAGCCGGCATGGACCGGCCAACGTAAAGATATACTCGGCACGGACAAGCGTTTGTTCGCCGGGTACACGCTCGAATCAGCATTCGTTGGCAAGATTACATCCAACATTGAAGCTGCCGTACTTGCGCATCTGCTTAACAAGCCGGTACCAAAATCGCGACAAGCAGCGCCGGCCGGCGAATCCGACCGATATAAACCGGCCAGTGGATGCCGAAAGAACCCAGCGGCATGTCGCCTGCTCCTCGTCGAGGGTAAATCTGCAAAAACACAGGTCACCACGGGGATTACGAGCACCATCGGCGTGACAAACAATGGCGTAATGTCGACCGGGGGTGTCTTTCCTAATGCTCACCGTGAGTGTGAAGTAACGCGTATTGACGGTCGCAAGCATGTACGCGCGTCCAAAATGTTCGCAGGTAATGAGTTTATCAAAGAGTTTCTCGCCGCGACCGGCCTTAGTATACATTATGATTATGATCCGGCATCGCCAACATACAAACGCGAGATGGCCGCGCTGTACTATCATCATGTTACTGCATGTGTAGATCAAGATTTGGATGGTAAAGGTTGTATTCTTGGTCTACTTATTGCAATGTTCATGACGTTGTGGCCAAAACTCATTGATGCGGGCTATCTTGAATGGTTTGCCACACCGATTATGCGAGCAACGCCAGTCACAGGTAAAATTCTTGCATTCTACACAGTACCAGAATACGAAGCTTGGGAACGGAATAACGCAGACATCGCATCTAAGTACCGTGTCAACTACTACAAGGGATTAGGTACTCATTCAGCCGCGCAAACCAAGCATATGTTCTCGACGTTTTACGAACATATACATACGTATTACGCAGATGAACGTAGCGCTGAACTAGTTAAAATATACTGTGGTGATGAGCCGGAGTTACGTAAACGGGTGCTATCACAAGCGCCACGACAGCCACCACGCGAGTTAATCATAAAGCAGGCTGAGACCCGTCGCATATCTGTTAGTAATCATCTTGAGTATGACACTGATGAATATCAGCGTGATAATCTTGACAGAAAGCTCGATCATGCTATTGACGGGCAAAATCAGGCCGGCCGAAAGATCTTGGACGGACTGCTCAAATATTGTTCGCATGTGAACCTGACGCGGGTAGAAAAAGTGTCAGGGCCGATCAGCGAACACGAAAACTATCACCATGGCGGTGCGTCACTTATGGACTCGATCCAAAAGCGCGCATTTGTCGCAGTCGGCGGTAATCAACTGCCGATACTCTGTCCGGAATCGCAGCTTGGCAACCGCATGTGCGGCGGCAAGGAAGCAGCCGCGCCCAGATATACCGATGTGTTGTTGAACAAACGGCTTACTGATGCGTTATTCCCGCCGATCGATTACTACATGTTGCAATTTCTGTTCGACGAAGGCAAACGCGGCGAGCCTAAGTACTTTGTACCACTGTTGCCGCTGGCAATTTGCGAGTTTTCGAACTTGCCTGCGCACGGATGGGCATTAAATACATGGGCACGCGATGTATTCGCGGTTATTGCCAATGTTCGTATACTCATTGCTACCGGCGATCTAACTCCGATGTTAACCATGCCCGTGGCCTGTCGCAGCGGCAAGTACGAATACAAGGGAGAGTTTCGTAATATTCGCGGCAAACCTTATTCGGTCGGCCGATATCATGTTGTGACGGCGGGCCCTACCACATGCATTCGTATAACCGAGCTCCCGCTGCGTACATGGACGTTGAAATACCTCGAAGATATTCGTAAAAAGGCCGCTAAACATCCTGAGCTGATTGTATCTGTGGACAGCGGTAAATCCGACGATGTTATTGTTGACATCACCGTGGAACTTGCGCCGGGTGCGCTTGACCGTATTATGGATCTCGGCGACTCGTGCTTTACTGATGGTGTTGAAGAGTTTCTGCTGCTTCGTGATCACATGAAATCGCATATTAACTTGATGGGTCCAGATAATACTGTCATTGAATATACATCATACGGTGATGTTATTCATACATGGTTTGCTAAACGTAAGGAGTTCTTCGGCTTGCGTATTGACAGACAGCTTGAAATACTCCGTCTTAAGAAGATAATGATGGCCAACATCATCAGGTACACTGAACAAGTACAAAGTCTTAACCTTCCCGGTAAGACGGAAGCCGAGATGATTGAGATACTAACCGATCATAACTTTGACCGTGTCGCCAGCGGAATATTAAATGCTCCACTGTTTACGCCGACGGCCGATCTTGATCGAGTGGTGCTTCATAGTGGGAAATCCAAGTATAAATATCTCCTTGGAATGTCCGAGCTTAAGAAAACAGCCGAGCGAATGCGTAAATATCGCGAGACCGCGGACAAGCTCAATCAAGAAGTAATCGATCTGGAAGAACTCGCGGCACGCGGACGATTTCGTGGCGCTGTCTTATTCACGCAGGAACTAGATAATCTTGAGAAAATAATAACCGAGGGCTTACGTACCGACTGGAAGTTTGAACAGTTCGGTAAAAACACACTGTAAGCTACGATTCCGTTATGGCGCGCACGGCTAAAGCCGTGCGGTTCGGTCCACGACGCTGCAGCGTTGCGCTACCTCACTACCGCCATAACTGCATACGTATCGCGGTGCTATCGCACTTTGGTCGCTACGCTCCAGCTATCCAACGCGAGTTCTTTTTTGTTATTGTTACACGTGTTGTTGAAAAAAAAGAACTCGCGTTGGATAGCTGGAGCGTAGCGACCGAAGCGCGCAAGCGCCGCGACGCGTATGCAGTAATGGCGTGTCAAGTCAAGACGGCGCTTTAGCGTCGTCTCTGACGAGACGAGCGCCTTTAGGCGCGAAAGCCGTTACGCAATCGCAGAGGCTATAGCATTGTAAACCCGAATAAGGTATTCGGATGTCTCCGTAAATAGCGTCTTAATATCAAAGTCAGGGAATCGCACAACAATATCGACACTTCTCTCAAACTTAGACACAGTATACTTGACAAAGTCGACGCCCGGGTAGAGGTCACAGATTGTTTTCATATATAGATTGCCGATTGTGTCAGCTTCGCCGGGTATCGTTAGTGTACTGCCGATGGTCCCAATGGTGATCTGATCGAGCATGCCATCGACTGTCTTAATTCGGCGGATAATTTCCGCGCATGCATCAACGACTATTTGCTTGGCGTGCATCGTCCCATTGGTGTGGAATCCTACGATAAATCGGCGCGGGTTAGCCATTCGTGATGGTACACCGGCATCTACCGGTACGCCGACGGGTTTTTCTTTCGCGTAAAACAAGTCCATGTCAAACGGCTTAACATCGTCAGTGAGACTTACTGTTCCATATGCAACCGCATGCATACCATTACCCTTGACATAGCCGTAGTTTTCCTTGACCTGTATGTCGATGATTCGAAGACTGCATCCTGGTGCAAGTGTACATAGTGTAAATGTCTCATTGAATGGTAACTTTGCGCCGGGTTTGGCGCCGACCTGTTTCATCTCCGACGACTTAACATCGCGGATAAGCGCGCCGTCATTAATTACGTCAAGTGAAAACTTGGCATTGCGTGACGTTTTTTGAACAAGCGGAATCATGCGAAATCGTTTGGCTAACATTTCCTCAATGATATGCGGATCCGTTGATGTGATATTTTCCAACGGTACATACATTGCGGCAACAAGCAATTCATCACAGATAGTCTTTTGTAAGCCGTTGGCAATTGCCGAGTTTACATTGCCGAGTTTAAAGGTCATCTTCTCCGGCGTTAGATTTCGTGGGAGTAACCGTGCGATTTCCGGGTCTTTAACATGTGGGACTTTACTTTCGACGACTATGTTAGTGACCAATGGTAGATTATTTTTCATCACGTATATGGCTTACAGTACCTTGTATATTTATTCAATTTTAACTTGTTTACCAGTATATGCATCACCGATCAACCGGTTTCACCTGATGTTACCCGAAGTGAAATTACGTACCAAACCTGCGCTTGCTAAAGATTTTAACGCTGGTGTCTATGAACTCATCACGATGGCCGAAAAAAAGACCCGTGATGAGATGACGTTGGCTAATCTTGACCGTGCTAAGAAACGTCTTAATATGCTTATATATAACATGGGAGATCAAACTCCTCTTGAAGAGGCGTATCCATTCTGGTGCGATTACGCTGATAATATACTCGAGAAAGATCAAGAACTACGGGATAATTTCTTCCTCACGCTGAATGTACGCGCCGAATATGCTAAATATGGCAAGGAAATCAAGTCAGAAGACGAGTTTTTGTTTTCGTTGACTGATGCCATTCGTGATCTTTACAAGAAATCATCGGACGTTGACAAAAAGCGGGTGTATAGTATTGTTAATAGGTTACTCCAGTGTAGTTTAGAAATCGCCGTCCTTTAGCATTTCGTTCAGGCTTTCGCGGCTAAAGCCGTTCGTCCAACGACACGCCTTCTCTGCATAGCTGTCGCGGTGCTATCGCACTTCGGTCGCTACGCTCCAGTTACCTAAGTCTTTCTTTTTTCGACCAAATCAGCGCAATAACAATAAAAAAAGAAAGACTTAGGTAACTGGAGCGTAGCGACCGAAGTGTGATAGCACCGCGACAGCTATGCAGAGAAGGCGTGTCGTTGGACGAGCGGCTTTAGCCGCGAAAGCCTGAACGAAATGCTACGAAATGCTACGAAATGCTACGAAATGCTAGATGTTCATTAGAAGACTAAATACATCTAGCTCGCTAAGCTTGGATGCGTTTTGCACGGTATTGATTGCCTCCTTGTACATACGGAGTAAATAATCGCAGTCAATTTCATAGTCTCGCAACCACATTACAAATTGTTCAACTTGGCCTTCAAACTCCGGCGTTAACGCATGGTAGTTCATTTTTTTGCATGCATACCCGGCCGCCAAGTACAGTTGCAAAAATCGCAGTTGCATATTCGAACCATTAAATGCATATGTCCAGTTGGAGCACGCGACTGTACCCACCGATGTACCCACCGATGTACCCACCGATGTACCCACCGACGACATACCACAGTATGCTTTTAGTAGATCGCGGTCAAAATTGACGACAAATTGACTATGTCCATCTGCCGCCGTGCTTACGTCCATAAACACATGCGCGACCTTGCGCATAATGTCATTGTTGGTGTGTCGATACGGTGTCATATCGACATAATTTGACATAAACACAACACTGGATCCAAATCCGCGGTGCAGCGACATCTTTTCCGCGCCGAATACCGTTAGTGTCTCCGTGGACGTGAGTCGCGCACATAATAGTGCGCCAATTATACACTCCGGGCGTGTTAACATGATTACTGCCTCTTGAGTTGGCGACCCGCCAAGAAAAGATATCCCGCCGATTGATGTATCGCTGGATACTACATGTATACGAGCCGGCGAATCGTCGACGAATCCCACGCCGATGCTAATGTCCGGTAATGGTTGCGTCACTGGCAAATCAGTGACAGCATTACGCTTAAATATAATTGTGCCGGCGCGGAAATCGTCGGCATGTTCCCCGTGTAAGTATTCGTAGACTCGATCAAAATAATTAACAATACACGCGAGCCCAAATGTACTGCCGCCTTCCGTAAACAAGTTCTGAAAAGTAACAAATGGCATTGACTTGATTGTGGTGGTTGTGGTGTTATTGGTGGGTTTAGTTGAGTTATTACCGCCGCCACCCCCACCCACATGATCATATCGAAATAACTCAAACCAGATACAGGTGATAAGTGTCGCGCATTGCACGCGATTTAGCGCGACATTGGTAATTACATTTGCTCCAAGTACGTACACGGGAGTTTTACTAAATACCCGTGGTGCATTACTGAGTAACTGTTGCATCATTGGGATTATCTTGTTGACAAATTTCTCCTGCGACACGTTGCCGGTCTCAAAGTATGCGTTAAAACAGTTAGATATTTGCCTCGGGCGAATTTTGCCCTGCGTTTGTGCCGCAATTTTAGTATCCATGGCAACAATACTCCCCATCGGTGCGTTAATTATGTCGTCGCGGACACGTTCCCATGACTCTGTCTGCCAAGGCATAGTTATTCGCTGGCGCAGTGGTTGTTCCATTATGGCCGACACCCAAGTAATTATTCTACTTATTCCACCAGCATGTTCTAATGCAGTATATGCATTTTCTATGTTAGGCAAATCCGTCCAGCAATATATACGTGACAATGTCTATTCGTTATAAGCTCTTAGTTCGCGACGATGATTCGTGTCTAAAACTATTACGATATCTAAACAAAAGTATTATTACTATTAACAAGCTTGGTGCCAAGGTTCGCATTGAAAAGATTGATACTGAGCTTGATTCGGCGACCGTTGAAAAACTCCGTGATGCTGGAATTGTACGTTTGCCAGCTCTTGTTGACCCCGACGGTAACAAAATAATCGGTCTTAAGAAAATAGTAGAAATGTTCGAACGTAATATTAACAAGAGTAAGGCCGAAGCTACAAAATCACCTCATGGTGGGCCTGCCCAGAACTCAGAGTTTGGGGCTAATCCCGACCTTAACGATTTCTATATGCAAGAACTATTTTCTGGCCGTGATCCTAACACTGGTAAATTAGTTGCGCGCAAAGATAAAGAAGAAGCCGAAGATGAGAATGTAGGACAGGATATGCAACGACGTATGGCCGAATACGGCCAGGCTGCGCCGGCGCATCGTCGTGGGGACACTGGCCGGGGCAGGCGTACTGATCACGATCACGATAATAACTATGATGATCCCGACGATAATCGAGCGGCACCACAACGTAATGCCCGTAATGACTATCCCGACGATAACATCGCTGATACACCACCGCCACGAAACCGCGATCGCATGACAACACAAAACACAGGCCCGCCACAAGGTGAAGACGATATGGATCAACGTATGCTTGACGCGTACATGACCAATAACGGTCTTGACTAGACACATATCTCCAGGCACACCTGTATTTTTTCATCAGTATTTGAGTTAGAGGAATATGGCGTGTATGATATATCGGAAACAATGCCAGTCATGTTTTCCGGACAAAAACGAGCGCGCGGAAAACGCGGCGCTGGACGTAAGCGCCGCCAACAAGAATTCGCTGTATGCGCGGAGATACCAGTTGCACCGCAAACTAGCGTGTTTAGTCGAGCATTTCATGCCATTGTTACATTTTACCTCACTGTCGTGTATGCGCTAACTAAATTTGTCAGTTGTTCATATCGGTCCATCGTTGCATCAATCAGAGCATCTGTCAAGGTTACCAATGAGATATTTTTCGAAGCCTTTGCCGGCGAAGCCATACCGTCGGGCGTGCCATTGGATACGCCTATGGATACGCCTATCGGCGCATCTAGCGTACCTAGCTTACCTATATGTACATCTGCATGCGGTGGCCCTGTAACCGAGTTGAAAATTCTCCGTGGTGGGCGGTTTAAGCGCGATCTCGACAGTCAAGTCAAGAGGTCTACGCCGGATTGCGACATCATGATATCACCTGGTACAGCAAGCGTTGCCGTAAATAAGCCTTCACCTGTATACCGTGCTAGATATCGCGATCCATATAGCCCCGATGAAGTGGATCAGTTTATGATGGATACACTAATGGAAAAACTTGGTGAACCGCCAATTAAGGTATATTTCAAAGATCCAGTTAGCTTGGATGATGATCCGACAAATCTATCTCAGTGCAGCAACCTGCCGCAGATTAGTTGTGATTGTGTACGTGATGCGTATGATGCCGACAGCGGTCTATGTAGACATTGTATGTGGCAAAAACGGGTTGACGAAGCAACTGAACGCATGTATCAACGAGCATTTGAAGATGATAAACCGCGTGCTAAAACCACAATCAAAAGTTGTAATTGTGTGCGTGGGCCGGGCGACCCCCATATCGGATTATGCAGCCGTTGTAAATATACTGTACATGCACCAAATGGGGCTAAGCAAGTATTTAGGCATGCCAATGAAGTCAAATCCAATAATATGAACAATATACTAATCAGAGGTAAACCGTTTGCGCATCCAAATAGCAGCACCGCAGGCACGCCTGCGTCTAAATCAGCGGCTGCAAAACCATACGGTATGCCCACGGACAATATATCCGCGGACAACATACCAAATACACCAAGGGATATGATGAATAACCAAAACGGTGTATCTGAGGCGGTCATGTCTAAGTACACATCCAAAGACGCTACATGGGATACCTTGCTATCATTACAATCGGACCGAGTGTGCCAATCACAGGTTGCGCCATTAGTAGAAAGCGATGATGAAATCTATGACAATATCTGATAATTTTGCCCCGCCAACGCATACTCATTCTTTTTTTCCGATTTCTATTAAAAGTTGATCACGGTGGTAAGTATCAATACGTTGTACCTGATACGTTGTACCTGATACCCACCTGATGAAATCTGTCAAAAAAATACCAATCGGTGACACTGGCCAGCTCAGCGAGATGTTCAATCAGATGCTGGGTACCGGGAATGCTAATATGACCATTGCATATCCACGATACCGCCGTCTCCATGAACTATGCTTGCGACAAATTGAGTTATTTGAGATTATGTCAAAGACAGCGATGCTTAATCAATCCGAATACATGCATGTACGTGCTCAAATTACTACTTTCTGTTCAAATGCACGTACATCCATGTTGACGTTGTTCGCGATGGACTTTAGTGATTATGAATGGAATTTATCCTTGATCGACCCGGAGCAAGTAGCTAAATTTACTACCGTGTACAGTGGGCTCAAGCGTGAGGAGTTTATCCATACACTCGTAGTTATGTGCGACCGCTTGGTTCCATTTCGTAAGAATTTTGAGGACAAAACCGCATTTAATCCAAAGTTTATCACGTCGATGGCTGGCACAGAATGGTGTCCGTTTCCATTTACGTCACTCAACATCAAACACATATTTAGTCTCATGGACGTGACCGCGGACACAATTACGTTCTTCATGACGGTACTTAGCCGCGCCTATGAGTTTTCGCGCAAGTTATTCGAGGAATTACGTAGCCCGGACATTGATGTTGACCAATTTGTATCAGTAATTATGGAATCCATGGATAAGATCCAACGTATTCCTGAGCTTAATCGCTGTCATGAAGCGTTTAACAAAATTAAGGAATCCGTCGGCATGCTCAAGACTAACTTTAGCGGTTATTATCGCGATTTCGTCGAGACCAACGACAGCACGATCATCATGCAACACTTCATATTGGATGTCGGCAAAAACACCAACTCGAGCCCACGTGTCGCCGCGCAATTTCGTAAGATTATCTCGTATTACCAAAAGATCGCATCTGAGCAAACAACCAATCCGAAGATGAAAGCATTATTTGACCAAGTAAATGAACAGTTTAAGGTACTTGATAATAAAACAAGCAACTTGGCGAAGGAATCCAAGGGTATCGATGTAACTGTGGATGTGGATGTGGTTGCAGATACGGATACGCTAGATGTACCTAACATCACATCCGCGGGTACATCCAATGATAACATGGACGACCTCGCCGACACAATTGCAGCATCGCTTTCGCAGATAAATCCGTCGATGACATATACTGTAATAGGCAACAGTGAAGAAAACGACCGTGTATTTGCGGCCGGCAAAAAACAATCTCTCGAACCTAAACGAGCTGACCAAGTATAACTGGATACATGCGTTAGCATCAATATGACGTTTGTTCGGCGCGAGCATACGGACTTATGTATTCGCGACGTTTGCGTGTAGTTGTGGTAGTTGCAGCTGTGACCATAACTACAGGATTAGGTCGTTTCACACATAAGAAGCATCGTGTAGCTGATGCGGCAATTGCTCTACATACAGTTTTTTTGCAGAATAAACACTCTACGGGAATCTTGTGGGTAGGCACGTGGGTGCCACAGAAGTGTTCCTCACACCACTCACATGTGTGTACTGACAACATATCGCAATCTCCGCATCGATGTGCCATTGCGTGATATATGCCACACCCTAATTACTTATATCCGGGCGTAAATTCAATTACTTCGAGCGTAGCTCGAAGGCCTCGTCTGGCGCTATGGTCGTGGCGCCAGCTGCGCGCATAGCAACGCCTTTGGCGTTGCGAGCACAAGCACAAGCATATGTTGTGTATCAAAAACCCTTTTTATCCCTGGTAATATACAGCCATGCAAGTGAGCATTATTGTCATTCTATTCGTGATCATTGTAGCTGCGTCGCTATTTGACATTAACATGTACGCGGTGTTAATCGCATTGGCGCTTTGTATGTGGCACGCCAAAGTCACATTATGCGACAATCTCACCATACAAACACGTGCTGAAAGTTTATCACAGCCAGATGTCGACTTTACCAAACCGCGTGACAGTGCGGGTGTGTCATCAGTAACAATGGGAATCGACGGAGTAATAGGCACACCCAGCGGCGCACCCACCCCACACACAACATCTATTGGCGTATTCCCAAATGAAGTCATTGTGCCGCAACCACCGGCCGAATTTACAAGTACCGTGCGAAAAATGCCATCATACGACCAAGATATCTACGGGCCATATTATGCACAATGGAATGAACAACGAAAGGTATACACGGATTCTTATGTCGAGCCACAGCCACGTGTTGGTGTATCTTGTGCTGAGCGTCAGTATGATATCGATGCTGCCGGCGCATTACTTGCTCAAAAACGTACGGTTGATCGCCAGCGAAATGATGGATGGGCCGCCAAGGACGCCGACTACTACAGATACCATTTCGCTGAGGAACTCGATACCGAAGAGAACCTTAGATGGTGGGGACGTGACGAATATTAATGGCGTACGCCCGCGATTCACATATCACATACACCACCAATACCATTCTTTTTTTCTCGCTGGAAAGCATATTGTAATAGATATTATCCGCCGGATAGTATAAGACTGCTCTAATGAGTCGCAACAACCCTTTTGTTATAACGCCACAAGATCGGGCGGAACGTCGTGATCCAACACGAGCACCTGTACAAGTTATCGCACGCGGCAATTACAATACCGGGGGCATGAGTCTAGGTAATGGTAGTCTTGGACGTGGGCGTGGTAGTGGGCGTGGTAGTGGGCGTGGCCAACTTCCCCACGGCCAACCAGTTGAGCATGCAAGTGGCGGCGGTGGTGGCGGTGGCAAATGCATACTACCGCGAGTTCAACCTAATACTGATCAGCTTGACACGCACGAATTACTCAAACAAGAAATCGGCCGACAAGATGAAGCACAATACATGGGTTTCGGTGGATCTGATGAGTTATCGTTTGCTTCTAACTCGTTGGCCAGCGTTAATGCAGGTCCGGCCACTGTCGTGTCAAACAATCATGGATTTGAATGGGTTGAGCTATATTTTGACTCGGTGTATCGTAACGCAATTACTAATTTAGCTAACGGCGAGATTTCCTGGTCGATCAACACGTTGAATAACTCGCAAGGTATCGCGTCGATTATTGGAATTGTCATGGAGCCGTTCTTCTTCCCAAAGGTTAATGTTGACCCGTCGCTACCTGACTTCTTTTACTATCGTCGCGTGTTTATAGAAATCGTCGGCACGGGTTCACAACAATCTATCCTCGGGCCGAACGGCCAGCGTTTTCACTTCGAATGCACAGTTAGTAATGCAAATGGGCAAGCCGTACTTCTTACGCCAACCAGGCCGACATTTTACTTTACACAACCGCTCATTGAGATGACTACGTTCCAATTGCGATTTACTATCCCGAAAACCGACATTTTTACAACAACACCAAAGCCGGTACCTATTCCAAACGCAATAGTGGACATAATTTCGCTAACAACGGGTGGATTTGGTTACAATCCTATTAGATTCGCAATAACAACACCGGGCTTAACTACGAGTGTGCTGGAATTACCTGGAGTAATTGCCGTACCGGGAGTTGCCGTGTTTATTACCGATTATGCATCAGGTAATACCACAATCAATGGAGTAATCAACAACCCAAGCGGAGTTTTCGTAACTAACATTATCGATGCTACTACTTTTGAAATTGGAGGCATAGACGCAACGACGGTAGCCGGCGGGTTTACCGCGCGTATGTTTGTGGCAAAAAACAGAGTTGCAATGGCCGTACGATTCCTCAGTGTTGTTACCAAGATTACCAATCACATTAACATCGCGGATGTCAGTTCATAATAACTATCTCACTTATACAAATATTCTTTTTTTCACCCGCGATACGATTTTTCAGTGCGCGGATACGAAACCCACGTCATATACGCGTCCGGATTGGCGTCCATTATTGCAGTATCAATGCAAAACGTACGCGTAAATAAGTTTGACGTGTGCACGCTTTCATGTCGACGGAGCACCACGTTGGTCTTAAACTTGATCTTGATGTACAATATTATGTTTTTCAGATCATATGAAGGAACTAATCCGTGATGGTTTTGTTCTATTATTATCCCGATGCGATTTATATCAATGCAACATGTACAGATTGGGTTATCGCGCGTGGGCAATCGCATTCGATACTTATAGACACCATTGTGTTCAGTTTCAACCATCCGTACACATGCAACCTTGATACAATCAACGGTAAGCCATGAACATGCTGGCGAATATCCACGCATATATATGCGTGCGCGCGCCACTATTGTAACGTCGCTGAATGCCCTATGATCACATCCCGCGGGGATATTCCACGAGGTCAGATGCAAACCAACCGATTCAGCACGTGGTATGTACCTGTACGATTCTTTACCATCGTACTTCGTCGCAAACATGTGCATACGTGCAATAAGTGCTCGAGCTAATCTCTGCTTGTACACTGCGTATATAATCTCACGTCTGCGCATATATGGTCGTGCTTCCCTCGCTGTATACCGGGTTAATCTGCATAGAACATTAATCGTGTACAACGGGGTGGCGCGATCAACTACTAATAAACAAGCGACTAACTCTGACATTATACATTCGGTGCAAAAAAATCAAATTATGCTCGTGTGCTCGCGGCGCGAGCGCCGCGCGAGCATGTTGGTTATTTACGTATCCGTTTCCCTATAACATCTCGACCTAGTTCGAGATCGGCATCGAGTTGGCGCCCCATATCACTTAAGACTTTAGAGTGGAAACACCACCGCATCCGCATCATATTTGCACTGGTTTCAAATACAGTACGGCGAGATAGACGATGAAGTATACTTGCCGCTGACCTAAAGTCATGATAGTATTGGTTATCATCGGTTATATTTGTGATGTATATGAACGCCACGATCTCCATCGTTAATCCATAGCTGTATTTATTTGAGCGATAATATTTGCGTATCGTTTGTCGGCCTCGGACATTGGGCGATAACCGTTAATGGCCGCATCGTGTATGTATATTCGGTACCCATATAAGCTATCCGAGTCCACCGAATAATAATACTTGGCGCCGTCAACGATAATTTCTGCCGCCGATACTTCGCGTTGTCGCAGCTGTGTACAAGGATCGGCAGTCACCGCGTCTTTCATCGGATCATCGGTGAACAAACGCGAGTTCGTAGGGTTGCAAACACGGCAATGTTCGCCATTATTCACCATACATTCAATACTAACTTCGTGTAATGCTTCATTGAACGCAGCGATTAACATCTGATCTTGTACTGCGTCATTGTATAATTCAACATCAGTTGTCGGTGGGTATGTGCCGTCGGAAAGCATTTCACTACGAGGCGGAACAGCCAAGTAAAGATACGGCTGAACATTTCGCTCATCGGGTGGCAGCGCTATATGAGAATTGTTACGTACAAACCGCGCGATAATTTGTGCGAGCCTGCCGTAGTCCCAATATGGTTCCATCATGTGTATATGCCGGCCATTTTTGAGATCGAGACCTTCCGCGCCGGTCGACGACACGAGTATTAAGTCGATATCTCCTCCATGTTTATTGTCGTCGCTGTTAGATACATTTTTTATCTGTTCACGCGTGTCCACGTCGACATCGCCAGTGATCATTGCGAATACCCGCGCACGATCAGGTACATGTTTTGGCCGCGCCAATGACACGTCGATGCTTGTGGTGTCGCCGGTGTCCCCGCCGGCACCGAGTTTTCCTCGCGCGATAACTCGCGTGATCGCCGCAGAGACCATTTCCGGGCTAATGTTATCTCCTGACATTACTACACGCGTAACCTTGCCACCGGCCAACTCGCCGTTGGCATCGCGGGCATAGTTTATTGTAACGCTGCCTGCCCGTTTGTCTCCCGAGTATACGTCAAGTACATAATTAGGAAACTTAGATTGCGGTGAGTATAGCACATGCATACGTGGGTCGTTATAACCTGGTTCATTATAGCTACAATTAGTACACCCTTCACGATTAGCCATGGATGCGCGTGGCTCACCATTAGGCGCATCTAACGGCGTATCTCCACCGAAATAAGATTCACCGATGTTTACATCCAGGTCATCAATATCGAATGCACCGTCGAAATAAGATTCACCGATGTTTACATCCGGATCATCAATATCGAATGCACCATCGACGTATCCGTCGTCGACATATCCGTCGTCGACATATCCGATGCCGCTAATTCCACTACCATTTCCGCAGCTGTATCCGTTACCGCCATCAAAATAAGATTCACCGATGTCTACATCCAGGTCATCAATATCAAATGCGCCACTGTAATCTTCATTATATGCATCGGCTTGTAAAGCTATATTATCAAAGAATGCACTCACTGAAGGCATTTCCGGACCATTCATATGCCCGTATTCCGGGTTGAATTCGGCATTGAGGCCGGGTGTGGCCGCGCCGGTAATTGTGCTTTTAGTATGCACATTGGTGTGCATGGTCGGGTTCCAGCGTTTCCAGCCTTGCGATTCCAAGTAGGCCGCAAATGTGGCGAGTCCGCCTACGCCGACAAACTGCGAGTAAACAAGCCCGATTGTATTCATGTGCTTGTTAATGTTGTCAAGAATCCTACGATATTTGGCAGAGCCAAGATTACCGACGGGTATGTCCGCGAGAGGAATGCCAATCGGCGAGAAGTTACCGAGTTGCCGCGACTTAACTCGATATGTACTTGATGCGTTGGACTTCGGCTTGGTCAGCGCGGGCGTATTTGCGGCGTTACTATTCTTACCAGGACCACCATATACACCAGTCCGGCGGTTACTTTCCTCGCGTTCCTTATCTCGTGCAAGCTGATACATTACATATTGATCATCGTCCATGTTAACACGCTCTATGATCATATCGAGCTGCTTTGGGAACTCCGATCGTGTGCTTGCATCATTAATCCCGAATGCTGCGCCGGGCGTTGACATGTTTCCGACATACGAAACAAGTCCAAATAATCTGTTTTGAAACTTCCCGCGGTTTCGCATCGTTCCGCGCACATCGTCGACGTACAGGCGATTAAACTCGAGATAAGATTCCGGCAGGATTATTTTACGCGATAGCATGTTGAAACACACCGCAAGTTCAAATGGGTGATTCGCAATTGGAGTACCTGTGAGAAAAACCACGATTAAATCTCGTGATTCTACTATCATTTTGTACAGGCCGAGCGCATTTTTACTCCCGTTGGTAATTGCACGGAAGAAATTATGAGCTTCGTCGATGATCAGTAGTTTACCCTCGAGTGATCCAATCCGAACAATGTCGCCCATGCGCTTATCCAGCGCAGATTCAAAGTCGGACGCGCTGTCGGCAACGCGGTTCATTTGGTCGAGCATATTGGATGCGTTCATTGAGACAAACGAGAAGTTACGACCGATCCATGCGTCTAAATCTTCTGCGGGTAACGCGCCAAGATAATAACTCGGCTCAACGGCAGTACGCATAGCCACATATTTGCGTATTGCGCCTGCCATGTTGCCGTGCAAAGACTTTGCCGACAAAATGACTGATTGTCTAGTTGGCTGTCTAGTTGGTTGTTTATCCGTGGACATAGACGACATAGACGTCTTAGACGTCTTAGACGACATAGACGACATAGACGTCTTAGACGACATAGACGACATAGACGACATAGACGTCTTAGATCCTTCTCCAGTAATTTGATCCATTGCCACGGCGACACCAAGGATGGATTTTCCGAGACCCATCTCATGTATAACGAGTAAGCCACGGCTGTCCGTGCGTACATCGGCGATGTAAGCCCGAACTAGATTTTGATAGTACTTGAGGAACGAATATTTAGTATCCCATTTGGCATTCTTAAAGTATTCAGCTAGCTGAATAGCAAAGTTAGTATTGTTACGGTCTAGAGTTATTGGCCGCGTTGTCATTGGACCAGTTATATATTAGCGTACGGAACTATCGAACACAAAAAAGAACTTGAGTATGGGTATAGTGGGTATGCATATGTATGCATGTGTAAGTATCCCACGTGTAAATTTTTATTGTTGCACGCGGACAAGTAATGGAGCAGCTCTATGAACAGAGTCAGCACCAGGTTGACCGACCCAGTTAGCGGCATACATTTTTTCAGGTGTGACTGCCGGCTTAGCCATTTTACCTTGGTAAATAGTAACTAGCAAGAACACGATAACGATTCCGATGAAGATTTTTTCTGAGCCCATGTGCGCGTATACTTGTGCGATGTAAATTATCATAGAAGAAAATAACCAGCTAAACCGACGGTACTCGTTAATGCAATCATCGCGGGGATAGAATACAGCGGAGGTAACATCTCACGCGTACTTGGCGTTAACAGAGTAAGTCCAAGAACAGTTATTGGGATTGCCGCAATTAGCAATATAATAACAAAGATAATAGCGCCGGTTGACATGGTGTTGGTGCTGACGTGTGTAAGTGTCCTCAAGTATATATTACGTGATGAAAAAAACACACCTGGTTAGATTGTGTCGGCGGATTGACGGCGACGTAATTCGCTGACTTCTGTCTCAAGTTTCCACAAGCGAAACTCAGTCTGAGCTTGTTTATGAAGCCAGCGCCATGTGTCTGCAGATACAGTATTTGTAGTGTCTAGTTCGGACATATCATTGAATTTAACCACAGAAATGTTTTCACTATCACAATTAATAATAGGGAACTTGCTTGGATCGTAGGTGTGCAAGCGAAATGTCATGTTGCAAAGAGCTCTTGCTTCGAAAAAGATATCGTTACCATCCGTATATACGGGTATGTCAAATTGACAACGATGCACTGTAACACTAACCGTGGTAATATGATGTGCGACGGACATGAATCTATGAATGGGTTAAGTAAATTCAATTATGCTCGTAACGCGGGGGCATAATTGAATTTGCTAGATGACAGTTATTAAGTTACTCATGCAAATCATTAACAGCTTACAAAAGTCCGGTTCAGCCGCTAAGGTGTGTCTCCTTAAACTTGGTCTCAACGTATTAATGATTGCGATATGGGTCAGAATTTACTATGATATAACACCCGGAATAGCCATGTTACTTGCCGTTATGGCGCTTGCTAGTGTAATTTTTTTGACCGGATTGACCATCATTGAACTATATGTGCATATGCGAAATGACACTGCAGGTAGTAGAGTAATAGGGTCACAATTTATGTCGTTGGCATTTGTTATGATGATGTCATGGTGTTGCGGCATTATTGCGGCGCGCAAAGACGAAATAGCAAGATATATAGTATGCGCTGGAGTACTATTTACAATCGCACGAGTTAAATCAGCCATGCGATTTTGGTTCGGCAACATACAACCATATTGGAACAATGTGTGTATTCGTACCGCGATCTCTGACTTGAATCATGCCATTGAACTGCGTAAACAATAATCGTGTATTTTTTTCGTAAAAAAAATACGTGATTGTTATCGCAGCGGTATTATTTGGCCCATCCACCGTTAGTCATAATACATTGGACACGGAAATCCGGCTTGGTATTCCCTGGAACAGTAGCGCAATCAACACCGGATGGCATACCTGTTGTTTGGTATCCCGCAGATACACATTTGGCTCCTTGCCAAACCATCGGAAGTTCATTATTCCAAGATGCACCATTGACTCCGGCGCAATATCGTTGCCCGCTCACTGTACCATCATTACGTTTGACGACGATAGGCGCTCCTTGCCAACCAACGGGATTTTGTTGGCATTGAACACGGAATCCTGTTTTTCTTCCAGGAATAGTGTTACAGTCGACACCAGTTGGGGTACCTCCGGCATTAAATCCGGCGCTGACACATTTGGCTCCGCCCCACGACACTGGTAATTCGCTCCACCATGGCGCGCCAGCGAGACCGGCGCAATATGTTTGGCCGGATACAGTACCGTCATTGCCGACAACTACTTGCGTTGGCGGCGGGCATCTGTTGGCGCCGGTCGCGCTACATTCAGCGGATCCAGTTACCCATTTAGGTGCACCTGACGCTTGTTTTGTACATGTCATTGCGCGGTTATTAGCACCGCATACAACTGAACCGATGCTTGCGTTGGCCTCCATTACAGGAACACCATTACAATAAAGTCCACCATCGCACCAATTCTGGACAGGTGGCACTTGCGGAGTAATCACTGGTGGTTTAACTGGCGTTGTTACCGGAGGTTTGACTGGCGTTGTCACTGGTGGTTTAACCGGTGTTGTCACTGGCGGCGTAGTTGGTGTAGTTGGTGTAGTTGGTGTGGACGTGGTTCCTGAGCTTGCGTAAAGCACGATAATTAATAGCACTACCATGACTCCGACATATGCGCCAATCATTACATTACGAGATGGCATTTTGAGATACCGTATATATGATACTGGAAAAAAGTGCGTGGGGTTATTGGTGTTATTGGTGTTATTGGCCATACGTCCATGTCATCGCAACATATTTCACAATTACGCCGGATACATCCTCGCCGGTTAACTCACGTGGTGCCAGTATCATATACGCGGCGTGTTTCACTGATAAGGCAGTCGCGGCAACCTGAATTGATGCGGCGCATGTATGGCATATTTCCTGCGTAATAATAATACCTGCTAATGTTACGACGTGCCTCCAGTACGTATATAGTTTTTTGCATATTATGCACGGAAATCCAGGCCGGTCAATGATTGCAATCGTAATCGGCCGGCGATATACCTCAGCCGCGAACACGTCAATGATGTCGCGGAGTGCTCGCGCGACTTCACGTCGACCATGTTCGTATTGCGACGATGTTATTTGCTTCTTTACGCGTGCATGCATCTGAGTACAAAATAAACATATGCGTATCGTTGTTGGTGCACAAGGTAACAGGCGCGACTGGGATTTTTCCTTATCTATGTGCACATGTAATATGTTTACCATTGATACGCTGGCACAACAATCACATGTGGTCGGCGCATCAGACATTATCATGTCGCTGTTAATCTTTATTTGCCCACGTAACGATGCGACAGCATTATGATACCGTCGTGTAAGATTTGATATTGGGGGGCGGCCAACCACCTCACATGGCTGCACTCGTATGTCTGTGGGCGTGTGCATGGTTCAATGACACTTATGTAAATTCAACTTGTAAAAATTGTAAAAAACGATGACACATTTACAACTGGTCAATGATATCCTGAATATCACTGAGTAAGAACATAATATCAGGCATTTTCTGAAAACCAGTCTTGCTACGTTCCCATGCCCAGTGGTGTTTAGTAAACACACTGTTGAGTTTAATGACATTGACGTCATAACCTCCGGTAAGAACACCTGCATCCTGCATACGATAGAATGCTTCAATGGAGTTAGTTATAGTGGATACGCAGCCGCCACTCGATAATACCCGCGATATACCCATGATAACATCGCGAAATAAACTCTGTTGAGGTAATTTTATTTCCGTCGGCATTTGCGATGCCATGGCGAGATCGGCGAGCAATAGTATCTTATCAAGTGGCTTTGTAAAGAATAACTGTGATTGGTCCCAGCCATGCGCACACAAACATTCGTAAACACTATCTGGTATATCCGCGTCCGCGTACATGGTATTGTTATAATACGACCGAACCAATTCGGTGATACCGGTGGGTTGCGCCAATGTAATTGCAGCAATTAGCCGCTGCACTGAGTCAATTGCATCAGGGTATACGCTTGAGCATACCCATTGTCGCGTTGGCTTATTGCGACTGCCGGTTGTTTTTTCGGTGAGATCGATCTGGATACGTCTAATTTGGCTGGCCGTAAGCACCATATGATCCTTGCCAAATCCATTAATGTTCCTGCGGAAGTTGTCAATGGTATCATAGTTGGCCTGGTATACCTGCGGCGAGAGTTTTATTAAACAGTCTGTAAACACGATTTTAAGCATGCCTACGGTGGTGTAACAGAACACACGACTGCATACCAATTGTACCATCTCTTCGTATGTAATAAATGCGGGTAGTTCTACCTCCATGCCGGTTTTTATCTTGTTGTTGGCGAAATTCAAATATGCTCGCATGCTCGCAACGCCAAAGGCGTTGCTGCGCGCCTTGTCTAGCGCTGGTCGGCAAAGCCGCCCAGCCCTGCGACTTCGGCCGAGTTAAACCACGTGCGGGTTCTTTTTTAGGTATTAATGATTGATGTTATTCATAAAAAAGAACCCACACGGGGACTACTTAAGCCGAAGTTGCGGCGTTGCGAGCATGCGGGTATAAAAAAATATAATATGTTTTACGCAGTAATGCTGCCGGCTACGACTGCATAAATGCACAATGTTGGTAATAGGTCAGTTAGCAGATCTTGCATGCATACGGTCATCAGCGCAGTGTATATCACGGCGGCGCGGCGATATAATCGGGGCAACATCGAGGTGGCATCACGATTACAATCCGCGCACATGTGTATGGCAAGATTACGATATTTAAGCACGAAGACAGAACCATTGGCACACAGCGCACACATCGGCGATGGGATATTGCCGCCAGGTGTAACAATGCTTCCAAATACGCATGATTCTGCAAGTATAGCCACCGCAGATCTACGTGCAATTGTAATCTTACCAATACATGTAGATAGTTCAAGTGTTGTTTTAACCTTACCTGTACGAACGACACCCATACAGCTGTCACATAACCAAATGGTACTTAGCCCGCACCGGCTTGAGCCACCGCGCATGTGTATACTATACGTCGCACACATACGAGAACAAACGCCACATGCAAATGCGGACTGCCAACACATGCCCGAGCTCATTTGCTTGCCAATTGCGGCAAGCGCACCAGCCCGCGCCTGTCTAATAGTGTCTGTCGCCGATAATAATTGAGGTAGTTTCAAAGCTAATTCGGCCATGTAACTACTAAGTTATGCTTTAAACTTCAGAAATTCAACTGTGCCCGCGGCGCAAGCGCCAATGCCACGAGTACAATTCAACCACGGATATCTCATTGGGAGTATCCGGCGGCATGACTCCACCGCGCATAATAATTAAATTTGGTTTTTATACCCGCGGTATATATACGTCGCCATGACCACGCTTCAATCCGGATTTACGATCACTCCACCATCCACTCTTACTGCCGCCGCAGGAACCGTTTCCGGCAGCATGGGTGCTTCAGCCGTCTACGGGTACAAAGTTACCTATGTCACCAATTTTGGAGAAGGATTACCTGGAGCCGCCGCCAGTGCCTCAACTAACACAACCAGAAGCATGAATTTAACTGCTATTCCAGTTAGTGCCAATGGTAACGTCTTACGACGTAATATTTACAGAACTGCTGCTGGTGGATCAACTTATTTATTCTTGACCACTATTTTCGATAACACAACCACCGTATTCGTTGACACCATTGCTGACGGAAGTCTCGGAAGTGCTGCCCCGATTATCGGCGCTGCATCAAGCAGACAAAACGTCTTTGGACATCTTCGATTAACCCTTCCATCAATTGTTAGCGTCGAAACCGCAATTACCGCTGGAGCCGGAGGAACATCACTCGCTGCTTTTCAACTCAGAAATGAAGCCAACTTCATCTCGATTGTTACTACTGCCAATGACTCTGTTAAACTCCCTGGAATTACCTCCGATCTCATCGGAATGAAATGTGTCGTTAAAAACTTAGCCGCTAACACCGCTAGAATTTATCCATTTGACGGACAACAAATTGACGCTGGAGGTGCCGATGTACCAGTTACCATTGCTACCACTGTCACTAGATCATTCATTGCTGATACCGCCAGCAACTGGAGACAAGTTCAATAAAGCGTACAACTGACACCACAACCAACCACAACCAACCACAACCAACCACAACCAACCACAACCAACCACAACCAACCACATGTATATTCTTTTTTTTGCTATAGATACGCATCGTATTGATATATTATTGCCCATGGAACTGGAACAAGTTATAGAAAAAAGCGATATTGAGCCAGCAGCAGCTGATAATGATGCCGTGCCTAACGATATACCCACGGCATCATTACCTGTAGCCTTACCTGCAACTGTACTCGCAGGTAAAATCGCAGGGGTAATCGTTGGGTTTGCATTCGGCGACGCAGTCGCACAATGTACCAAGTTGATGCCGGCGGGTACCGAGGTTGTATTTCCGCGGATCGGTGAATCGCGCGGTCTTGCCCCAAATGACTGGGGGTATGCCACTGATCATATGATGTTGACAATGCAAAGTATTACAACTGGTGTATCGCTTTCCGAGTTGCTGATTAAGTTTGGGCCGCGAGATGAGCCAGCGGTGTTGCGCCATGTAATTGAGTCACCGGGTTTTGCCGCGGATTCATGCGGAACAGCCAATGATATATGGGAGAAATCCGGGCGTAAGCTCGCAACGTCCGCCGCAATGTGTCGCGCCGTCGCATGTGGATTAACTAATGACCCGGTGGAATGCGCATATTTATATACGGCGGTGACCCATGCGGATACACGATGCCAGCAGGCCGCGGTTGTTGTCGCGTTGATAATTGGTGGTATTTTACATGGTGTTGCACCACGCGATATACTTACACGCGCAGCTACATTTTGTACTGAGCCGGAAATAATCGAATGTGTACGCGCGGATTTAACGATTGAACAACTCGAGCTGGATGTACGACCGGATTATATTACACGGGCGCTTAGCTGCGCCATATATGCATTGCGAATCGTCGCGACGGCCATTGTAAAAGGCAAGCGACCTTGTATCAAAAAAATAGCGTTTAAATTCGCGGCAGCACGCGGCCATAGCGACGTAAACACGGGTATTGTCTGCGCGATCATCGGCGCGTATGTTGGTGTTGCAGCGATTCCTGAAGATCTCATTGACGCAATGCCACGATCGGCCTCATTGCGTGCGGCATGTGGTGGTAATACCTGTGGCCAATAATGCCCACAGATACAACGTTTAATGTCCAACATTAATTACAACACTATTTGCAAGTGTACCATCCGCGATTTCATCACTAGCTACCTCCGCTATATTGTCGTTGGGCGTATCATTGGGCGTATCATTGGGCGTATCATTGGGCGTATCATTGGGTGTATCATTGGGTACATCTGAGGATTTGCTTAACATCCCCGGCTTGACGATTGCCGGGTTGCTCGGCGAGTTAACTATTATTTGCGGAGTTGGGTTTATAGTTGTGGTTGGTTGGGTGGTGGGTTGGGTTGTCGATGGCTGGGTATGCGCCGTGGTTGGCTGGGTAGTTGGTCGTGTCGGCGGCTGGGTTGTCAGATGCGCAATCGGTTGTTCTTCGTCATCGCTATCTTCGGCCTTTCCCACGCTGAGAAATCGACGAAGTGGTGTCACGATCGGCGTGAATACATTTTTGGATCGGCGCGACGCGCTAAATTGACCCAGCTTAGATACCTTGGGCGTATCTAGTTGATCACGCGCACTATCGTCAAATCCCGATGATAAAATGTCATTGACTTCGCTTGATGATCCGATTTCCGGCATGGTTTCTATGGCTTTCATCTTAATTTTTTCCACACGTGTGCAGAATAATTTATATCGTTCGTCCATGTCAGTGATGTGTTTATACCGTCCGATGCCTGCAACAAATGACCACCCCTCGCTTTGTAATTTGCCGAGGATTACATGATTAAGCACGTATTTTTTTGGTATACTAAGCACGTGAAGTAAATTGCCGCACAACGCGATGATTAGCCCGAGTGCCCATACCACCCAAATAAATGCGCCGCTGACGGCTGTTTGCGTCGAATTACCGGCACCAAGCCGTTCATACGACGCGAAGGACGCAACTAGAACACCGCCAATTGTCATTGATATGGTAAATAGAAAATAGAAGAACCGCGTCCATGTGTAATGGGATTGCGCCGCGATGACAATGTCTATGTACCGCTCGGTAATAAATAGTTTTTGTTGACTCGTAAATTGAGTACGTTCGAGTACTTTTGTGAACTTGTGTTTGAAATTAACGCCTGCGACAGTAAAAGGGATCATCGTTTGTATATATACGTGTCAAAAAAAAGTGTCACTGTGGATCGATTATACTTTTAGTTTTATGGACAGTAGTTATCGATGACGTGGTGCATTAGGTAATTTGTTACCCGACGATTGAATAATGTTTCGCGTAGTTGTCGCGTAGCCGAATCCTTATTTTCGGGATTTGTGTGATTTGTGGGACTTTTTAGATTTTTTAGACTTTTTAGACTTACCAGATTTATGTGGCTTACTCTTTCCTACTTTAGCTGCTTTAGCATGTTTTTTTGGCTTAGCGCCTCCGCTGAATCCTCCGTTTGGCATGACTGGTCAGGTATACACACGAACACATAAAATATTATAATAAATAAATAACAATGCGCTGGTACGCCACCATGGACATGCTTACATTTACGGCCATATGTATCGTTGTGATACCATGGCAGGTTCTATCATTTATTATTGTACACGCGATAATACGCTATATTGATGCGGCAATAAATACCCGTGACAGTACCATCGGTACGTTAATTGACCAAGTACGTGCGCAACTACAAAAAAATACTAGCTGTGCTGACATCATCGCGACGGTAGGTGCATGGTTCATGCCGGACCCGCTGGGTAATATACCTGGTAATATACCTAGTAACATACGGCCGCGGGAAATCCGGCCACTTGCGCGCGTTGGACGCATCTAACGATTCCTTTAGGTTAAGATGACATGGTCAGGTGTATTAAGATGAATCAGCGGTTCATCTCTGAAGCCAAAACATCGTTGGTCTTCCGGATTCATTTGATATATTTTACCAACATCGGCGGTACCAGAATACGGCCATATGTATGGATTCTGTACGACATTTCCACCATCGAGCATACGAATATCATCATCGCAGTTTAAGCATGATTTGTACCCCTCGATAGGGCCAACAACATTACTATTGACTGCACTGGCCACGGAACTATCAACGGGACCATCGTCGGGCATAACCACATAATAGTATGCAAGAAGTATAACGATTAAGATGAGTACGAGCATTGCCACGGTCGCGTATATTAGTGTAAAAAAAGATCATTACGGTCATATGTCATTACAAATTTACAGTAAATGTCATAGGTAACGGTTTATCATCGTTGGTCGTAGGCGTGGTTTTGGGTGTATCTGGTAAATAACCCGCGTACAGCGTGCAATACATCATTTTTTTCTCAACGGGTCCATTTCGCGTTGCCACGGACACATTAACGACAAGTTCAGATGCGTCGATTGCTTCCCATGTTAATGTTTCTACCATCTGCATGCATAGTGCGGGAAGGCCATCATCATATGTATGAATGACAACGCGGACAGGGCATTTTAACAACGCACGATGAAGAGGAATATCGCCAAAGAACGCGAGCTGACATGACTCTGGCACAATATCGGCCGAAACTGGTTTCCCCTTTCCAATAACCACCACGGACATAAGCATATCGTCGATGAATAATTCAGCGTACTCTACATGAACCTTATCCGCGGAAAAGAAGATGGATTCGCGGTCAGTAATGTTAAAATTATGTGCATTAAGCACATGTTCGTCGGCGTTTAGTTGCTTTGGTTGTTTCGTGTCCATGTGAGTATGTATGTGAATATGATGTTGTGTTGTTAATTATTCAAATGGATGCGATGCGCCACCCACCTCATCCCCCACCTCATCCCCCACCTCGTCCCCCACCTCATCCCCCACCCCAGTTAGAGAAGTTTGCTTAAGATTTCGTCGCACATCGCATGTATAATTCCAAGTTTCTCGATGCATACGCAATGATAACTCTCGACGTCGCGTAGATGTTCCGCAACAATCATCTCCGCGTGTAAGTGGTCAGGTATAATTGAGTTCCAATCCGGTGGTGTGCCTGTGAATTCAGGCACTCGCTGCGGGCGTATTTCGCACGGACTCGACAACATGACATTTATATCGGTACCGCTTACATGATCAATTAACGCGTTGGTAATTTCACATGCGTTGACCGGGTTGAATAACAGTCGAGGATCGATATCACTAAACGATTCGCATAAGCAACATAACGTCACGTCTGTAGCGCCACTCACTAATACTCGACGTTGTATTAAATCTTCCATCCGTGAAATAACATCACATATGGCCGCGATTTGATCATACAATCGATGATGCGCCACCGCGTCGATTATCGCCGAGGCAACTTCACGGTATGTTTTACCGATATACGAAATAGGTGTTGGTACAGATGTGCCGCTGGGCGTATCCAATGCGATGGTGCGCATCGCAACTTCATATCGTGCAAATTCGAGGCGTCGGCGCGACATGTAATAGGAGACGTCATCACACACATATTCGCTGCCACCAATGGTAACAACGCGCGAATCATCGTGTTCGTCACAAGCGTTACCGCCGCGGATCACACGTATAGCTGATGTAATAGGACAAGAATCGTCCATATTGCCGTGTACACGCGTACTATATGTACCAATATATAAAGGACATGATGTCACAACTACGCTTTGACATTACTATGTTGGGTGACGGCGAAGATTTGGTTGTCGATGACCAAGTCGATGACCAAGTCAATGACCAAGTTGGTGACCCCGACATTATAACAATACTCTACGACGGCGGGTATTCACGAGCCAATAAAATAACCGGCGGTGTGCATAAACCCGCGGTAAAAGACGCAACAACACAAGTACTAATTCCTGATAATATATCCGAATGTGCGTTAGCCAGTCATAACACGCTCACCAGAGCAGCCAATGACACTCCCACATGCATGAGCAATCGTATGGCCAACGCGGTTGTTGTTGCGGCCGGCGTGTCAACCGTCGCCGAGGCTAAATCCGTATTCGGTTGCGCAACTGAACGTTGCGTGCTGACTAAATTACAATCAAAGATCGGCGCTGATCAAGTTGCGCGTGAAATATCACTTTACTTGAAAATACGCGGGCCTACCAATAACACGCTGCTTAACAATGTGCATATCGACGAGACAATGCAGCAATGGGCCGCACATAACCCAACATTTTATCCGTATAACTTTCATATGCTAAACTACGCGTCGTTTTCATATCATAACGGCATTGTACATAATACGCCAGATACACTTGTCACAATACCATTTGATATGTTGTACAAGGGACAACTCGGACATAAATATCTATGTGCTGGGTGCATCATAAACACAGACACGTATCAAGGCGATGGTGTACATTGGATGGCGTTGTTCGCTGACGCGCGAACCACACCGTGGACTGCCGAATTCTTCAACAGCAGTGGTAATGCGCCTGCACCAGAGTGGGTAAATTGGATGGAAAAGACAAAGAATATAATGTTGGGGCTTGGTGCTCCCGACGCTAAGGTGGTACGTGCATCTACTATCCGCCATCAAAAGAGCCGAACCGAATGCGGTTTATATTCATTATTTTACGTATGGGCACGTCTTCATGGCATTCCTGCATCTTACTTTGCGGACAACCGCATACCTGATCAGCTCATGTTCGAATTTCGCCAGCATTTATTTGACGACCCGAGCCGCCCGGCCATGCGCAAGTTCGATTGGGATGAATACGTCGCAACGACCAAGTTATCCTGGGAATAACTACGATTTCGTTATGGCGCGCACGGCTAAAGCCGTGCGGTTCGGTCCGCAACGCTGAAGCGTCAATGTGCTACCGTACCGCCATAACTGCATACGTGTCGCTGCCGGTGCTACGCACCCAGGTGCTTATGCGCACTTCGGTCGCTACGCTCCAGTTACCTAAGTCTTTCTTTTTTTATATGACATGCGTTAGACATAATAAAAAAAGCATGGATGGAATGCGTATGGGGCGAAGTCGCCGGGATGCGGCTCTGCCGCAGCGCCAGACGAGCCTGTGATGTGCGCTTCGCGCACATCATACGTGGAGATCAGTAAACACTTTAACACTGCATGCCCAGCCGCGGTCGGATGGTTTAGTACTACTGGCAAGAGAAATCTTTTCGGTTTTATGCACGCATATATGCACATGGTCACCGATAGATGACTTGGCAAATGGCTGAATGTATTCAATAATGATGGACGCGCGGAGAACATCATCATCGGCAATCGTGGATACAAGGTGCATCCGCTCCGGGTTCTTGTAAATATCAGACCATTGTACTTGTTTACCTTTACCGTTGTCGCCGACAAGTTGCAGCGGCCCGCTGCCGGCCTTTTCAATAGTGAGTGTTTTTCCTATTTTTTCCGCTTGTGCAATTTTGGTCTTGAAATGAGCCAGTGTGATGTTAAATTTGACCGGGTAATTGCTATCGTCGTCCAGTGTAGCTAAGACAGCGTCGGTTTTTGGTGAGACCTCAATATCGTACTGCGAATCATTTTCATATTCATTACCTCGGATGATCACATAAAGTGTCTTTGTATCATCACGCTTGGATATTATTGTGATTCGACTGTGGTCTTTACCAATATGACCAATTGCGTGTTCAAGATGGACACGTTTAACACAAATTCGCATAGGTTCAGCACAATAATATGCGTCCATACATGCGCCGTCGATAAATACATGAATTTTGGATTTACCGAGATGGTCCACCGCATTAAACTTAATGCCAGTGGCGTCACACTGCATTTCTACGTCCTTGACCTCATAGTTTTTGTACAATTTGAGTATTTTGCTAAACAAGGCAGGATCATGATATACTAACTCGAGCGCATCCTCGGGATTAATCGGCTTAGCGATTATACCCTGGATTTGCAACGATGCGACCTCTCGCTCCTTTCGTGGGCGTCCTGGGCGTTTTTTAGGTGGTTCGACAACCGGCGTATCACCGGTGTCTTCAATGTTGTCCCCGGTATTGTCATCGACATTATTTTCCATTTGGCTCGCGTGTTAATAATATAAATACATCGTCGCGTATCTAATTATTATTTATTTGTGAATTATTAGGCCGGCAATTGAATAATAATATTACTATGTCTAATGAATCGGCTACCTGATGAGCTATGGCGTGGTATTGCCGGGTTTATGGACCATCCGACGCTGTGTGCGTGGCGGCTCACATGCACACGTAACGCATGCAACTATGATCAGCAACTAAAAACGCTTTACATTAAATCTGACACAAAAATAACTACGGATGATCTTAGCACGCTAACATATCTGACCGAACTATCATTGTATGATGCAAGGAATAAAACAGGTTTGTGTATGGTAGTTTCAAAGTTGGTGTCATTAACCACATTACATACATACTCGGGGGTAACCAACGAAGACATTATGCAGTTGACTGCACTAACATCATTATCTTTGATGCACAATGTAAGTGTTACAGCGGTATCACTGAATCGATTACAGTACCTTTATTTGCATGACGATATCATGATTCCAGGTAAAGATATAATGTCATTATCTTCATTAACTTCGTTGACGTTGTCCGGTAATCATACGGTGTTTAACTGGCATATAACCGCAATGACTAATTTACAAATACTCAGCATCGGATATGACGAACACATATCAATGTTACCATGCGGCATAACTAGTCTCGATATATCAAGCAGAAATCTAATTCGCGATGACGCCATTTTGGCATTGCCGCTAACTACACTAAAATTGCGTTATAACAATGTAATTAGTGGCGCAACGGTAAGTAAATTAACCGGATTAACATTATTGGATCTATCATATGCCGATAGAATGAATGATGCGGAACTCGCCGTGTTAACAAATCTCCATACGCTGAATCTCAATCACAATCATTCGATAACCAGTGTCGGTATTCATGACTTGACCAATTTAACTAGTCTGCGAATTAGAGATTGTCTATATGTCGATGATACGGGTATACGTGCGTTAACACGCCTACAATATCTTAGTATGGGTTCTCGTAAGGGGATATGTCCATGGTCTCATGTTATGCCCATGCTTACCCGCCTAAAATTACAAAGCCCATATTCTGGTGGTACAGGTGATGATGATCTTCGGCGCGATAACGCATGCGTTAGTTTGACCACGCTAGATGTACGTCGATGTTCAGATCTCGATATACTTGATTTGCCGCACATATCTACGCTGCAAACAATAATAGTTCGTGCACCGGGGCTTCCAGGCGAATATGGCGCGCTGAGATCAAATTCACAGGCACGTATCATTAAACGCACCTAACAGTGCCGGTTCATTAGTTTTTTTCCCATTACAACGATTGAATATATATCAGTGGCAAAGTATTATACCAGGGACAGGGCATGGAAAACACAGATATATTTGCGCAACTTAACCAGGTACTAGATAATGGTGGTGATGTCATGGCGATAGTAGTTGGAGGACGAAGACACAATAACAATACTCGCGGTGGCCCAGGTAATGCGCGTAACAACAAACCGCGCGGCAATACCACGCGCAATGTTTCGCAAGATCAGACTGAGCGGGTGTACCGATTACTCGAGGGTGTACCCGAAGACATTAAGCATCGCTTTCAGTTCGATGCAGTGGCCAGCTGGAGCATTACTAATATGCGTATCGCCCGTGAGTTCGCGGCGACGTTGCTGCGGATCATCGCCAAGCCGAACCCCATAATTACTGATGCGATGGCATGTGTCGGCGGAAACTCCATCGCATTCGCGGAAACATTCGCATATGTTAACGCGAATGAACTCGATCCGGCACGATCTCGCATGCTTGCAAATAATCTACGTTTGTTCGGGCGTACTAACGCGACTGTGTTTAACGATTACGCGCAAACTATCATCCCGACGTTGATGCAGGACGCGATCTTCTTCGACCCGCCATGGGGTACCGATTACAAAAAATATGCGCCTGGTACAATGAAAATATATCTAGGTGGGCCAAACACTAACCATGAGTTATTTGACGATATTGCCGCGACGGCATGTCAATATGCCAGTTTCATCGCGATGAAACTGCCAGTCAATTATGCAGTTGATGACCTCGTCGCCGCGATGTTACCGGCGCGTGAGATACACCGTGAATGTCATGGTAAACCAAATACATCACTGTTATTAGTATTTGGGGTTTAACTTGATAACGGGTTTAACTTGAACGTTTGCTCACAGGATCAACCTGCGCTAATACAGCGGCGTTAAATACTTTCACGAATGTCTTAACGTCATCAAGTGTAGTTAGATCGCCTAGGGATATTCTAAGCGCGCCTTTACGAATATACATATCAGCGCCCATCGCATAAAGTACATGCGAAGCTTTTGCCGACGCAGTATTACATGCACTACCAACACTAATCACAATGCCGTGCGCTTCCAAGTATTCTTTTATTTTTGTGTTGCAAATGTACGGTTCGGTTTGCTTGACCACTGAAAGAAGAATAGTATTAGGCAGATAATATTGCGTACATCCTGACAAAAAGCATATAGTGATATGTTTATCGTAGACATTCCCAGTATATTTAGTATACTGCATTGTGCCGACGCCGCCTAAGCCGTCCCGTCCCATAATATACTTCTTCAGCGCGAACATACGCGCGTTTGCCTCGGCGCGGTTCAGCATTGCTGTTTTCATTGCGTGTAACGCCGCGCCAATACCCGGCAGGTTTTCTGTGCCGCCACGATGCCCGCCATTTTGCGTGCCGTATATCAGCGGGGACATATTCTCCAGTAAATCGCGGCGGATTACAAGCACGCCTGTACCTGGAGGCCCGCCAAACTTATGCGCGGATATGCAGAATGAGTCGATGTGATCCACAGAGAGATTCGGCGGATATTTGCCAAACGATTGTACGGTGTCGCTATGGAATGGTATACCTGCGTGTGCACTTAGTTCACCAATTGCGTGTATGTCGTTGATAGCGCCGGTTTCGTTGTTGGCGTGCATTACAAAAACCCCGCAGGTAGCATCAGTGATCGCCGCTGCGACATCCTCGGGTCGAATATGGCCGGATCGTGTTGGTTGTACGTAGGTCACGGTGGCCAGCCCACGTTCTTCATAAGACTCCGCCATAGTTATCAGCGACTTATGTTCGATCGCCGACATAACCACGTGCGGAACCGCGCCGTTGTCGCGCATGTATGCATCTAGCAGGCCGCCAAACACAGTGCAATTGGCCTCGGACGCTCCTGATGTAAATATAACTGCATATGTAGCCGTGGTGGTGCATTTGGCATTGGCGCCATTGGCGCTATTAGTGTTATCTTCATCCCGTTTTTCTATACAGCAAGGCTTAAATCGGCATAACTTGCCTAGGTATTGTCTAAACTCTTCCATCATCGCACGAGATTCCTTCGCGGAAGCATATCCTGCCGATGCATTTCCGCGATTGCACCAATTGACCATAGCTGCCATAGTTTCCTTCGACATCACCGTCGTCGCATTATTGTCAAGATAGATCATGTTGTTGGTAGTTTTCGTCGCAGGTATATAATCGTGTACATTATGCGCACGGACATAAATTACATCGGCGTCGTTTGAATTCCGTGATATACTAGGTAACATCGATATGGAATTAATCACTGCGCCGCCAATAATATGCTTGGATAATCATGTAGGTGTTTTACATGATTTACAGCGTAAGGCGTTATCGCAAGTACAGGAGGTAACTCACACGACTAAACAGGCAGAATCAAGTTGTTTTATATGTACACATCGTACTGAAATTATTTACAGTGGTATTAAGCCGCTATGTCGCGCATGTTACTATAGATTGAGTTATAGACTCCCTACGGATGATGCATTCTTATCGATGTATCCGCGGGCATTAGCGCGTGCACGCGACAATACAATGAAATCTTTTATATTCGCAAGTTTTAGCAAGTTGATTACATTTCACGACAACCGTCATGATATGCACACAAGTGCATACACATGTGATATATGCGGGTTACGACCGGACGCATGTTATAATACATGGGCGTATCACGACAATAACCGCGGATATCTATGCAAAGACTGTATTAGCAGCATTAACAAGTATATCGCCGACATAATTCCGTGGTTAATGCATGTGTGCAGAATTGTCCCGATGATACACCCGGCGTGTATCCATGATGATGTCAAGGCCATCATTTACAATGTTAAGTTTGACCATGTCACTGGCTTCACCGATTAGTTTTTTCCACTCATGCGCCAACGTGAAATATGAATTTGTTTTTGGCTATGATATATCATGTTGACCAAACTAATCGCAGATATAGCCCATTTGTCCAAGATACAGCATGATGCGAGAGAAAAGTTTTCAATAGGATCGCATGCAACCTTTGCACATTTTCGACCGTGTTTTATATGTACTCGTATGATTGTAAGCGGTTGGATTGGCGGCGGTGTTCTGTTGTGTAATGATTGTTATTACCCGACGGCGATAATCAACAAACAAACCAACGGCGAATATTTAACAATGTATCCGGAGATTCACAAGCAGGCGACAGAATCTATCCTGCGGTCGTTTGCGCATGCAATGTTTACTCGTGCTATCGCATGGATTAATTTGCATATAAATGTGACATGTGAAGTGTGTGGAAAACAAAACGTGGTGAACTGTCAGTGGTGTAATGCCGCGGATAGTGGTTGTCATGTGGCTCGTGCATGTAGTATGTGCGTAATCACCATAGATAGACGTGTGCGAGATATTGCGTCGGTGACACCAGTCATCAACATGATTACGCAACAGATTAGTGTAATGGATGTTCGCAGATACCTCACATGTGCCATTTACGAAGCCAGACTAAACCAATAGATGTCATTTTTTGTGTGTTTGAGACGCTGCACAATCATATATTATGGCGGTGGTTCATCTATCTGAATGCATCCGGAAAATAGTCAGTCTGAAACATTTGGCAATATCGCACGCAATTGGTTATCATAATGATGTTGGCGCACATATGAATATATGTCGTGGTGTATGTTTTGCATGCAGTTACATCGGAACTATATATGGCGATGTTACTCCCACGATGTCGCTGGCAATATGCGAACGATGCCGTAATAGCGCCGGCGATTATTTACCGGCACACGACGTAGATGAATACCCACATCGATTAGCACGGGCCCGCGGCCAAGCACGCAGTGTATTCGCGGCGTTGTTATATGTCAATGCCGTCACGTTGACAGCGTTGCAGCATACTCGGATAGATACCTGCGAACTCTGCGGGACGTCTTATAGCTATATATCAGATTCGTATGTGAGCTCGTCCAAAGATACACCCATGGGTATATGCAGAATTTGTTCCGCTGAAGCACGTGAACGTATACGCGTGTACCGATGTAAACTGCCAATGATACGGGTAATTAGCGCACACAATGACATCACTTGGTTGTTATTACGCTGGTTTGTTCATCTTGTCATGGAATAAATTGAATCGGTGCCACAACAACATCAAATGCAGCAATTTCGAAGCGCTAGCGACCATGTATGCGTGTTGCAGTATGCAGCAATAGTTCGCATCAGGCCGATGTGTACGGGTGATCCCGGTGATTATGGCACATGTTTCGTATGCGCTACATATAGCTTGTTAATGGAACTTAAACCCGGTTATTCACAGTCGCACA
>Ga0302286_10000192_pt1 | contig 51667 bp, 36 predicted proteins | sample III_Fen_E2_3_FD_198765 | JGI IMG/M metagenome (GOLD analysis project Ga0302286, IMG submission 198765) | Peat permafrost microbial communities from Stordalen Mire near Abisko, Sweden - III_Fen_E2_3 | ecosystem: Environmental > Terrestrial > Soil > Wetlands > Permafrost | place: Sweden: Abisko...
GCAGCTTTGAATAGCAGAAATAACAGCGGTTCATTAGCTCTGTGTGTTGCCATGATTTCGACTCATCTTGTTTTGCCCGAACCTTTGCAACACGAAGGTAATCTGCCTTAATGCTTGTATTTTTCAGGATATACTCCTGAGAAAGCCAGATGTCGGATTGATAATTGATTATGTCGCCTGAGTTGATCATTATGACCGCGTTATTTGTTAGTTCCTATGGGTGGAATCGAACCACCCAAAAACCGTTTAGGAGAATGGTAGTGTTTGTTGTGGGTTTTTAGACTTTAATATTCTAATGCTGTCGGATGCACTGTATCGTCCATCGACATGAGCTAAGCCTTGAGATAGCCTTACCAGTACATCTACTTCATGTTTCCATTGTGTGATATTTACACCCATTTGCATGATTAGGTGCCATGATAGTTTGCGCTTACGAAACTTGTCTTTCAGATATTTGAAAGTTTCGAAGTTCATCCCTAAGCTCTGTACTGAGTCGATGATAACGAACCGGTAGCCTCCTGTTTTAACCAGAGCTTCCACGTCATCCACTTTTTTTGTGTATATGAATCGTATCTTTTCTGAGGTCACACCACAGTATTCGAGCCTGTTTTTAACTGTTTTTGATTTAACAGATTCTTCGGAGCTGATATATAGTATCCTACCAAATTGCGATACATACTGAGCAAACTTGTAAGCGTAAGTTGATTTACCCGATTTTGCTTCACCACGAATGATGGTACTGAAGCGAACGTCAGGTTCTTCAAAAATTTTGAACCATTCACCTGTAAAAGGGTGTGTTTGGACATTTGAAGTTGAGATTTCAAGGGGGCTGAATGTTCTCATAGGGTAGCTTTTTTGTTGTCAGCGAGTAGGGTAATTGTCATTATGGTAGCCAGTACGAAAAGGAAAGCACAGTGAGGGTGGCCAGTGAATATACCGATAATGGATCCGGTTGCAATCAACGAAAATATGGCGGTGAGGATGTTATTGATTGTTCTCATTGCTTAGCTTATTTGCGATACATAAAAGTCAATTAACCCAGCCATGCGGGTGCGAACGGTGCGGTTTTCGACCTTTAGCAGTTCGCGAAGCATCATATTGGTGAAGTCATAACCCAGTTGTTTATTATCGCTAACGAGGTAGCGCATGGGTGAAACGCCATAAGAGCCGGTACGGCGGATGGTTGGGAGGACTTCGGATGTAACCCATTTACGGAAAGCTTTGGCCTCGGGCTTGCTACTGCAAAAAATAAGGTTGTAAAGGCCGGACTCGTTGACAAACCACATATCGCGGTTTTGACCTGATGCGGAAACTTTCCGCATCAGCTTTTCATCATCATCAAGTCCTCTCAGAGCTGACTCTGTTCTTTGCTTAAAGCTCAATACCTTGCAGACATCGGCGGCACAAAACCAAGGTTCGTTATTGGCTGTTTCGGTGCGCATTGCTCCGAACTGTGGGTGTTCAAAAATTGCTACGTTACTCATACTATTGAATTTAAAGTGTTTAAAGTGTTTGTTCCAGGTGGCCTATTCGATAGGCAGCGTCGTGCTGTGAGAACCTGGAAAATGTGTTCTTATAGGTTATGATTGCTGACTGATTTCTGCTAATGATTCTAATTCGGCTTTAATCTCTGCGCCCTTTTTTTTATCTGGAGTGCGTTCTGCACGAGCAATCTTTCCTACATAACTTACACTTACGCTATGTCTTTCAGCTACTTGCTGGTAAAGGGTTTTGCTTTTTTTCTTTAGTGCTGATGCTAGTGTCATTTTTTTGCCTTAGATTTGTGATTAGTATTTGACACAAATATAATGACAATATTCATTTATACAAATCTAAAATTGAATATTTTCATTTTTAGATGACTTTTTTCATTCGACAATGAAGGCAATAGGAAGATTATATATTTATCTTGATAGTCAAAACATTAGACCTACTGTTTTTGAAAGAGAAATAGGCTTATCTAGCGGCTATTTGAGCAATATGAAGAAAAGAAATGCTGATATTGGAGAATCAGTACTGAATAAAGTCATTGACAATTGTCATTTATTGTCAGTTGAATGGCTATTAGCAGGTAAAGGTGGTATGCTAAAGGATGTTGAGTTACTTAAAGATAATACCATTGCAGAGGATCCATTATCGACATATATAAAGTGTGAATTATGTACTGAAAAAGATAAGGTAATTGCAGCACAGCAATCCCAGATAGAGACTCAGGCAGAATATATTGAACTATTGAAAAAAAAATGATGATTATGAGAACTCTTTTTATAGGCCTTTTTATAGGCCTTTCATTTTCAGCTATAGCCCAGGAAACATTAAAGACAAAAAGAATACATGTTGTTTTTAGAAAAGATGGTGATCCGGTAAGGGCATATTCAAACGATATTGATTATTACACTTTCATCAAAAATAAACCATACTGGGCACAGGAAGTGAAACTACAATACTATTCTGATTCATCAGAATGGAAACCATCAGACAAATTATTAATCGATGATATTTATTATCCAGAAGAATTATCTGAAAAATTCTTAATGAAAAAGACTGTATATGTTACTATACAGAAATACAATAATCTCGCTTCCATGATTTTTAGCAACTTAGAAGATTGCAAAAGGTATGCTGATAATTGGAGTGAAAGATACATTGAAATCCCTTATTTTTATCGAAATAAAGCCAGTTATGATGAAGTGATCAGGTTACGAAAAATAAAACAATGAAGCATGACCACAACCCAACTCATGTTTGTATCCCATAATTATAGCAAAGCTATCTTGTGAAGATAGGGGCAATATACCTGCCGATAATAAAATGATAACGATATTTGTTTGGATTGATCTGCCAAATGATAACGATATTTGCTTGGATTGATCTGCTAAATGATAACACCAGCGCGATTATAATTTGTTTGATTTGAATTGCCGATTAATAATCTTGGCTTTCCAGAATTCGTAAAGGTTTTTTTTGCCTGAAATTCCGATGGAAGTACCCATTTCAAGCCGATAAGGCTGGATCAGATCGAGTGGTTTTAACAGACCATGCAATCCCGAAAGGATGCGTAGTTGGTGCTGTGCGGGTTCAAATTCAGTAGATGTGAAGTTTTCGGCCTTTAATCCCTGATACACATCGCCGCTGAACATCAAAATAGCCTGCCAGGAGTTTTCGGGTGTAAACGGTGGACTCCATTGCTGAAAACGATGGTAATTTAATTCGGCCAACTTGGGCGAAATGTCCATCAATTCGGCTAGTTGTGCTGGGTTTTTCTTTTTGATCGTCGCCACAATTTTTTTGGACTCCGACATAAAATCAGGTAACGTAAATTGTTCAAAATGAACCGGGCAGCGGTCGTAAAGTGATTTGGCTGGCGAAATAACAATGATCATTGGAATTTTCGATTGATTCGATGATAAAAACAAAGATATAGAATTATAGTTTAGCCCTGATTCTAAGTCGCAATTATCGATTTTGACGATGCGAACAATTGTCTCAGATTCTTGTCATCGGATGAGCTGCTTAATTCTATATCCTTGTTAAACGTTTTTTAATCAATGAAAATTTCTGATTACCAAATATAAGTACCAACTGCGTCTTTTTCTAAAACGGTTGAAGCAGATTTGCCATTAAACCGAATATTGAAAATTTTCTTTGCTCCACTATTGTTTTGAACAATCAACACTTTCTTACCGTCCGGAGTTTTGAATGCAACATTAGGCAAACTTGTTGTTGTGTTTGATTCAATCCGTACAGAACCTGGCCGAACGAATTTTGCAGAATGAGCCAAAATGTAGTAGGCCGGATTACGGCTTATTGAATTTCCGCTAATGGTGATTGTTCCTAAACACTGATCGCATCCGCCTTCGGTATGAGGATTGTACCCCGGATCGGAAGCCAGATTCCATTCCAATACATTGCGGCACCAGTTTCGGGTTCCTCCAATAATCAGGGTTCGCACATGCCAGGCCAGGTCGCCGGTCAGATTCCCGGGAGCACCAACCCATTGCTCGGTGAAATAGATATTTTTATTTGGGTAAGCGTTATGAACCGGCGTTAAAGCATCAATAGAGCCTGCATAAAGATGAAATGCAGAGCCATCGACGTATTTAGCCGCTTCCGGATCGTTGAGAATGGTCAGCGGATAATCGGGACGATCGGCGTTGTGGTCGTAAACAATTATCTTGGTTGTTATTTTGGCTGCGGCAAAGGCAGGTCCCAGACTTTGTTTAACGAATAAGGCCTGATCTTCCGGAGTCATGTACATACTTGGATTATTCCCGGGATGTAACGGTTCATTCTGAATGGTAATGGCATCAATCGGAATTCCTTCGGCTTTCATTCCCTGAATGTATTTTACAAAGTATTTGGCGTAAGCATCAAAATACTGCGTTTTTAAGCTTCCTCCTTTGAAATTGTTATTCGTTTTCATCCAGATTGGAGCCGACCAGGGAGATCCCAGAATTTTGATGTTGGGATTAATTGCCAATATTTCTTTGAGTATTGGAATCAAATCAATCCGTTCGGCATCGAGTGAAAATCGAGCCATCTCCGGATCGGTTTCTCCGGTAGGCAAATCGTTGTACGAGAAAACCCGATCGCTTAAGTCGGAAGCGCCAATACTAATTCGCAAGTAACTAATGCCAATGTTATTGTCGTTAGTTGCAAACAATTCTTTTAAGGTTTCATTCCGATTGACAGCATCCATTTTATGCAAAAGTGTTGCACTTCCTCCGGTTAAACAATTTCCAAAACCATCGATGGCCTGAAAGGTTTGGGTGGTATCGACGGTAATGGCCGGACTTTGATAAATTTGATTTTCAAAAACCAAACCGCTCTTTTGTTGCTGAAATAATACGCCGGTCTCCGGACTGGTAAGCCATATGGTAATGGCTTTTCCTGAACCGGAAGATGGTTGATCCGGATTGTTTTCTGAAGGAACTGTGCCTTTACAGTTCAGAAGAGCTAAACAAAGAATAATAACAAAGGTGGTCTTTCGCATGGTTATTTGGCTTGATAAACTCGTACATAGTCAACAATCATCGAACGGGGAAAAATCGAATCATCAACACCTTTTTGACCTCCCCAGTTTCCACCTACCGCAACATTCAGCAGTAGATGAAATCGCTTGTCGAAAGGCCAGACTTTAAATCCGCTTCCTTCGTTTTTAAAGGTGAAATATAGGCTTGAATCAACATAAATCCGATATTCGCTAGCATCCCATTCCAAAATATAGCTATGGAATTCGGTGTAACAATCCGAAATATTGATGGTTGCACTTTTTTGAGTTCCCAGAACATGGTTATACGACTGTGTATGAGCCGACGCAACAATTTTATAAGGGTCGTAACCAACATTTTCCATGATGTCGATTTCGCCACTGGCAGGCCAGCTTCCGTAGACCCAGTCGGTTGGTAACATCCAGATTGCAGGCCACATACCTGTTCCGTTAGGTAACTTGGCTCTGACTTCAACTTTACCATACAACCAGTCGCCTTTTGTCCGGGTAACCAGTCTGGCTGAGGTGTATTTTTTACCTTCAAAATCTTCCTTGATGGCATTGATGTAGAGTGCACCGTCTTTTACTTCAGCGTTTTTTAGCCGGGCATTGGTATAATACTGAAGTTCATTATTTCCCCATCCGTTTGCATTTCCGTCGGTGTCGTAACTCCATTTTCTACTATCTGGAAGTCCGGTATAGTCGAACTCGTCGCTCCATACCAATTCGTAATTTCCGGTTCCGGGTTTTTTACCAATCGATTCACCCTCTTTTTCTTTTACGCATCCAAACATCATGAAGGAGCTTAAAGTCAGATAAAAAGCCAATACTATTTTCATTATTCCAGTGTTATAATTTTTATTTTATGACAAACTCGCTGTGTAATCCTTCGTCCGAATTGGGGCCAATCCACAGGTCAAATTCGCCGGGTTCGATTACGTTTTCTTTGCCGTTAAAAAACTCAAGAGACGAAGCCGGAAGTTCAAACGTTACCAACGATGTTTCGCCACTTTTTAAATGAATTCTTCTGAAATCTTTTAATTCTTTAATCGGACGAGTTATACTTCCAACCCGATCGTGAATATACAACTGAACAATTTCATCACCATCGACTTTACCTACATTCGAGATTGATGCTTTTACAATCAGATTACCTGTTGTGCTTATTTCAGTCGAAGATAGGGTTAAGTTGTCGTATTTGAATTGGGTATAACTTAATCCATATCCAAATGGGAAAAGCGGTGTAAATCCATAATCGAGATGAAATGATCTATATCCCAACGAAGCCTGACTGTTTTTTACCGGAATGCTGTCGATTGGAGTCCACGATTTGGCTGTAGCTGGTCGACCGGTGTTGTTACGGTAATAATAAAATGGAATCTGTCCTGAACCTTTTACAAAGGTAATCGGCAATTTCCCGGATGGCGATTCTTTGCCAAAAATAAGGTCAGCTAATGCCGGGCCAGCCATTGATCCTCCGTGCCATGCATACAAAACTGCATTCGATTTTTCAACCACATTCCCAATAGCCAGTGGACGACCAGCCATAACGATAACGGTTAATGGTTTGCCCAGTTTCGATAATTCCACGATTAATTCTTCCTGAATTCCCGGAAGGTTAATCTCTCCACGACTTTGTCCTTCTCCTGAAAGAATCCATTCTTCACCAGCAAAAAACAAGATGGACTGCGACTTTTTAGCCATTGCAATGGCTTCGGCAAAACCCTTACGGTTTCTATCACGGCTATAAGTCAGTCCGGCAGAATAATTAACCTTGTTGTTGCCTAATACGCTTTTAATAGAAGTAAGTGGAGTTATCGAATTTTCGGCTTTTCCGTCGAATACCCAGGTTCCAAGCTGGTCGCGGGGTGAATCTGCCAGTGGTCCGATAACGGCTACCGATGAAATGGCTGGAGAGAGTGGAAGTGTATTTTTTTCGTTTTTTAGCAGCACCACACTTTGGCGGGCTACTGTTCTTGCATGTTCCAAAAACTCAGGAGCAAGTATCTTTTTCCCAGCATCCGGGTTCACATAAGGATTTTCGAATAGTCCCAGTTTGAATTTTAGACGTAAAATATTTTTAACCGACTCATCGATCATCGACTGCTTGATTTTTCCTTCATCCAGCAGACTTTTAATGTTGTTCACATAAGTTGTACTCGACATTTCCATGTCAACTCCGGCAGTTATAGCTTTTAATGCAGCTTCTTTATCGTTGGCGCAAAATCCATGATTAATCATTTCAGAAATGGAACCCCAGTCGCTAACTACCATACCATCATACTTCCATTCGTTCCGAAGAATCTGGCGAAGCGTGAATTCGTTTCCTGAAGTTGGCACTCCATTTAAATCGTTAAAGGCCGACATAAAGGTTAACGCTCCGGCATCTTTGGCTGCTTTAAAAGGTTTCAACACGACATTCCGGAGAATGGGTTCCGAAATATACGTGGTGTTATAATCGCGGCCAGCTTCGGCGAATCCATAACCAACAAAGTGTTTGGCGCAGGCTGCTACCGATGTTGGATCGGTCAGTTGATCGCCCTGAATACCTTCGACCATTGCTTTAGCCAAAGCTGATGCTAAAATTGGATCTTCGCCACAACCTTCAGCAATTCGACCCCAGCGTGGATCCCAGGTAATGTCGATCATTGGTGCAAAAGTCCATCGGATTCCTTGCGACGAAGCTTCGATGGATGAAATCCGAAATGCTTGTTTTATAATTTCAGGATTCCAGGTTGCTGCCATTCCCAGCGGTATCGGGAAAATAGTCCGGTAACCGTGAATAACGTCGCGTCCGATAATCAGCGGGATTTTCAGCCGGCTTTGTTCTACGGCAATCTTTTGTAGTACGTTAATTTTCCCGGCACCAAAAATATTCAGGAATGAACCGTATTTGCCATCTCTGACCAATTGCTCAAGCTTTTTATTATCAGCTATTGAGCTGGGATCAATCTGCGACATTTGGCCAATTTTATCTTCGAGGGTCATCTCCGAAAGCAGTTTGCTTACTCTACTTTCAATGTCGTTTGTTTTGGGCTCGACTTGTTTACACGAAGTCGTTAGCAATACGGATGCAAAAAGAGAAACAACAAGGGAGGAGCGTTTAAACCAATGATAATTCATCTTATTCTGAATTGAAGAGGCTGTCTGAAAAGTCAAAATGCTTGCGAATCAGGTCATCTTGAATTTGTTTCTGGATCTGATATTCAATGTGTTGGGATCCTAAAATAAGTTCGGGATGACGGTATTAATGACTTTTGAGACAACCTCTTGATTTTTAATCTGTATGTTGTGAAAATTGTGACTTTCTATTTACGGAAAGCAAAATCATCTAAGAAGAAGATTCCAGGTCCTGCATGTCCTTCAGCGCCAAATTGAATTACAATCTTGTCATAATCTTGACGGCTGCTAACTGAACTGAAATCAAAGGTCAAATCGATCCATTTGTCGGTTGCCAGATTTTCTTTTACAATCTCGGTTTGTGTGGTATAAGCATTTCCACCCAAACTTGAATCCTGAAGTTTTACTGCAACCTGTTTTTTCAATTTAGTATTGCTTACCCACGATCCGGCTACTGCATTATCGGTGGTGTAGTCGTTGTAAGATGGGATAAATACTTTAAGTGTGATTTTGTTTTGCTCCTTCAAATCGAATTTATATCCACTGGCTTTAAAGAAGATGTTGGAATAAAAAGCACCTGATTTTTGATACAGGAACACTTTGCTGGTTGAATTAATTCCAAGCGGAGCCGGATTCGAATAGCTTGAATTTGTCAAAGCACCCATGTCTTCTGAAGTTAACGAAACTTTTGACGTTGCCGATTCAAAATCTTCGCTTAAAGCAACTGCTTTTAATGGAATAATAATGATCGGTTTGATGTTCTTTTCTTTTGGAATAAGCCGATACCACCATCCGTTCCCAGATTCAACTGTACTGACGCATTTGACGTATAACTCGTCATCGGTAAGTTTATAAATTTGATAGATTGAGGTTCCTGCATAATGTCCTAAGAATGCACCTCCACTGAGTGTAATCGTTTTTGCTGTTTCGTTCAGAGTGAAAGTATAGGAAGCTTTAGGCGCATACGATACGTCAAAATCGCCAACCGGTGATGCAACGGAACTGGCATATCCCTTACTTGCCAGATCGGCTCTGCCGCTCTCGTTAGTATATACGCTACCATTGTTCTTCCATCCAAACTTAACTCCAACCTGAGTAAATGTAAACTCTTGAGAATATAATGAACAACCTGTTTTCTCTTCGGCCTTACAATTCCACCAACTGGCAGATGGATCAGCAGCAGGTCCAAGACCAAAATGTGCATCGTGATATTGATCAAATACCCATGTTTTTCCAGCTAAATTACTTGCACCACCGGTGAGAGCGTTGTACATAGGAGTGTTTAGCAGAGACATATCGTCGTTGGCTATTGTGATCGTCTTCGATTTAGTTGACGATCCACCTTTGGAGTATAGCGTCATGGTAACGGTATAGGTACCTTTTAACGGATACTCTACTGTAGCCTTTTCTCCTCTGCCTTGTGTGTTATTCCCAAAATCCCAGGTCACAATTCCTGGAATTGTTGAGGTGTTCTTGATGTCAATGATGTTCACTTTTGCTGTTGTTGGAGTTGTAGAGAAATCCAATTGATCAGCTGTTGGAGCCTGGCCGATATCAACACTATCGTCCATTTGTGGATCACATGCAAACAGAACCAGTATGAGTGCAGCTAAACCGAGTAATTTCTGTATGTATTTTAATTTTTTCATTTTTAATAGTTTAGAGATCAATAAAATATGGTGACCACTCTTATTTGTAAGCAGGAACCATTTGTTTTAACACATCTTTGTTTGTATTCCTGAGTTCTTTAGCTGGAATCGGAAACATTCCCCAGGTATTCGGGTTGTAAGTGCGAGCAGCAAAATCAGAAGCATTTGCCAAACCTGAAGGAACAACAAAGCTTGCATTGATTTTTGATGCAGCATAGGTCTGACCCCTTCTCAGAAGATCCCATTTGCGAAGACCTTCTCCACCAAATTCGACCCGACGTTCGTGGTAGATGTTGTCGATTGTTAAGCTTGTTAAGGCAGCACTTGTTCCCAAAGAGCGGGTTCTAACCTGATTAAAATAATCAAGAGCTTTGGAAGCGTTATCGGTCATAAATAACTCTGAAGCCATTAACAGAACATCTGCATAACGAATGTCGATGAAATTACGAGGGAAGTTATGACTTGGGTCGCCACCTGAACCAATGTATGCGCTAAGTGCCATGTATTTTTTGTTGAAGTAGCCGGTATTCATGAATGCTTTGGTGTATTTGGTCAATTTCACGTCAGCGTTATAGATAGTCGCATCCTTGCGTGGGTCACCAGTTTCGAATTCATTGGCCAGACTCCAGGTTGGAACCGCAAGCGACCATCCCGGGTAAATTGAGGCATCGCCTTCTGGATTACGAACGCTTAACCAAACAGAAGCAAAGTTTCCATTGATATTCCAGCCTCCCCAGTCTCCTGATTTTGCTTTATCAGAATATTGCATTTCGAGTATTGATTCTTTGGTGTTTTGGTTTGCCCAATCCCATAAATCGGTGTATCTGGGTAATAACGAGTATTCTTTACTTGCAATAATCTGTTCCAATGCTGCCTGAGCGTAAGCTTTGTCGATGGTTGTTTTGCCATCACTCCATGCAGAAACTCCAATTACCGGTTTGGCAAAACCTTCGTGATACAGGTAGATGCGGGCAATTAAAGCTTGAGCAGCTCCTTTTGAAACACGTCCTTTTTCTGCCGATGAAAGATGAACAGGTAACGCAGCAACAGCTTTGAGCAAGTCGCTGGCTATTTGTGTGAATGTTTCCTCTGGAGTGTTTTGAGGAAGGCTTTTGTAATCTTCAACATTAGGAAGTACCTGAGTAATAATCGGTACATATCCATAATGACGAACCAGATCCCAATAGAAATAAGCACGTAAAAATAAAGTTTCAGCTTCAAAGCGATTCTTTAATCCTTCTGTTTTCCATTCAACTTCGGCTTGCTTCTGTAAATACAGGTTGGCACGATAAATTCCGGAGTAGCAACGGTTCCATAAGTCACTAGAAGTATTATTTTCGGGAGTCATTTTGAACATTTCCATTTCTTGCCATTGGCTCATGTCATTCACATTCGCACCGCCGCAAAAAGCGTCATCCGAAAAGATGTCGGCCATAGTAGGTATAAATTGCCAGTTTTGAACTGCATAAGCATCATAAACTGCAGTTACAGCTAAAAAAGCCTGATCTTCGGTTTTATAATAATTGGCTTCAACCTGACCAGTTTTGGGTTCCAATTCCAGAAATGAATCGGAGCAGGAGATACTCCCTAATGTCAAAGCCAGAAATGAGCTAATATATATGATATTCTTTTTCATCGTTTTATCTTTTAAAATTGGCTTCCTTAAAATGTAATGTTAACACCACCCAATACGGTACGGGCTTGTGGATAGATGCCATGGTCAATACCATTGCTAAATACTCCGCCTCCAATTTCAGGATCATATCCTTTGTAATTGGTGAAAGTCAGTAAATTTTCAGCAGAGACATAAAATCTTATGTTGCTTATCTTTATGTAGTTTATTACCGATTTAGGCAGCGTATATCCGAGCGTAATGTTGCGAAGTCTTACAAAACTTCCGTCGTGAACAAAGAAGTCGCTTACTGTTTTCATGTTCTGGTTGTCATCAACAAATGTTACGCGTGGGTAATAATTTGAAGTTCCAGGACCAGTCCAACGGTTTAACCATTCGTTGCGATAGTTGGTTCCATTCATATCGAAACGACGGGTTGCGTCATATACTTTTTGACCCAAAGCAGCATAGAAGAACATATTTAAATCGAACCCTTTGAATTCCAGATTCAGATTTAAACCTCCGGTGAATTTTGGATATGGAGAACCTAGCTCAACACGGTCAGCATCAGTGATTTTACCATCGCCATTAGAATCGACAAATCGAATGTCACCTGGTTTTGCAGCTGGCTGTATTTTTCCACCGGTAGCATTGACATAAGCATTTACTTCTTCTTCGGTTTGGAAGATTCCATTGGTTTTAACGCCATAGAATACGCCCATTGGGGTACCTACTTCAGCGAATAATACTCCTGACTGGCCGAATCCGCCATCGCCACCTTGAAGTCTTTTTTCTGCATTCTTAATGTCGCGGACCTCATTTTTGTTGTAGGCACCGTTGATTGAAGCATTGAAATAAACTTTGCCAAATTGTTTTTTGTAGCTCACTTCTGCTTCAAATCCTGAATTTCGTACTGATCCTCCATTAATTGTTGGGGCTGAGTTACCAACCAGCATAGGAACCGGAGCGGTTACCAACCAGTCTTTGGTTGTTTTAATGTAATAATCGAGTGTTACTCTTAGACTGTTTCCAAGTGTAGCAAAATCGACACCCACATTAGTTTGTTCCGAAGTTTCCCATTTCAATGATGGGTTGGCAATTTTTGTAGGCTGAGTACCATTGTATTGGGTTTTACTGTCGCCGAAATAATAGATGTTTTGATTTCCAATGATCGAGGTGTAACCAAAGTCTCCAATGTTTTCACTTCCGTTTTGTCCCCAACTGGCTCTCAATTTTAGCATGTCAACAAAGTCAGCAGCTCCGCTCATGAATTTTTCTCTTGAAAGAACCCAACCTCCGGCTACTGAGGGGAAATAACCATATTTATTTTCAGATCCAAATCGAGAAGAACCATCACGACGGATAGTTGCAGTCAGCATGTAACGATCTAACAAGTCATAATTAACACGTCCAAAAAGTGAAGAAACAGTATGTTCCGAATATCCACCTCCAGCATTCGCACTTAGCGGATTGGTTGCATTGTCAATGTAAGCATGTTCAAAATCATTAAAGATTACATCCGATTTTTCGCCGCTCAGATTTTCGTACATGTCTTTAAAGGCAGTCGTACCGGCCATAATCGTAAAATGGTGCTGATCGATTGTGCGGTCATAAGTTAAAACATTTTCGAAGTTCCACCGGGTATAAAGTTTCATCTCTTTCGAAGCTTTATCAGTGATGGTAAAGTGCATGGCATCCAGGTTGTAAAGTGGAGTATAGCCACGGGTATTAACTAATGCCATTTCACCACTGTAAGTTGTTTTAAAGCTTAAGCCTTTGAGCGAACTATTGATCTTTCCAAAGTCGACTTCAGCAAACAAACCACCAATTAATTTACTGGTTTTGGTGCTTGAGTTTAGTTGGTCGAGTAGTGCTATCGGATTGGTAATCTCTTGTAAACCAATTCCAAAGTCTTCAGGAGTAGCCCAGCTTCCATCTTCGTATTTTACCGGAATAATAGGAGGCATGTTAACAGCCTGAGCTAGTCCGTTTCCAAAATGACTGTTGGTATCAATACCTTTACTTCCAATGTAAGCGAGATTCAGGTTGGTGCCAAATTTCATGAATCCAAACTCACCAACAGTATTTAAACGGTAACCGAATTTTTCGAATTCTGATTTTCCTTTGGCAACAATACCATCTTGTTTGAAATAGTTGATTGATGAAGAATAACTGATTTTATCGCTTCCACCGGTGAACGAAATCGAATGGTTTTGCTTCGGGGCGTTGTAGTTAAACATTTCATCTTGCCAGTCAGTATTTGAAGTATAGTTCTTAAGGTCAGCGGCCGAAAATTTAGGGCTTTGTCCACCGTTCATGGCAGCTTCATTAGTCAGCATCATATATTCCTGACTATTCAGCAGGTTTAGCTTTCTCCATGGGTTCTGAACGCCGTAATATCCATCGTAGGTAACAACCATTTTGGAATTTTTTCTTCCACTTTTAGTTGTAATCAGGATAACGCCGTTAGCTCCACGGGCACCATAAATGGCACTGGAAGCAGCGTCTTTCAAGATCTCAACCGATTCAACATCGTTCGAGTTCAGAAAGTCGGTTCCTGCGCCGCTCATTGGTAATCCATCAATAATGTATAAAGGTTCGGCATCTCCATTGGTACCAATACCTCGAATACGTATTGAAACCTGATCGCCTGGCTGACCTGAGTTGCTTGAGATTACAACTCCTGCTGTTTTTCCCTGAATGGCTTGAGTTACCCGCATGTCAGATGTTTTTTTCAGATCATCGTTTCCGATTTTACTGATGGCACCGGTTACTAAGCTCTTTTTCTGGGTTCCATAACCTACAACAACGACTTCGTCAATATCTGTTTGCTCTGGTGCTAATACGATATTGACTACTTTACGTATACCTACAGGAACTTCCTGTGTTTTCATTCCCACAAAAGAGAATACTAAGGTCGAATTTTCTGGTATGTTTAGGGAATAATTCCCTCTCACATCGGTGATATTACCGATCGTTGTTCCTTTTAGAACAACACTAACTCCGGGAATTGGCTGGCCATCTTCTGCAGATGTCACCACTCCTTTTACTGGTACTCCTTGTGCAAATACAGCAAAGGAGCTAACCAAAATCAGAAGAGCTAAAATTGTTTTTTTCATAAATTAAGTAAGGTTTTAGAAATTGAATTCACATGATTACCTTGATAAACAAGTCGATCTGTCAATTTGTTTGGTACAAATCTATGTTCTTCCGGTCTTCAATAAAAGCAGAATGATACTGCAAAAATACATCAGAGCAATATTATTGATACATCAATAATACATCATTGTCTTTGCTAATATATTGAATATTAATTTGTTAATTGCGTTTTTGTCGAAAACAACAATACAACAAAAGGTTTTTTTGATTACTACATTTATAGAAATGATCTTATAGATCAATAATCATAGAGGTGAGATTCTGATCCCGATCAATATTCAACTTTTTACGCACCCGATACCGGCATATTTCGACTCCACGAACCGAAATATTCATTAACGGAGCGATTTCTTTGGTTGAAATATTCATCCGGAGGTAAGCGCAGAGTTTTAATTCTTTGGGAGTAAGATTTGGATGTTTAGCTTTAAGACGACTTAAAAAATCTTCATGAACTTCGTCGAATGCAGTTTCAAATACCTCCCATTGTTTCTTGTGATCAATGTCTCGGTCAATTTTACTAATCAACGAAGATATCTTGTCTTTTATGGATTCATCAGAACTTGAAGCTTTCAGCTTTTCAAGATCTTCTTTTATTTTGACCAGAAACTTGTTTTTCCGGATTAAGTCCATGGTCTGATTGGCGAGTTCTTTATCGCGATGAATCATCTCTATTTTAAGCTTGTCATTCTTTAGGTTGATAATTTTCTTTTCAGCCACAAGAGCCTGCCGTTTGTATTCCTGTTCTTTTTGCCGGTACGAACGAAGTTGCTTTAACCGATCTTTTCTTTTTGAAATTCCAATTCGTTTTAATATTAGCCATACCACCAGTCTTATAAGGCCGATTAGCAGGAGAAGATATACCAGATAAGCATACATGGATTTGTACCAGGGTGGTCGGATGCTAAATTCCAGACTGTCGATTGTACTTTCAATCCCCATTTGGTTGCGAGCTTTAACACTGTATATATAATCGTCGGGGGATAAATTGGCAAACTCCTTAAAAGGAGTAGTGCTCCATTCTGACCACTTATTGTTGTACCCCGAAAGTTTAAAGCTATATTCGATATTGGTCTGATTGTCAAATGATGGAGATGTATATGAAAATCGGAATGTATTATCTTTAAACGGAAAGCTAAATGTTGGAGATTTGTTTGTCGAAGCTTTGCTATTGTTCTTTCCGTAATAAAAGGTACTATCGAGGTATGGTGCGGTTGCTTTGTTGATAAAAGTCGAAAACTCATTTTTCTGGTCGAAATATGCTTGTGGCGAGTAATGGGCAAATCCATCTTCAGTCCCGAAGAAAATGTGTTCCGGAGAATTGGAATAAACCGATTCAAATCCACTGATGAATTTCCCTGTCAATAAGCCAAAAGGAGCACTGATATGCTTGTAACTTCGGTCTTCCTGAACGCGGAATACACCGGTTTTGTTCTTCATCAGATCCCACGCCACGTACCAGATGTTTCCATAGGAGTCTTCTTTCAGGTAAGAAATGTCTTGCAATGGACTTAATAACTGATTAAAATAAGTTGATTTCTCAAAACGATCGGTTTTTGAATCGTATTCGTAAATTCCAGCCTTGGAGGTAATAATTATTTTTCCCTTGATTTTATAAACGTTTAGATTATAGTTTGTTGGTAGTCCATCTTTTGTAGTGTAAAAGCGGTAATCTTTGATTTTGTCTGGGGTATTCCCAAACTGTACTTTGTAAATACCCTTAAACCCGTGACTCATCCAGATGTTGCCTTGTTCGTCTTCTTCAAAAATTCGGAATGATTCGTTGAATCCATTAACTTTTCCATTTAGAACCCATTTCCCATTTTGTTTTTTATACAGAGTTATTCCGCTGTAAGTTCCCCCAATTAATTGTCCGGGGAAGCGCTTGAGCATGTGGAATTTCCATGCTCCCGGAATCTTGCTGATCAATCTGGCTTTTTCCCCTTCAATTTCGTAAGTACCGTTGTTGTGGCCACAAAGCAATATGTCGTCATAAACTCCAAGATGCCAAACCTGACCGTTTGTTTCGGGTATTAACCGAAATTCATTGTTCTGACGGTCAGTATCCCAATCTTTCACATACAATCCCTGATTGGTTCCCAGGTAGAGTTTTCCGTTGTGTATAATGGATGTGTAACCGGCGCCAAGTCCATCCGATTGTTGAAGAAAGGTTATAGGCGAATTAATGTTCAGGTAGTCTATTCCGTTGTCCAGTGCCAGCCATAGGTTTCCGTCCCGGTCTCCAAAGAGTTTTAGTATGGTATTGTTCTGAAGTCCTTTTTGTCGGTTTACATGTTGAACGATATTCCCGAATTCGTCGATGATATAAACTCCATCCTGAATGGTTCCAATGGCAAAATATTTATCCTGAACGATTGTAGCACAAAAGGTTTTGTCTTTCTTTAAAAGGCTGTTAACTGGTATTTTCCATTCGCTGAGTCCCGTGCCGTTGTATATGAAAAGTCCTTTGTTTAAGGTGCAAATGATAAGATTGTTGCCGATTCGTGAAGGTAAAATGGCACATATTTCTTCGCCTTTTAAACTCTCGCATGATGGTAGTGGATTAAATTTATTCGAAGAGAATTCGAGTAGTCCTTTTTCATCATCGTTAAAATACAAGCGGTTGTTAACCTTATACATATTTTGGAAGCGCGAAGGAGCTTTAAGTGTAGATATGAGGGAGTCGTTTTTGAAGAATAAGGCACAATTGTATGATTGGTAGATTAGTTTGTCTTCGAATTCGGTGATGTTCCAGATGTCATCGAAATTGTAGAATTCCGCAGAAACAAATTTCTTCAGGGAATGGTATTCCATTTTTCCATTTTCGCTGACACTCATTTTCCCCAGTTCGTTGTAGGCTCCAATATATATTTGTCCGTCTTTGGCAATGTAAACCGAACGTACAATCGACGAGTTGGGCATGCGGTGAAGTTGCCAGCTTACTCCATCAAAAAGGAGCAATCCATTGTTGTTGGCAAAGTACATAAACCCGCGCTGATCCTGAGCGATCGACCAATTTTGAGTTCCTGCTTTGTATTCTTTTTTCGAATAGTTGTGAATGTAAGGAACGCCAATATTTATAATTTCTGCCGAAGTTTTTATTACAAGTAATAAAAACAAAAATGGCAGTAAAATCATTTTTTTGTGCATAATACGATCCAATTTTCAATGGTTAATCAATTGTAATTTGGTTCTTCTATCATTGGCAGTGATGTTGATAGAACATAAAGATACACTTATTTTATAATTGCGTGTCTCCGAAATGTTAAAAGACATTTGATTAGAATAGTTTTCACCGAATTCTTCACTTCAGTTGCATCTGTTTTCTTTCTATATTTGCAAAGCCTAAAAATTAGGATTATTAACGTGAAGAAGCTCCTTGGAAATATAACTGTTTGTGCGTTGTGGTTAGCCTGCATGGTTTTGCTTGCTCATTCATTTCTTCCGCATGATCATCATTCCGACACTTCAGCGATTGATGAAACTTGTTCTTCACATCATTCTGAATCGGGGAAATCTGAAAAAAGTACTGGATTCCCAATTCATTGTCATGCTTTAAACGATCTGGCCTGTGAAAAAAATACTTCTCTGGTCGTTAATCCTAAATTCCCGGTTGATGATTTATGGGCTGTTACTGACGAAAATGCCTTTGCGGTTGGTTTATTCTATACGAATCACCGTTTTTTCGACTTTCAGGAGTTACAGACTTGTTCTATTGTTCGGGAACTTTCGTATCTGCGAGGTCCTCCGGTTTTAGCCTGATTCTTTCCTTTTGTTTATGGAGAACGTTTTTGTTCTCCAGTTAATCTTCAATATAACAGAATCTTATTTGCCTGCTTCTTCAGGCCGAATGTTGATTGAGCTTATGCGTATTGCTATGTTGAAGATTCCAGAATTTATCAGTTCTAAATCATTAACGATATTTCATCATGATTGAACGTATCATTCATTTTTCCATTAAAAATAAATTCATTATTGGGTTGTTTGTAGTGGCATTAATCGGGTGGGGAACTTATTCTTTAACAAGATTACCCATTGACGCAATTCCCGACATTACCAATAACCAGGTGCAGGTTATTTCACTTGCACCGTCGCTTGCCACGCAGGAGGTTGAGAGTTTCATTACTGCTCCTATAGAAGTCGCTGTGGCTAATATTCCCGACATTGTTGAGCTTCGTTCCATTTCCCGGTTGGGATTGTCGGTGGTTACCGTCGTATTTAAAGAAAATGTGGACATTTACTGGGCCAGGCAACAGTTGACCGAACGTCTTCGCGAGGCAGAAGAAGCTATTCCGGCTGGCTTGGCTAAAATTGAGCTTGCCCCGGTTTCCTCCGGATTAGGTGAGATTTTTCAATATCGGCTGGCTGTTGCAAAAGGATTCGAGCATAAGTTTTCGCCGATGGAACTTCGAACCTTACAGGATTGGACCGTTCGCCGTGAGATGCTCGGAACTCCCGGAGTTGCAGATATTAATAGTTATGGCGGTTTTGTAAAGCAATACGAAATTGCCGTCAATCCGGAACGACTTCGAGGGATGAATCTCTCGCTGATTGATATTTTCCAGGCTCTTGAACGCAATAACGAAAATACAGGGAGTGCATTTATCGATAAAAAACCAACGGCTTATTTTATCCGGGGAATTGGTTTGATAAAAACGCTGGAGGATATTGGAAAAATTGTGGTTAAGACGAATGCTTCAGGTATTCCAATTCTGATTCGGGATGTGGCTACGGTACAATATGGCAGTGCAACCCGCTATGGGGCGTTGGTGGTTGATACCGCAGAAGCTGTTGGTGGTGTTGTTATGATGCTGAAAGGCGAGAATGCCCATGAAGTTGTTGATAATGTGGAAACCCGCATTGAATCAATTCAAAAATCTTTACCCGAAGGTGTTAAAATTGAGCCATTCTTAAATCGTTCTGATTTGGTTGGGCGTTCGATTGGCACGGTTTCCCGGAACCTGATAGAAGGAGCTTTAATTGTTATTTTCATTCTGGTTCTATTACTGGGTAATTTGCGGGCTGGTCTTGTGGTTGCCTCGGTAATCCCGTTGGCTATGCTTTTTGCGGTATCACTGATGAAACTCTTTGGCGTTTCTGGCAACCTGATGAGTCTGGGAGCCATTGATTTTGGTTTGATTGTCGATGGAGCGGTGATTATTGTTGAAAGTGTAGTACACCGAATAACAAAAAGTAAGCTTCAACTGGAAGGTGTAAAGAGACTTTCCCAGGAACAGATGGATGATGAGGTTTTTCGTGCATCAAGCCGAATCCGGACTGCTGCTACTTTTGGGGAGATCATCATTCTGATTGTGTATATGCCAATTCTTTTTCTGGTAGGTATCGAAGGAAAAATGTTTGGTCCAATGGCGCAGGTTGTTTGCTTTGCAATTCTGGGAGCTTTTATACTTTCCCTGACTTACGTTCCTATGGCTTCAGCATTATTCTTAAGTAAAAATATTGAGCACAAGCGTAACTGGTCCGATCGGCTTGTGGATAGCTTTCATCGGGCATTTACTCCGGTGATTAACTTTGCGCTTCGGCGTAAACTGCTGGTATCGGTTTCTGCCATTGCTTTGTTTGTGTTCAGTTTATTCCTGTTTAATTCGTTGGGGGGTGAATTTATTCCTCAGCTTGAAGAGGGCGACCTGGCCGCCGGAGTGATGACTTTGCAGGGAGGTTCACTGTCTAATACCATTGAAAAGGTGGAAATGGCGAATAAAATATTGCTTGAAAATTTCCCTGAAATCAAACATGCGGTATGTAAAATCGGGGCTTCCGAAATTCCTACCGATCCAACTCCAATGGAGACGGGCGATTATGTCATTACACTTAAAGATAAAAGCGAATGGACCAGTGCTAAAACCCGTGAAGAACTGGTGGCTAAAATGGAGGATAAACTGGTTGTTTTAGCGGGTGTAAAATTTGAATTTCAGCAACCTATTCAAATGCGTTTTAACGAGTTGCTTTCCGGTTCGAAGCAGGATATTGCTGTTAAGATTTTTGGTGACGACCTGAATACTTTGGCGGATAAAGCTGCTGAAGTAGAAAAAATTATCAAGCATATTGATGGTGTTGAAGATATCAATGTGGAAAAGGTAACTGGCTTAGCTCAGGTTCATGTGGAATACAATCGCGATCGTTTAGCGCAATATGGCTTGTCGGTTAACGACGTTAATCTGGTATTAAAAGCTGCTTTTGCGGGGAGTCAGGCTGGTGTGGTTTTCGACGAAGAAAAACGCTTCGGATTAGTCGTGCGTTTGGATAAAGATTACCGGCATAGTTTGGATGATGTGAAAAATCTTACAGTTTCACTACCTAATGGAGGACAAATTCCTTTTGAGCAATTGGCTGACATTCAGATTAAATCTGCTCCAGCTCAGGTATCCCGCGAAAATACCAAACGGCGCATAACCGTTGGATTTAATGTTCGAAACCGCGACATTCAAAGTGTAATTGATGAAGTTACTCATCAAATTGACAAAAAGGTTAAAATCCCGGCAGGCTATTTTATTACCTATGGCGGACAATTTCAGAACCTTGAAGCGGCTAAAGCCCGCTTGATGATTGCTGTTCCGGTAGCTTTGTTGCTGATTTTTGTGCTGCTGTTCTTTACATTTCATTCGATAAATCAGACTTTATTAATCTTTACGGCTGTTCCAATGTCGGCAATTGGTGGAGTGTTTGCACTTTGGTTACGGGGAATGAATTTCTCAATTTCTGCAGGTGTTGGATTTATCGCTTTGTTTGGTGTCGCAGTGCTCAATGGTATTGTGTTGATTGCCGAGTTTAACCGACTCGAAAAAGAAGGAGTCTCAGACATTACCGAGCGCGTCTTAAAAGGACTGCATACGCGGTTGCGTCCGGTGATTATGACCGCTGCTGTTGCTTCTCTGGGATTTTTGCCAATGGCTTTGTCGACATCGGCTGGTGCCGAAGTGCAGAAACCTTTGGCAACCGTTGTTATCGGCGGACTAATCTCAGCTACTTTGCTGACTTTAATAATTCTTCCAATTTTTTATATCCTGTTTTCTTCCAGGAAACTTCAACTTCCAAAAAAACAAAATCAGGGCAAGGCATTGTTGTTGCTGCTGTTGTTGTTTGTCGGTTCTTCTTTTTTGAATCCGGTAGCAGCACAAAAGCCGAAAACTATTCAGTTGAATGAAGCAATTCAGATGGCTCTGGATAGTAACCTGTCGGTTCGGGCTTCGGCCTATTCTGTTGATGTTCAGAAAGCGTTAAAAGGTGCATCCTGGGATCTGCCCAAAACTTCGATTGACGGACAGTACGGACAGTTTAATTCGCATTCAAAAGACAATAGTTTCACTATTTCGCAGTCGTTTGCATTTCCAACGGTATATATCAATCAGAATAAATTAGCCAAAGCCAATGTGAAAAGCAGCGAGTGCGAGTTGAAAGCATCTCAGCTGGATATTGCAACTCAGGTGAAACAAGTCTGGTGGCAGCTGGTTTATCTTCATGCCAAGAAAAAATTATATGCCGGACAGGATAGTCTGTATTCCGGATTCCTTCGGGCAGCTGAAATGCGAGCAAAAGTTGGTGAAACCAATCGCCTCGAAATGATTACGGCTCGTTCACAAAGTCTGGAAGTGAAAAACCAGTTGCAACAGGTTGGTGCCGATTTGACTATCGCGCGACAGAAGTTACAAACGCTATTAAATACTTCGTCGTTGATATTTCCGGCAGATTCGGTTTTGCATCGGATCGATTTTACAACGGTTCCCGAAAGTTCGGCTGTTGCAGGGAATCCGTCGATGGCTTTCGTGAAACAGCAAACAGAAATCTCACGGGTTGAAAAAGATCTGGAACGCAGTAAACTGATGCCTGATTTTAGTATTGGCTATTTTAGTCAGACCAATCAGGGAACGCAAGAGGTTAACGGTGTTCCCCGCACTTTTGGTACGGGTGATCGATTTAATGGTATTCAGGCTGGAATAACAATTCCGGTTTGGTTTGTAGCGAATGCATCCAAAACAAAGGCCGCCAAACTGAAAGAACAGCTTGCTAAAACCAATGCCGATTATTATTCGCAGACGCTTATAGGTAATTACCGTTCCTTACTGGGTGAATTCACCAAGTACAACAATAGCGTTGATTACTACGAAAAGCAGGCGATTCCTGAAGCTGGTTTAATTATCGATCAGGCAACGCGTAGTTATAAAGCCGGGGCAATGGATTACCTCGATTATGTGCAAAGTCTCAGCCGGGCATTGAGTATTAAGCAAAACTACCTTGATGCGCTGAATAACTACAATCAAACAATTATTTCCATAGACTTTATTACAGGTAAAATCTTTTAAATACCGATAAGCATGACATTAAATAGATCAATTACAGCAGTGGTTTTTGCAGCTCTCTTGTTTACGCTGAACGCTTGTTCCGGCGGTCAGAAGACCAATACTGAAACCTCAAAAGAGGAGAATCTTCCGGAAGATATTGTGGAACTACGGGCTGATCAAATCAAGTTAGCCAACATCGAATTTGGCGCGGTTGAACAGCGGGTGATGAGTGGAACCTTGAAGGTTAACGGATTAGTTTCGGTGTCGCCACAAAGTATGGCTACCGTTTGTATGCCGATGGGCGGATTCGTGAAATCGACTTCAGTAATGCCCGGGAATATGGTTCGCAAAGGACAAATACTGGCGACTCTCGAAAATCAGGAGTTCGTCGATATTCAGTTAAATTACCTTGAAGCACGAAATAAGCTGGAGTTTGCTGAAGCTGAATATAAACGACATAGTGAACTTTACAAAAATGATGTCTATTCAACACAGAATGTACAACAAGTTACCTCCGAATACAAAAGCCTGAAAGCGCAGGTAAAAGCTTTGGAACAAAAACTATCGCTGATCGGAATTAATCCGGCTAAATTGCATGAAGATGATATTAGCAGTGCTGTTGCATTGGTTTCTCCTATTTCAGGTTTTGTAAAGTCGGTAAATGTGAATATTGGCAAGTTTGTTGGCCCTTCTGATGTTTTGTTTGAATTGGTGAACAGCGATAAACTTTTACTCGAACTTACCCTTTTCGAAAAAGATGCCGATAAAGTTTCCATCGGACAAAATATCCATTTCTTTATCAACAACGAAACCGAACAGCACGAAGCTGTTATTTATCAGACTGGAAAATCTGTTAATTCTGATAAGTCCTATAAAGTGTATGCCAGTGTTAAAACACTTTGTAAAAATATGTTCCCCGGGATGTATGTAAATGCGGTTATCGAAACATCGGGAAGTCAGTCAACCGCTTTGCCTTCGGATGCCATTGTCAGCTTCGATGATAAGGATTATATTTTCGTTTTTGAAAAAGACAAAGAGGAAGATGGCAAACCTTTTACCGAATATCGCATGATTGAAATCCATAAAGGAATTTCTGACGGAGGTTTTACCGAAGTCGTATTGCCCGAGGGATTCAATATTTCAACTGCAAAAGTGGTTATCAAAGGGGCATACAACCTTCTTTCGGCTAAGAAAAATGCCGGTGAAATGGCTTGCTAAAATGTTGTTGTTCAGTGATCCGATACAAACGGGGTGACTTTAAGTTCACCCCGTTTGTGATTTTAAAGATGCTGATTCCGACTTTTTTAATGTTTGTCGTTTTATAGTTCTTTAACGTTGATTTATACGTGTTAACACAAAAGCGACGTACATTTGTTTCGGACAAAGGGAATAAATAGAGCTAGGTTTTTTTTTCATAGATATAGGTTTGGTTAATTCAGAAAAGGGTGGCAGAGGTCATCCTTTTTCTTTGCGTATATAGCTCATAAAAATAGTTTTTAAGGTTCTTTAACGTTGTTTGATACGTGTTAACAGTAATCCAGGCTATCTTTGTTTCGGACAAAAGAAATAAAAGATTCAAGTTTTTTTCATAGAAATAGGTTAGGTTAGTTAGAAAAGGATGGTTGGGGCCATCCTTTTTTTTGTTGGTATATCAGGATGCTGTCAGGAGCTTTGTACGCTGACATATTCGCGGTATTTATTTGATTGGTCAAACCTGACAGCGTCGTTAGAACTGACAGCGTTTGGTAAGATCTTTTTTAATTTTGGTTTTCAGTTTTCAGAATGGACGCTGTCAGGAGCTACGCACGCTGACAGGTCACTGGATTTTTATTTGTCCGTCAATCCTGACTGCGTATTTTTTATTAGCTATTCTTAAGTTTTAATACAACAGTACCTGCAATATAGTCGTGCAGGGCTCTTCTCCTTTTGTCGAAAAGTAGCGTTATTATTTCGAGAAGAGTCCAACTAACAAGGATTATGGATAAAAATATTGTGGCTGTATTGCTTTCTGTTTCCGCATTAATAAATCCGAATAAAGAAAGGATTAGCAATATCATGGCTAATAGCAGAGGAATGCAATCTCTTATAAATGCTTGTTTCATTGTTATTGGGGTAACTTCATCTTTATCGAATACCTTAATTCCCATCAGCATCTTTCCGATGGTTTGTCCCAAATACCCATGGAGAATAATGGAATAGAAGTACGGAAAAATGGAGGCTACGATCAATGTTATTTGATTAAACGCCGAAGTGTTAGTAATAAATAGTACCGAAGCAAATCCTGTTATTTTTAAAAGTGTATCGTCAATAGCATTTGCTGCTATTCGTTCCCAGAAAGTGCTGTATTTATCCTGGGAAACTTCATTCCGCAAGAGGCTTAATTGCGTTTTTCCCAACTCTGTTTTTAAGGAGTTCAGTTCATCAGTTAGTTCGCCTCTTTTGTCTAATATTTCAATTGCCAGATTACGGGTGTCTATAGCAATGTTTTTATCCTTGATTATTTCGGTTAGTTCTTCGGATGTTTTTTTATCGTAAATCCGGTAATAGAAATTTTCGGAATTCATAAAGCTGTAATGTTAATATTTATTGCATTCATCGATCAGTTTAAATACCTGAGTTGACTGATTGCCAAGTTTTACCGCTTTTTGCAAATCTTTTAATGCTTTTTTTCGTTCACCTAATGCTATGTTGATTTCGGCTCTGGTTATATATGCATTGTCATATTTTTCGCCTAATTCGATTGCTTTGTTTACATCCTCAAATGCATGGTCGTATTCTTTCATTCGAAGGTACACGTCGGCACGATTGTTATATAAAACAGGCTCTCCGGGGTGGGCTGCAATCATTTGATTGTAGTTTTTTAATGCAAACTCATAATCACCTCGATGTACTTTTATATTAATTAGGTTGGTTAATGCTTTAAAATTTTTAGGATTATTTTTTAAGACGATTGATAAGTCGTTCTCTGCACCAATGGTGTCTTTCATTAATTTTTTGGTGTACGACCGGTTTATTAATAATTCTTCGTCGTTGGGTTTTATATCTAGCGCAAGATTGTAATCAAGCAATGAACCTTCTAAATTATTCATTTGGCGCTTTAAGGAAGCACTTCCCGATAGTGCATCGCTTGAGTTTCGGTTAAGTCGGTATGCTTTTTCGTAAGAATTTAATGCATCATTTAATCGATTTAGACGCCATTGTGTGGATCCCAGATTGGTATATAAACGTGAAATTTCATCGTAATTTTCTCCAACCAGAGCGATTAAGGCTAAGGTGTTTTCTTCTGCACACTTGTAGTTTCCCTGACTCCAACATTCATTTATTTTTTGCTCATACTCTTTAATGTTTTGAGCTTTTCCCTGTATGGTAACCACGATGATTAGAGCCAATAAAAATAAGTTTTTCATAAAAAGTTATTTAATGTTTAGATGCAATCGTAATAGTTCCTTGTTGAAGCAATAGCGTATCCATTTTGTGAGGATCTTCGGTTTTTGTGTGTTATTTGATTGCATGCATTTCTTTAATCTGGTTTTCGATTTCGACGCTGTCAGGAGCTTTGCACGCTGACATATCCGCGGTATTTATTTGATTGGTCAAACCTGACAGTGTCGTTAGATTATGTTTTGTTATATATTGCATACTAAAAATTGTATTTTGAACACAACTCAGTAATATCTAATTATAAATCTGATTTTATAACTTCTGAATATATAGTGCAATTATTAAAATCCGTATACGATGGATTTAGTTTTTTTTCGTCATGTTTACTAAACTCTCCGTATTTAGCAATGAATTTATTCCAAACTAGATCCAATTTCTTTTCTTTGAAATATTTTTCTAAAATTTCACGATCAATATACAGGAATTCAGAATTATCAGTATGATAATACTTCGTAACAGTTTTTCTGTCCTTATCTATATAGGATAAATGTTCGACATTAAAATCCAGCCCCATTTCGTTTGCAATTTTCGTGTTTAGGAAAGCAAAATGAGGATTTCGGAATCTATCAGAGGTCCATGAAGACCATGAATAGTCAGTTACTAAAGGATAATAATCAGGAGGATGTGCGTCTTGATTGACAAATCCTGATTGTTCACTATGTGTATATTTTCTCCAAGGGATTTCTCCCGCAAAGATTTGATATTTTTCCTCATCTTGCTCATAAAAATTATCGTCGAATAGCTTAGTAATCCTCTTTTTAATTGCTTTGTTGAAAACAAAAGAACTTATGTATATCGTTATTCTTGTGTTATTATCTTTATTCTCTTGGGTTAGTGAAGCCCGAAGAAGAACCATTTCTGAACTTTCAAATACAGGGATTGTAACATGCAGAGACTCCAGTAATTTTGAACTATCTTTAATAATCCATTTTTGAATATCCTCATTATATGCAGGTAAAAGACAATCATTTATTAATTGCTGCTTATTGGGAATTGTTGGAAATGTTGGATCAAAAAAGACATACTTAAATCTAAATGTATTCTCAAATTCTGGATAGATTTGTGCGTTGAGCATAAGAAAACCGGCTAGTTCTTGATAAGTAATATTCAGGTACTTTTCTGAATATTTTATTACTTGTTCTGAAACTTCTTCTCTGCGATATTTATTATCGTCATTAATATTTGCTTCTAGTACAGAATATTTATCTAATTCGTAGCCTTTTTCTCTAATCTTTTCCGAAATTAACATTATTATTTCTGCTTTCGAGTATTTAGAAATCCGATCATAAGATCTATTTGACAGGGAGGTTACTTGATGTTTTATAAAATCATAATCCATCATTTCATAAGACCAAAAGTCTTTGTTTACGTCTTTTGTTTTTTCTTTATTGTAATTCCAAGATTCATTTTTGTTTCGCAATAAAATAGAGCTATCACATTTAATATCAAATTGGGTTAATCCAAAATAAAATACAGTTTGTATATAATCTAAAATTGAAACATGATTTGTGCGATTTGTTACTAAAAAATCCTCCTCAAGAAATTTTATCACGGACGTAGTTATTTCTTTATCTTTTAATCGAAGAACAACGCCAGACAGACTACAAATAAGAGATTCAAGTATAAATCCATCGTTTACTAGTTTAAATCCTTTGGCTAACTTCAAAAGATACTTAGGATATTTTAATCCTAATAGCATAAGATTTTTTGTTGCCTCATTTCGTAATAATTTATCAGTAGAGCCTGTGAGAAGTAATACAAAAAGCAAACGACTCTCTATGTTATCTTCATGACTTTTAGACGTTTTAGCTATTTGTTTTAGCTTTAGTTGTAGTTTATATGAATCCTTTCTGATCAATTCATTCCAAAAATTATCGATCTCAAATTGATTTAGTTTTAAGAAGACCGAATTAATGATATCGAACGTATTGAAATTATTTCTTTGGACAACATCATCATATAATTGTTGTAGTAATCTTATTATTGATTCAGGCTTTAAACTAATACTGCTGATATATAAATTTAATTTTATTTTTTCAGATTGATTTGAGGCAAGTAATTCTATATTCCCTATGCTTTCATTAAGGATTGATTCATCAGGAATGATCTCGTAAATTTGTTTTCCTATTTTTTCTGGCAAGAGGTAAGTAATTGATTTTATTATATCTTCATGTAAAGGGTGACGTTTGGATTTATCTTCACTGAATAATTTTTCTCTAGTAATATCAGATTGTAATTTGGGAAGAATTGAATTTTCATTATTGTTGGAAAAGAAAACCGATTTTGCGATTTGATACCCAGCAACTAAGTCGTATGTATATTGAACTAATTCTTCATCTTTATTTAAATCTCGCTGAAAACAAAGACCTTCATCGATTAAATTGAAAACAAGTTCGTCATTGAATTCGAATAATGGACAAAAATCATTATCAAAAGAAATATCTCTGGAATTAGTTTCCCAAAGAAGCTCTCCTAGTTTATTTAAGCCGTTATTAAGTTTTGCTCTTTTTACTTTATTAATGCAACCATTTGTCTTTGAAATGTTTTTTATTAGTTCATCAATGTAAGATTCTATACTCTGAACAACAGAATAAAGATTTATATCTAAATTTTTCTTGCCTTTATTAACCTCACAAAAGATCTTTAATCTTAAAGGATTTCCAAATAATGTGATATCATAAGGTTTTAAACTTGCTTCTATCTTGTATTTGTTAAAATATTTCTCAACAGCAAGAGGTATGTTTTTTTCGGTAAATCCCTTTAAATAGATGTTATTATTTACATCTTTATATGATTTTTTGTCGAATATCTGCTGTATATATTCATGTTTATCTCTGCATGTTGTAAGAAAGATAATATTTGTTTTTTTTCGTATGTCCCTAATTATTGAATAGATTTCATTATTCCAAATTGCGTTAGCAGAAGGAAAACTTTCATTTAATCCATCAATAATTATTGGAATTTTACATTCGTATAGTGAAGCTAAGTTATCAATTGCCCCAATGAAGTCATTGAATGTAAAAGATTTATCAAGATCAAGTGATTGTAAAATTTTCTCTTGTGGTGTTGTTGTATTTTTAAATGAGCTTCCTAATAATAATAGAACTGGTTTATTTTCTTTTAATACTTGATATGCAATCGAACAGGCAAAATGAGTCTTACCAAAACCTGCCGCGCCAAATACATGGATATCTTTCGATGAAATTCTTTCTACTGAGATTAACAAAGAAGTGTCTTTGTCTTTGCCAATTAATAAATTAGTAATACTATTAACTCCTTCGATCATAAATTGAAGCCAATCTTGTTCTCCAAAACTTATTTTGGCAGATTTTTTAAATACTGGTTTCAAATTTTTATTCAACTCTTTTCTGTCTTGTTCCGTTTTGTCTATAAACGCGATTATTACATCCCGAATTTGCTCAGAGGGAAGGATTATGTCTTGGGGCTTTATACTTATCTTTCTTAATTCATTAATAATTTCAACATGCTTTAAGTAATAGCATTTCATTAAATGAATTAGTTCTTCTGATAAATCATTAAAATCATTAAATTTTATTCTGTGATCATCATTAAATTTTTCAATTTGGTCTTCTAAAAGTTTAATATATTTAGATATCTCAGAATAGGAATAGTCAGGAAATACTGAAGTCAGAAGATTCAATTCATTAATATCCTTTATGTGAATGTCAACATCAAATTTTCGTTCTAACTGATTTAAATTTAATCTTGTTAAATTATTTAATAAATCTTTACCTATGAATTTTAAATTAAAATAATGATTGAAAATTGAACTGTATTCTTCTGAATCAAGATGAAAGATTGATTCAAATGTTTCTTTGTGCCAATGGTCAAGTTGTATATCTGGTTTTATTTGTTTTAAACTTTTACATAAAGAATCCCAAGGACGTGAAGGTTTTGTATTCAAGAATTTGCCTGGTGTACAAATTATCCAATATTTTAGATCTGATTTATATTCTAGGGACTTCCTAAATCCTTCTATTAGCTCATTCCTATGGCTAGAATCTAATGGTGAATTGTTTTCTTCTCTTGAGTTAAGCCAAAACTTGGCTTGCCAACCAATAATATCTCCCTTTTTTAAATTTAATTCATCACAATCTTTGTTTAATTTGAGATAAAATTCTGATCCGGCAGTATTATAGTATTCTTCAATTCTACCATAACTAGCATATTTTTTTCTGACAATTTGATTACAGAATGATTCAAAATTCAATTCTTTCGATTTACTATTTTCTTGTAATTGGTGCCATGAAATATCTATCATACTTATACTTTATAACATACTGTAACTTCGGGATAATATGCGCATTTACCTTTGCATTCAATCTTTGCTGGGCAAACTTGAGTGCATTTGTTTTCGATACGATTTCTAAACTCGGAAAATTTATTTAGCCAAATATCATAAAATTCAAATGACCTCAAATTGAAACTATCATTTCCATTAGAAAATGAACATGGTGTAACATTTAATTTTTCATCAATATAAACTGAGAAAAATCCGACTTCGCAGGAATCGATAAAATCATGTCTCGTTTGTGTAAATCGCATTAAAAGAGGGACAAAACAAGCATCAAAACCAATATTACAAGAACAATTACTGTTATCTACTAATCTTAAAAATTCATCTAAATAAGGATCATGCCTTAATATATTTTTGCAATCCCCTCTTCCTGAAGGTTTAAACGTTAAAAATACGATTGCATTTATGCCCGACAATTTATAATTAAATTCACCTTTTAATATCTTGATTGCCTGACAAATATTATTGTTATCAATTACATAGTGAATATTTGTCCTTATTCCAGTCTCTATCAGATATGCTATATTTGAGTAGTCGATATTATCTAGATTATTGATTGAAACGGCAACTGCCCCAACTTTATTTCTAATTTTATTTGAAAAATTAGGCGTTAGTAAGCCGCCATTGGTAGTAAAATTTGGAACGATATTATGATCCTTCGTAATGTTTAACAGTTCAATAAAATCAGGATGTTCAAGAGGTTCACCACCACCCAAGGCTACTTGAAAAACATTTCCATAAGTTGGATGATTTAAACAATCTAAGGCATATTCATAATCGACAATAGACATAAAAGAATTATCTGGTCTGCTATTCCTATAACAAAAATCACAGCCTTTGGTACAATGATTTGAGATTGAGATATCAACAAGTTCTGGAATTGGGGCAAATGATGGATTATCATTAAATGTTTTTCCCCATCGGAAAGTCATTCCAGATTCTTGATCTGCAATAAAATTGTAGTCATCAATATGCCTTCTGATTTTCATTTAAAATTGATACGTTTGAGTGACTCCAAAACCTCTAATAGTACCCAATGTGCCATTTAGTATATATTCTCCTCGAATGTAATTCCATAGATCTTCATCTACGATATTTTTAAAATCTAATTCTCTATTTTCTTCTTTAAGCATTTGTTTGTTAATATATCCATCACCATCAGTATCAAATTCAATTTTTTTTACATAGATTTCTTCTCCTTCGATAAATGTTCTTATTCCATTTTCAAGAATATCTTGTTTTAGTAAACATACTATACTTCGATATTCAGATTTTTCATCATTATCATAAAATCTTTCAAAAACTTCAACGATGCTTTTATGCATAGTGATAATAAAACTTACAGAACTACTATTTGTAACAAAATCAGTACGTATTTTCATATCAGGTTATATCTAGTATTGTTGGCGTTCACCCTTTCCCCAAAGCTACAAATTCGTAATTATTTATAATACTATTATTATATCATTTTGATCAATTGTTGAAAACTCGTTGAACATCTGATGCTTTTATTGCTTTGTGTATTGTATTTATTAATCATCACCGGCACGCCTTTTATACATACCGGTGATGATAAGCATATACTCCCGAATGGGAGCTGACAACGTGAGTTCGAACTAAGATGCATGATAATTCATTGTTAATAAGCTAATAAGGTCGCTGCCTTTTTTGTTTGAATGACTACTAAGCTGAAAATGTATATGATAAGGTTTTAAAACCTTATTTTTCGACACAAACCTTAATAGCGATTTGCACCCAATTATTTCGAACCTTATTAACTTGTTGTATTTTAATTCATCACTATTCAATCTAATATCGAACTCACGTTAACAGAGTAGAATTGGCCGATATTTATTCCATTTACGATTTACGACTGCGGCTTGTTGGTGTCTGGTGTTGATTCCGGCGTTTTTTCATGTCGGGTTCCGTACCCCACTACTTTACGTGCGTTGAGGTAAGAGGTGTAAAAATCGGGATTGGTCGTGTTGAATCGGAACATTATACGGTCGAGCTGGTCGACTAGTATACGATCGATTGATGCGTGTAATTCTTTGATTTTTTCGTTTGCAGCTTTCCGTTCCAATATTGATATCCGATGGTTAGGTAATCCCGATTCATATTGGTTAATCTGGTTATCAAGATTATTTAAATCATTTTCGTTAAGTTGATATTGATATAATCCTCCAATATTTTCGCGGGCAAGTGCCAAAATCCCTTTACAGGTGCTAGCCAATTCGTTATCGCGTTGTCGTTGCAAATCCGATATTGGGAAATCGACTTTTTTTAGTAATACCGAATTCCCCGACATGGATGCCCATGCATGGAGTAACGATGCAATTTCAAAAGCTTTGTTAATTAATGAATTTTGCAGATTCGTTTTTTCGGTTACCAGACCGGAGTGATTTTCATCAGTAATCAGTCGGGTTGATTCAATTTGATTCATCAAATTTTCGAGTTCGTTTACTGCATTAATTAATGGTCCTGAACTTTGCCACAAAGATTGATTCAATCTTAAAAGTCTCAACAGAGCCTTTAGCATCACCATTTTGTTCTCAAAACGTTTAATCATAAGATTCAAAATTTAGAAGTTAATAACTATTGGAAACTATGGAACGTTTTTCATCAGGTAACTAATGGATAATATGTAATGCTCAATGTTTTCAGAAACCTTTTTAATACTTGCAAAGCGCATTTCATATTCTTCATCAAAGATTAACGGCTTTGTAAAGTACTTTTAAAGTTGTATAATGCGTATTTCATATTTTGCAATGAGTTTTCAATCTGCGGCATAGCCTATTTTACGTTCTTCATCGGTGGTTGACAGCTCTGCAACGTACTTTCAATTTGTCGCATAATACATTTAACGTTTTTCAAAGGCGATTGACAGCTCTACAAAATGCTTTTTACTTTCTTCGTAGAAGGCCAATAATGCTGCCGAATACTTTTATTGCGCTGTATTGACAATTGATCGTTGTGCAGAATACTTATCATGTAATTCGAAGAAGATAATTAGCGGCTCAATCGTTTGAATTACAAACTCTACTGATTCTTTCTTTTTTTATTTTTATAAAGTTATGCAGGTTTGTTTAATCAATCTGCTGATTTTAGAAAAAAAATGGTGAACTGTGCTTTTTTTTGCATAAACGGTTCACTTATAGCGGCGAACTGAAATTTATTCGATCATCTTTAAACTGTTTTAATCAGTTTTTTTAGCTAAATTGGGCTAAATTCAGTGATTGATTTTTTGATTATCTGAATGAGATCAAACGGCTTTAGAAAAATGAATTAAGCAGGACTTGAGGAGAGTAATTTAGTATATTAAAAATCATGGAAGGACATCATCATAACTCGCCTATAATTTCAAATCTTAACAGGGCTTTCATTATTGGTATTGTTATTAATGCCTTGTATGTAGTAATAGAGTTTGGTGCCGGTTTGTATTACGATTCTCTGGCTCTGATTTCTGATGCCGGTCACAACCTCTCCGATGTGGCATCGTTAGCATTGGCGTTGCTTGCTTTTCGTCTGGCCAAAGTTAAATCGAATGATAAATTTACGTATGGTTATCGCAAATCAACCATTCTGGTATCGTTAATCAATTCTGTGGTGCTTTTTATTGCTATTGGAGGTATATTCTGGGAAAGTATTAGCAGGCTGCATAAACCAGTGGTTATTGATGGTTTTTCCATCTCGGTTGTTGCCGGAATAGGAATTGTTATTAATGCTGTTTCTGCATTTTTGTTTTTCAAGGATAAAGACAGCGATCTTAACGTGAAAGGTGCTTATTTGCATTTAATGGCCGATGCCGTTGTTTCTCTTGGTGTGGTGGTTTCCGGTGTGCTAATTTCTTTTTTCCATCTCAACTGGCTCGATTGGGCGATGAGCCTTGTCATTGTACTGGTCATTTTTTATTCAACTTGGAATCTTTTTAAAGATAGTCTTTCGCTTACCTTAGACGGCGTTCCTAAAGGTATTAATCTGAACGAAGTTATTGCTGAAATCAAGGAAGTTGAAGGTGTTCTCGACGTGCATCACTTGCATGTTTGGGCCATTAGTACCTCTCAGAATGCTTTGACGGCACATATTCTTATTGATTCGAATACCGGAATGGAACTGCAAAAGCTGATTAAGAATAAGATTAAGCTGGAACTGGAGCATGTTAATATTCATCATGCTACGCTCGAATTTGAATTCATTGACGAAAACTGTGTGGATACCCACAAAAATTTTTAATCCTGACACCAGAGATTGGACGCTGTCAGGAGCTACGCACGCTAACAGGTCAGGGGTGCTTATTTGATTGGTCAAACCTGACAGCGTCGCTAGACCTGTCAGCGTTTGGAAAACGATCCTTTTCAGTTTTGGCTTACTATTAGTTAATTTGGGTTTTCGGATTGGATGCTGTCAGGAGCTACGCACGCTGACAGATCAGTGGTGTTTATTTGATTGGTCAAACCTGACCGTGTCGTTAAATCAGTCAGCGTTTGGAAAACGATCCTTTTTAGTTTTGGCTTACTATTAATTAATTTGGGTTTTCGGATTGGACGCTGTCAGGAGCTATGCACGTTGACAGGTCCGAGGTGTTTATTTTATTCATCAAACCGGACAGCGTTGTTAAACCAGTCAGCGTTTGGTAAACGATTCTTTTCAGTTTGGCTTACTATTAATTAATTTGGGTTTTCGGATTGGACGCTGTCAGGAGCTACGCACGCTGACAGGTCAGTGGTGTTTATTTGATTGGTCAAACTGGACAGCGTCGCTAGACCTGTCAGCGTTTAATAACGACAGCTAATCTATTTCAAGCCATCGTTCAATTTCCCCGATTTCCAACTTTTGATTATGCATAACCTTAAAATTGGCATGGTCATCAAACCATCCAATTACTAAGTCGCGTTTTAATCGGGTTGACTTTGTCGAAATACAGGAGAGATAGCTGCTCCATGGATATTCCACCGGGTGATCGCAAAATCTATGATGTACCGGATTGTTATGAATGTATAAGATTACTTGTTTTAAGTAGTATTCATTGTCGATTAGCTTTCTTTTGAATGGTCGCTCAAACAAATTTCCATGGCGAGAGGTTTTATGGTTAAGGTAAGTAGCATAGGCATTCATAAGATGTGAAAAGTGGAGATGTGGTTGTGGTTTTTTGTCGCTGTTAGCTATTTCACTTGCTGATAAATTGATAGTTTCCCATTTATGCTCTTTAAACCAGACTGGGTCAATAGATTTTTCTGCGTTCAGGTATTTATAAGCAATGTCAATTTTAATTTTTACCAGAAAATGGAAATGATTCGGCATTAATACCCAGGCAATAGTGTCGGCTATTGGTGATATATATTTGTCATGCAATCCGAGAAAATACTCATAATTATCAGTTTCCCGAAATAAGTTACACCCATCTATTCCACGATTGTAGATGTGATAGAAACTGCCATAATTTAAAGGTTCAATTTTTTGCATGATTAGAATTCGCCATTTTAGATTCAATGATGCTCCGAAGTTTTGTTTTTCATATATGTCTTCCGATCCAAACAGCGTTTATTACGATACTTGTTGTTTTATAGTTATGTTGTTGCCATTTAATTTCGATGCAGTCAGGGAGGTATGCATGTTGACAGGTCACTGGATGTTTATTTGATTCGTCAAACCTGATAGCGTCGCTAGACCTATCAGTGTTTGGAAAACGATCCTTTTCCGTTTGGGCTTACTATTAGTTAATTTTTGGTTGAAGGTTTGGACGCTGTCAGGAGCTACGCACGCTGACAGGTCAGGGGATATTTATTTGATTGAATTAGGCACTTTGAAAATACAATAGAAATGGCTAACTTCGGGGAAAAAGTATTAGTGATGGAGAACAAATTCAGAAGCCTGACTATTTTTGAGTTCCATGAACGTTTCCCTGACGAGGATTCCTGTTATGCCTATTTGAGTGAATTAAAATGGGAAACTGGTTTTGTATCCCCAATTGCGGACACAAAAACTATTGCAACGGTAAGCGTAAATACGACAGGCAGTGTACCAGTTGTCATCGCATCTCTTCACCAACGAGCGGGACGTTGTTTCATCAATTGAAGTTTTCTGTATTAAAGGCCTTTTACATCGTTTACTATGTCAGCACTAATAAAAAAGGGATTAGTAGTACGGAACTGAGCAGAAAACTGGGGCTAAGACAAAAAACTTGCTGGAAGTTCAAAGGCAAGGTAATGAAAGCGATGGAGAGTAGTGGTACCCACAAAATCAATGGCAATGCAGAAGTTGACGAGACCGTTGTTGGTGGTCAGGAAGAAGGAGTTGTGGGAAGAAAAAATGCAAAAAAGAAGCTGGTTGTATTTGCCATTGAGAGGAACGGTAAAGGAGTTAGCCGTATGTATGGGAAGGTTATCCAAAAGAGCAGCTCAAAAGAACTTGGTAAATTTATGAAAACAACCATTGGTTCAGATGCACAAATAAAAACGGATAAATGGCGGGGATATGCTCCTTTAGCAAAAGACTTCAAAAACCTGGTTCAGGTTGATTCTGGGAAAAAGGGTGGCAACTTTCCCGATTTGCACCGGTGTATCATGGGATTCAAAGGCTGGCTCAGGGGAATGCACCATCAGGTTGAAAATTTGCAAGCTTATATTGACGAATACTGTTATCGGTTTAACCGTAGCAATATGACCGATGGAATTTTTGACAACCTGTTGAACAGAATGGTTAAAGCTGATCCTTTCCCGTATAAACCTATTATTAACTAAATGCCTAATTCAATTATTTGATTCATCAAACCTGACAGCATCGCTAGACCTGTCAGTGTTTGGTAAAGAGTTCTTTTTAGTTTTGGCTTACTATTAATTAATTTTTGGTTCCGGATTGGATGCTGTCAGGAGCTACGCACGCTTACAGGTCTGTGGATGTTTATTTTAGTCATCAAACCTGACAGCGTCGTTAGACCTGTCAGCGTTTAATAAAATATTGGTTGCAAAAAAGGCTGAACAATTGTCCAGCCTTTTATTATGATATTAAATGCGATATTTTTGTTTTGCCTTACTTCGTATTAAAGCATTTATCGTTGAAAAACTTAACTGGTTCGCTACAGTTTTCACCATCAACAGTCCAGGTATTTCCAGATTGAAGGAGTTGGTCCACATTGGTAATTCTTCGATTTTGCTGAACCGTTTTGATTTGTTTTTCCATTTCCTGATCGTAAACCGGAGCTTCAACGCTGCGGATAACTCCCATGGCAACCGGGAATTCAGGAAGTGCCATATTAATTAATGCCATTTGTAGTCCGAGGTTGTCATCGGTTGGATCGTGTACCAGAATGTCGTCGCGGGTAACACCGTTTTCTCCGATTTTTACCACCTTCAACTTTCCGTTTTCGAAGATCAACCCTTTATCTTCCTGTTCGCCGAAGATCATTGGTTCTCCTTTTTTTAGGAAAAGTTGACGTTCCGCACGGAATTTAGGATCAGTTACATATTCGTGAATTCCGTCGTTAAAGATCACGCAGTTTTGTAATACTTCAACAACAGAAGTTCCCTGATGCAAGGTCGCTTCTGCCAATACCTCCTGAGTGTGTTTTACGTTATTATCGACTGCACGGGCATAGAATGTTCCTTTAGCTCCCAATACCAGTTGTCCGGGAGAAAACGGATCTTCAATGGTTCCAAATGGAGATGTTTTGGTAATAACACCACGATCGGAAGTCGGAGAATACTGACCTTTGGTAAGTCCGTATATCTTATTATTGAATAGAACAAGATTTAGGTTAATGTTACGTCGAACCAAATGGATAAAATGATTACCGCCGATAGCCAACGAGTCGCCATCACCACTGATCATCCAGACTGTTAAGTTCGGATTTGCAGCTTTAACACCTGTTGCAATGGCAGCAGCACGTCCGTGAATGGTGTGGAATCCATAGGTACTCATGTAATATGGGAAACGTGATGAACAACCGATTCCAGAGATTACCGCAAAGTCTTTGTGCGCGATATCCATGTCGGCCATTGTTTTTTGCACTGCGTTTATGATGGCATAGTCGCCACAACCCGGGCACCAACGAATTTCAGCAGCGCTTTTAAAATCTTTGGCTGTATAATTAAATTTTGTCATGATTAAGCCTCCAGTAATTTTTCAAAGTTTTCAACTAATTCGTGTACCGAAAATGGTAACCCTTTCATTTTATTTACCTGATGGTATTGGAATTGAGGTAATTTATCGCGCAAGTAGCTGACGAATTGACCCATATTAAGTTCACAAACAACAATCTTTTTAAACTTGCTGAAAACTTTAGCAGTATTTGCAGGTAATGGTTTGATGTAATTAAAGTGAGCAAGGCTTACTTTTTTACCTTCTTCCTGCATGGTGCGTACCGAGCTGATCATATGTCCGTATGTACCACCCCAGCCAACAACCAGTAAATCGCCTTCAGCTTCACCAAGAACTTCAAGTTCAGGAATCATGTTGACTACATTCTCTACTTTGGCAGCTCTGATTTCGCTGTTCTTTTGGTGATTTTCCGGATCGTGACTAACGCCACCGGCAGCATTCTTTTCCAGTCCGCCAATTCGGTGCTGGAAGCCTTCCATCCCCGGAACAGCCCATTCGCGTGCCAATGTTTCAGGGTCGCGGTTGTATGCTTTGAATGTTTCAGGGTTTTTAGCTTTTCGAGGTGTAATTGTTGGCAATTCGTCCATTGTTGGAACTCGCCATGGTTCGCTGCCGTTTCCGAGGAATCCATCGGTTAATAATACAACAGGTACCATTCGTTCGAGTGCAATTTTAGCAGCCAGGAATGCATAGTAAAAACAATCGGATGGAGTGCTCGCAGCCAATACAACCAGAGGGCTTTCTCCATTTCGTCCGTATAGTGTTTGTAATAAGTCGGATTGTTCGGTTTTGGTAGGTAACCCTGTTGATGGGCCTCCTCGCTGAACATTAACAACAACCAGCGGTAGTTCGGCCATTACTGAAAGTCCAAGAGCTTCAGATTTTAATGCAAAACCGGGTCCTGAAGTTGAGGTAACCGCCAAATCACCGGCAAATGCAGCACCAATAGAGGTACAGATTCCTGCGATTTCGTCTTCGGCCTGAAATGATTTTACGCCAAGGTCTTTACGTTCGGCTAAAGCTTGTAACACATCAGTTGCCGGAGTAATAGGGTAGGAGCCGATAAATAGTTCCAGTCCTGCTTTTTCAGCAGCAGCGATAAGACCCCAGGCCGTTGCATGATTTCCGTTAATATTACGGTAAAGTCCTTTTTCGATAGGGGCCGGATGAACCATATACTGAGGAGTCATGTGTTGCATGTTCATGCCGTAGTTGTATCCGTCATGAAAAGCTTTTAAGTTGGCTTCAGCAATGAGTGGTTTTTTACCAAATTTCTTTTGAATGAACCCTTCAATGTAATCGAGCGGACGGTCAAACATCCAGCAGATCAGGCCAAGGGCAAACATATTTTTACAACGAAGAACGCTTTTATTGTCAAGCTCCAGATCTTTCAGACTTTCTTTGGTCATACTGGTAATTGGAACCGGAATTTTGAAATAGTCTTCCAGATTCAATTCAGTAAACGGATCATTTGTTTTGAATTCTGCTTTTTCAAAGTTCTTTTCGCTGAAAGAGTCAACGTCAAAAATAATAGTTCCTCCGGGATTCATAAACGCTGCATTTGCTTTTAGTGCTGCAGGGTTCATGGCAACCAGCACATGAGCTAAATCTCCGGGGGTTGTGATTTTCTTTTTCCCAAATTGTACCTGAAACCCTGAAACACCTCCAACAGTTCCTTGAGGAGCCCTGATTTCGGATGGGTAATCAGGAAATGTTGAGATATCATTTCCGAATAGAGCCGAAGTGTCTGAGAACAGCGTTCCGGTCAATTGCATTCCATCGCCCGAGTCACCGGAAAATCGAATGGCTACTTCTTCGAGTTCAATTATTTTCGCGTCTTTCATTGATATATTGTTTAAATATCGGTCTTTTTATTTTTGATTTATTATTTATTTGACTTCAAAAGTAATAAATCGTTATTAAAATGCTTGTGAACGATGTGTTTGACTTTTTTATGCGTGGGCAAAAATAACCATTATTTAACAAGCCAGACAGAATAGTTCGAATTATTTCGCGCGACTTTTTGGTCAATTAACATGGGGTGTAGTTTTGCCTTTTTTAGTAGCTTTTTAAGTTGACAATTTAAAAGGAGCAACCTATTTAAAGCTTATGCCGTTGCCTTTTTTGTATCTTTGTATTTCAATTCAAAAGACTTCGAGATGGCACTTATAAAATCACTTTTAGGAAAAACTCCGGTATTTGGAGACAATTGTTATTTAGCCGAAACTGCAACTATTATTGGTGATGTTGAGGTAGGGAATGATTGTAGTATTTGGTTTGGAACAGTTATACGTGGTGATGTTCATTCGATCAGGATTGGGAATAACACCAATGTGCAGGATAATGCGGTTATTCATGCAACATATAAAAAGTCGCCAACCAATATTGGAAATAATGTAACCATTGCTCATGGTGCAGCTGTTCATGGGTGTACAATTCACGACAATGTAATGGTTGGCATGAACTCGGTTGTACTCGACGATGTAGTTATCGAAAGCAATTGTATTGTAGCTGCCGGAGCTGTTGTTAGCAAAGGAACCCGCATTGAGAGCGGCTCTGTTTATGCTGGTATTCCGGCAAAAAAGATTAAAGATATTAGTCCTGAATTGCTCGAAGGGGAGATTCAGCGTATTGCCAAAGCTTATGGCATGTATTCGAGCTGGTATAAAGAAGTTTAAAGCTTTGGTTTGTGCCGAGAGAACAGTCTCGGCGTATTTTGGTGAAGCGGCAAATCCGGATAAAGGGTTTGCCGCTTTTTATTTGGTGTCAAATAAAGCATATCGGTGCCGTAGGTTATAACTGTTTTTTGCAGCGCACCCATATTTTTTGTGAATCAATTTTGATCTGTGCCGGAATTTTCAATGTTCCGGGTTCTCCATCAAAATGAAAATACGGAGTATTGGCCTGTTCTAAATCAATTTGCCGGGCTTTGTAACATTCAACAAACGGAAGTTTGGGAACCAGTTTAGTAAATAATGCCACTGCAAAAAATGGCATCCATAGCTTGCTGAATTTTTTAACCACGACCACATCAATTAATCCATCGGTCATACTTGCTGCCGGTGCAATAAAAGCATTGTTTCCAAATTGAGAAGCATTGGCAAACGTAATTAAGAAAACCGGTTCTTCCAGTAATACACCGTCGACTGTCATTCTTACATTTATCGGTTTAAAAGAAATACTCTCCTGTATGGTTAGTTGCACATATTTGAGAAACCCACGCGACGAAGCTTTGCTCATTTTCTCAGCAACCTGAGCATCAAAGCCAATTCCGCTGGTACATAAAAAACGCTGATCATTGAGTTTGCAAACATCCAAGCAGACATCAGCCCCTTCTGTCAAAATTCGTGCACTCTTCATCATATTCATCGAAACACCTATTTCCCTGGCCAGGCCATTTCCTGAGCCCATTGGAATAACGCCCATTGGAGTATTGGTTCCCACCAATCCCATTGCAACCTCATTAACAGTTCCATCACCACCGACAGCCACTACCAGATTAAATCCATCAACAGATGCTCTTGCTGCAAGTTCTGTTGCATGTCCAGGATGTTGAGTAAAAGCATACATTACTAAATATCCCTTCTTTTTTAAAAAGGGAATCACTAAGTCAACGGCTTTCGCTCCCAGGTGATGTCCTGCGTACTTATTAATAATCAGAAATATTTTTTCAGAATTAAGCTGTGTCATTTTTAATAAATTCTGTTGTTTTTAATAGACTTGTTTTAGTGTCTGTCTTTTCACCGATTAATAAAATCATCGTGTAAAACCTGCATGTATGCTTTTGGAAAGGCCTGATCATTTAGACCTGCATTTGCTGATGATTTGGAACTAAAGTTCTTAGAATCCTGATCAAAATAGAAGCATCCTTCCGGAACCACATATCCCCATCCGGAATCTAATGCATAAAAGGCATGCGGACGAGCAGCGAAAAAATCTCTTGAAAAACGGGAAGAATCAGTTTTCCATCCCAATTGGTGAATCAATGTAGTACCAAAATCAATCTGCTGAGTGATTCGGTCAATGCGCTGAATTGAATCCACAACTCCGCCCGCCCAGATCAGCGGAATCCGGTAGCTTGCAGGTTCTGTAATGTCGGTTGGTCCCGGAGGTAATGTACCATGATCGGCTGTTACAATTAACAATGTATTCGACCAGAGCGGCGATTTGCGAAATCCATCAATAAAAGCTCCCAGACAGCTATCTGAGTAAGCAACTGAATTCAGGTATTTTTCATCATTCGAAGTCCCTTTTATCTTTGAATACGGCACATCATAAGGAGGATGACTACTAATGGTGTAGATTGTTTTCATAAAAGGTTCCTTTTCTGTTTTCAGATCTTCCAGTGCTTTGGCAAACACATAGCCATCAGGAACTCCCCATTTTGTCATACGACCCAACTCCGATGGAAAATCAGACTTGGTAACCAATCGTTCATAATTTCCCTGCAAAACAAAAGTTTTCAGGTTATAGAAATTAATGTCCCCTCCATAATAAAAGGATGTGTGGTATTTATTCCGGTTAAAATATTCGGGAAGTAATGTTAATGTATTCGACTTTTCAGGATAAATCATAATTGAAGTACTGAGCAACGACGGATATCCACCCAAAATAGCAGAAATTCCCCGGTCTGAACGATTTCCCGTTGAGTAAAAGGATGTAAAGACCGTGCTTTTAGTACAAAGCGAATCCAGATTCGGAGCTATTCCGTGCAATCCGCCTAATGGAGCAATCACCTTGTCCGAAAAACTTTCCAGAATAACCAGAATCACGTTAGTTGGATGCTGCGGATTCAAACGAATAAGCTGAGGCCGTTTTACCAGGGTGTCGCTTTTCGCAAATTCATCAAAAATACGGAGGCTTTCTTCTTTAGTCATGTACATGCAAGGATTGGAAAGTCGTTTCCGTTTTTCAACTGATTTGACAAAATTCCAGAAATAGTTACTGGCCGCCTGATTGACATACATTTTGGGACTGAATGCTACCGAGCTCAGGTTTAATGGTGATGTATCCAATCCTCCCCGAATCGGGATAATTAATGTAGCAACCAGGAATAGCTGTATTAAAATAGCGTACCATTTTACAGAGTCATCAACTGCTACACCTTTGGGGAAAATTCGTTTGTATAAAAAGAAAAAAATGCCAATTAAAACTCCGGCAAGCAGTAGCCCTTTTAGTGCATCGAATACCGAAACGGAAGCACTCATGGCTACCGGATCGTTGATGTAATTGAATACGGTGACATTAACCCGGGTTCCCCAATGTGGATACAGACCCAAATCAAGTACGACAAGAGTTGAGGCAATTGTCAATAAAATCAGGGTGTAGATCCAGATCAAACGATTGACAAACTTAACGGATAAAAATGGACTGAAAGAGAACAGTAGGCCTGGAATCAATAATAAGTAGCAGGATGTGGAAATATCCATTTTCAGACCATGCCCAAAAATCCCCAGAATCTCTCCAAACGATAATTGACTGGTTTGTTCCCAATTTGAAATCAAAAACAATGTTTTTGCCAACCAAAAGAAAATCATCCAAAAGGTGAAATACTTAAATATCCGAAATATTCTAGTCAATGCCTGTTCCATCCTAAATAATTGCACGTGATTATGAAAAGATTGCAAATATATAAAAAGTGATTCGTGCTAGCTCAGCAATCTATTTTTCATGTCAAATAACCATGTTATTGTTGTTGTGAAATAAAAATACAGATATGCGAATTTGTTTGATTGGACTTGAGTTGAGGTTTGGTGTTTTTTGCATTTTATAATACACCCCCTATTTTTTAATGTTTGTGTGTGAAAATTTATGTGTTTTTAAGATTGACCCCCTTAAAAATTTGCATTGTTGTTTGTTAAATTATCCTTAATTGCGATGCACCCCCTGTTTTGATAATTCATATTTTGGAAAATTGCATATACTTTTGGACAAGCATATCAAAAAAAGGTAGCCTCCCCCAAAAAAAGCTTGCTTTTTCGATCACCCCCCTCTCCGAAAAATGCAGAAAGTAAAAATCAACAAACAAAACCTTAATCTCAAAATTCAAATAGTATGAAAAAGATTACACTCGTTGTTTTTACAATTCTTGCAATTTACTCGATTAACGTAAATGCACAAAGTACTAGTTCCTGGTGTACTGGAGCTGATTTAGTGAGCAGCTACATCTGGAGGGGTTCAAAAGCCGGAGCCTTTAGTGTACAGCCTACGGTGAAGTACAGTGCAGGCAATTTTACTGTTGGTGCATGGGGTTCCTACGATTTAGTTTCAGGAGCACCGGATGAAGCTGATCTTTTTGCATCCTACGCATTTAAATCCGGATTGTCGCTTGGATTAACTGATTACCACTACAACACTTCTAAACTTTTTGCCGCTGATGTACATGCAGTTGAAGCAACTATTGGTTATTCCATCGGGAAATTTAGTTTAAGCGGAAACTACATTTTCAATTCAGCTTCAGGAGCTGCCGGTAATGATAAATATTTTGAAGCCGGGTATCAGTTTTCACAGGTAAAACTATTTGCCGGAGCCGGTGATGGGTGGTACACGAATGATGCATCGTTTCAGGTCTGTAACTTAGGAATTACAACCACTAAAACTTTAAAAATTACAGATAGTTTCTCGATTCCGTTTACCGGTTCGGTTATTATAAATCCCAATAAGGAGCAGATATTTTATGTGGTCGGAATTTCCTTTTAATCAAAACGTTGAATCATATTTGATACGATACATAATTTAAACAAAATACAATATTTATGAGATCAAAAACATTAATGCCTGAAAGAAATAGCTTAATTACCCGATTAAGCGAAAATATTTCGAAACCTAAGAACTGGAAACTTGGATTAACCATTTTTGCCGGGAAAATAATTGGTCTGTTTGCCGTAATATTTGCAATGGCTACATTCCCAGGTCTTCTAGGGACTCCTGCATTTGCAGCTGAAACTTATACTCCTGTTGAAACTTCTCTTATTAATTCGATTAACACCCTTTGGACTCTGGTTGCTGCGGCTCTGGTTTTTGGAATGCAAGCTGGTTTTGTTATGCTTGAAGCTGGATTTGCCCGAAGAAGAGAAACCGTAAACGTTTTAATTGAATGTATTTTAGATACAGCCATTTGTGGAATATCTTTCTGGGCTATTGGTTATGCATTCATGTTTAGTGAAGGCAATGGGTTTATTGGACAAAATTGGTTCTTTTTACAAGGAGCCCCCGAAACCTATGGAACCACAGGTATTGCTCTTTTGGCTCATTGGGTTTTTCAATTTGCATTTGCCGACACCGCTTCGACGATTACTTCAGGAGCTATGATTGGACGCACAAGCTTCCGGGGAGATATTTTATATAGTATTGGCGTAACTGCATTCATATATCCAATCATTGGACATTGGGCATGGGGTCCAGATGGATTCCTGGTAACAATGGGAACTCCAGGCCACTTTTTACCCTCTCTTGGTAATCCTTTCCGTGACTTTGCTGGTTCTACGGTAGTTCACACGATTGGCGGAGTCGTTTCGTTAGCTGGAGCTATTGTCTTAGGACCTCGTTTGGGACGTGTATTTTTACGTGACGATGAAAAAAGAGGAGGTTTACCTGCAGCCCATAACTTACCCGTTGCTGTAACCGGAGCTTTCTTGCTATGGTTTGGATGGTACGGTTTTAATCCTGGAAGTACACTTTCTGCAATGGATGCCATTGGTATTGGACGTGTAGCCGCAAATACAACACTCGCAGCATGTGGCGGAGCATTAAGCGCAATGATATTAGCTTTTTATGTTGGTGCCTTCAAAGGAAAATTTGACGTTGGTTTTACTGTAAATGGTTTGCTGGGTGGTCTGGTTGCAATTACTGCTCCTTGTTATTGGGTTTCTCCATTTGGGTCAATCATTATTGGAATCATTGCTGGTGCTATTGTATTTGGCGGAATATATCTTCTTGAATATCTACGTATCGATGATCCTGTTGGTGCTGTTCCTGTTCATGGATTAAATGGAATTTTCGGAACTTTAGCAATTGGCCTTTTTGCAAGTGGTGAATATGGGTTTACTGGTCCTACCGGAGCAGATAATACAGCACCCGTGGCCGGGTTGTTTTATGGCGGTGGATGGAATGTCTTTCTTGCTCAACTTGCTGGAAGTTTCATTGTTACTGTAACAACATTCATCGTGGCACTTATTTTAATGTGGGTCATAAATAAACTTCCATATCCATTTAAACTGCGAGTGGAACCTGAAGGTGAAACTGGAATTGGAGGACTTGACGCATTTGAACACGGAGCTGAGGCTTATTCTAAATAACAATAAACACAGTTTAATAACTAAAACACAGTTAGTATGAAAAAAATAGAAGCGATCATTCGACGATCAAAATTTGAAGAAGTAAAAAATGCATTACATGCTATTGATATTGATTTCTTTACTTATACCGAAACATTCGGAGTGGGGAATGAACGAAAAAAGAAAAATGTATTCAGAGGTTCGGCTGATACTGATTTTATTTCCCGTTTGACCTTATCAATCGTAGTGCGTGATATCAATCTGGCAAAAACCATTGATTGTTTATTGAAAACTGCATACACAGGTGAAATTGGAGACGGGAAGATTTTTGTTTCCAGTGTCGAAGAATCTTACCGGATTCGAACTGGTGAAAGCGGTGATGAATCTTTGTATGTAAAGGATTGATCATGTTGATCAGATCATTAATTTGACTTACATCAATTCTTATATCCTCACAATTCAATTCGTTTAGTTAGCAAAAAGGAAGGAGTCTGTTATGCAGGCTCCTTTTATTTTGACAAAAACAATTAGTTTGTAATAAAAATGTGTCAAAAAGATAGGTGGTGTATTATTTTGTGGTACTTGTGTTAATTTTTTGTATATTTTTAAAGAAAGTACCCCATTTGAAAACGGGGGTATTGTTTAAAAAATATACTTTTATCGTCGTAGTCATTTCAGGATAAAAGAAATTTTTCTGATTTATATAACTTAAATTGAATTGTTATGAAGAAAATTGAAGCTATCGTTAGAAAAACAAAATTTGAAGAAGTTCGCGCTGCTTTGCATGAAGCTGACATCGATTTTCTTTCCTGGTGGGAAGTGAAAGGACAAGGAACTGCACGTCAAGGACTCATATTCAGAGGAATTGCCTATGATGTTAATTCAGTAGCTCGAATTCATCTTTCATTTGTTGTTCGCGACATTAATGTTGAGAAATCGATTAATGCTATTCTCGAATCAGCTTATACCGGAGAAAGTGGCGATGGTCGGATTTTCGTTAGCGACATTGACCAATCCATACGCATTCGCACCAAAGACCGCGGGGATGAATCTCTTTACAATAAGTAGAATTTGCAGCAACAAATCAATTATGAGATCAAAAATAAAATATATCGGGATTAGTCTAATTGGGCTAATTCTGCCAGGCATATTATTTGCGCAGGCAACAACTGCTGCAGTAACACCACCGGCAACTCCAACGCCATACATTGATTTTGGAAACACAGCATGGCTGATTGTTGCAACTTCATTGGTTATGTTGATGACAATTCCCGGGCTGGCATTGTTTTATGGCGGATTAGTACGTCAGAAAAATATATTGAACATCCTAATGCAATGTTTTATCCTAACCGCTGCAATTACACTCGAGTGGGTGTTTTTTGGATATAGTCTTTCTTTTGGATCATCAAAAGGTGTGCTGGCTCCTTTCATCGGAGGATTTGATTGGGCATTTTTAAACGGAATAGGTATCAACGATGTGAGTCCATATTATATCTCACAGGCAACTGCCCGTATTCCACACCTTCTTTTTGTTCTATTCCAATGTATGTTTGCCATTATCACACCAGCACTTATCATTGGAGCTTATGCTGAACGTATTAAATTTAAAGGATTTTTAATCTTTTCAATTTTATGGTCAATATTTGTTTATAATCCGGTTGCGCACTGGGTCTGGTCAGCCGACGGGTGGCTATTCAAAATGGGAGCTCTTGATTTTGCAGGAGGAACGGTTGTTCACATTAATGCTGGGGTTGCCGCTTTAGTAATGACTCTGATGGTTGGGTCGCGCAGAAATTACAACAATCACCCAACACCTCCGCATAATATTCCATTAGTTGTTATTGGTGCTGCACTACTATGGTTCGGGTGGTTTGGTTTTAATGCCGGAAGCGGATTAGCAGCCGATGGTTTAGCTATTAGTGCATTTTTGGCAACTCATGTAGCAACTGCTACTGCTGCATTCACTTGGGTTTTACTTGATTGGATAATCAACAAAAAGCCAACAGTAATAGGCATCTGTACCGGAGCCGTTGCCGGTTTAGTCGCAATAACACCGGCGGCCGGTTTTGTTGGTGTATTGGGTGCGGTAGCAATCGGAGCTCTGGTTTCTGTTGTGTGTTTCTTTATGGTTTCTGTAGTGAAACACAAATTAAAATATGACGATTCCCTGGATGCTTTTGGGGTACATGGAGTTGGCGGAATTCTTGGAGCTATTGCTACCGGGCTATTTGCCACTCCAGCGATACAATCATCTTATAGTGGTTTATTTTATGGAAATCCGAAGCAATTAGGGATTCAATTGATTGCAACAGTTGTTACCATGATATTCTCAGGAGTGATGACTTATATCCTTTTCAATATAGTTGAAAAGACTGTAGGAATACGAGCAAATCAGAAAGAAGAAATTGCCGGACTCGACATTTCACAACACAATGAAATGGCATATACCGAAAGTGACTAACGTTTCGTAAACTGAAATATATTTTGCTTTAGTTTTTTCTGAAGCAACTGCCGGAGAGGCCTGTTGGGGGACAGGTCTCTCTTTTTTTATGCCAATTTCAGGTCGGTTAAAAGATCAACATAAATTTTAAATCCCTGTTCCAGCTCTGAAATCAAAATATATTCATCAGCGGTATGCGAACGAGCGCTATCTCCAGGGCCAATCTTTATTGAAGTATATGGAAGTACCGACTGATCTGAAGTTGTTGGAGATCCATAATAACTAAGTCCTAAACCAATACCTCGTTGTACAATAGGATGATTGGTTGATATTCCGGAAGAATTTAGACGGGTTGATCTGGGACAGACATCAGAATCAATTAAAGCATTAATAATTTCAAAGGCGTGTTGATTCGAATAATGCTCATTGGTACGCACATCAACCACAAAGGAGCAGGAATCCGGAATCACATTGTGTTGTGTTCCGGCATTAATTATTGTAACTGACATCTTAACAGAACCCAATATTGGAGACGTTTTTTCGAACTTAAAATTTCGCAGTTTTTCAATGTCAGCAATTGCTTTATAAATAGCATTTTCACCTTCTTCCCGAGCAGCATGGCCTGATTTCCCATGAGCCACACAATCAAGAACCATCAGTCCTTTTTCTGCAATAGCCATTTGCATTTGAGTCGGTTCTCCGACAATAGCCAGAGTTATAGGTCCCAATTTGCTTAAAATACTTTCAAGTCCATTGGCTCCTGAAATTTCTTCTTCAGCAGTTGCAGCATAAATCAAGTTAAAAGGTAGGTTTTTAATCCGATTGAAATGCATAAAAACCGCAAGAAGAGTTACCAATGAACCACCGGCATCATTACTTCCCAATCCATACAAAACGCCATTTTCAACATCCGGAGTAAATGGATCACGGGTATATCCATTCGCAGGCTTTACCGTGTCGATATGCGAATTCAGTAAAATGACAGGTAGACCTTCTTCCCAATACTGATTTTTAACCCAGGTGTTATTCATCTCGGATTGGAACTGCACATCAGAACTTGTAAGAAACTGACGAATAAGATGAGCAGCCTCTTGTTCATTCTTACTAAGTGAAGGTGTAGCAATTAACGATTTGAGTAGATTAATATATTTTTCCATAAGTGATTTCCGATCAATGTCAGACAAAAATCAAAAAAAATGTTTGAATCTTGTTGTAAAATCTAAAAAAATATCATTTATAAAGGAAGATTATACTAAACACATCGATTCAAGAGTTTTATAGAAAGAATACATACAAAATTTTGAGCAGACCTAACAAAAAACTATTTTTGCCAACATGGATCCTAAAGTCCAACTAAACATACAAAAACAATTCACATGGAAGATCAACAAAAAAAAGGAGTCTCAAGACGACACTTTCTCGGAACTGCAGCGATCGGTGTTGCCGGAGTTGCTATGTTCTCATCGTTATCAGCCTGTAAACAAAAAGTTGCTGATACTGATTTAAAACTCGGATTCATTGGCATGGGGCGTCAATCAATGTTTTTATTGAGCGGATTCATCCAGATTCCGGGCGTAAAAGTTGTTGCTGGCTGCGATGTTTACGGTGTAAAACGCAAACGTTTTGAAAAGAAGGTAGCGCACTTTTATCAAAAAGCTGGCAAACAAGTAGAAATTCAGACTTATGAAAAATTCGAAGACTTGCTTAGCCGGTCAGATATCAATGCAGTGGTGATTGCAGTACCGGATCATTCTCATGCCCGAATTGCTATTGCAGCATGTAAGGCTGGTAAAGACGTATATTTGGAAAAACCGATGACTTTTACCATCAAAGAAGGTCAGGAATTGCGTCGGGTTGTTCGTGAAACCAATCGCATTTTGGCTATTGGAAGCCAGCAACGCTCTGATCCAAACTTCCAGCATGCAGTTCAGTTAGTTCAATCTGGTGCAATAGGACCGATTGAAAAAGTTCATGCTTATGTTGGTGCTCCACCAAGACCATTTGATCTTCAGGTTGAACCTATTCCATCTGACCTGAACTGGGATATGTGGCAAGGTTCTCTTCCTGAAGTAGTTCCTTTCAATCACGAACTTGATCCTCCTATCACCATTGAACCGGAAAAAAATGAAGAATGCTGGGGTGCGTGGAGATGGTACAAAGGAATGGGTGGAGGATTCACTACCGACTGGGGTGCTCACATGTTCGACATTGCTCAATGGGGACTTGGAATGGATAGAAACGGTCCGGTTGAGATATCTCCTGTTGCAG
>Ga0302286_10000194_pt1 | contig 51323 bp, 41 predicted proteins | sample III_Fen_E2_3_FD_198765 | JGI IMG/M metagenome (GOLD analysis project Ga0302286, IMG submission 198765) | Peat permafrost microbial communities from Stordalen Mire near Abisko, Sweden - III_Fen_E2_3 | ecosystem: Environmental > Terrestrial > Soil > Wetlands > Permafrost | place: Sweden: Abisko...
ATGACGTGTTCGAAGGCGAAATTCGTAAACAAGTAATTAATGCAATTAACGAATCGGACGTTATATTATTTCTAACCGACGTATATAGTGGAATAACAGATCTTGACAATGCAGTAGCACAAGTTCTTCGCAAATCGAAAAAGAAAGTAATGTTAGTTGTCAATAAAGTTGATAACCATTCTCAACGATTAGATGCTACAGAATTTTATTCATTAGGTTTGGGCGATTATTATTGTCTTTCGTCTGCAAGTGGAAGTGGAACTGGTGAAATATTAGATGAAATTACGAATAACCTTCCTGGTGAAACAAAAACTGAAGAAGAATTAGCAGAACTCGAAAATATCCCCAAAATTGCAATTGTTGGTCGTCCTAATGTTGGAAAATCATCATTAGCAAATGCTTTAATTGGTCAAGATAGAAATATTGTAACTCCTATTTCGGGAACAACGCGTGACTCAATAGGCACACGTTTCACCAAATTTGGTCACGATTTATATTTTATAGATACTGCAGGTTTACGTCGCAAGAAAAAGGTAGAAGAAGATTTAGAGTTTTACTCCGTTTTACGTACCATTCGAACGATTGAAGAAGCAGATATTTGCTTACTACTACTTGATGCGACTCTTGGATTTGAAGCTCAAGATATGAACATCCTACATCTCGTTGTAAAAAAACGTAAAGGTGTAGTGATCGTTGTAAATAAATGGGATTTAATTGAAAAAAGCAGCAACACGTCAAAAGAGTATGAAGATAAACTTCGTGCAAGTTTGGCTCCTTTTAATGATATTCCAATTGTATTTACATCGGTTGTAAATATGCAAAGAATCCAAAAAGTATTGGATACAGCAATTGAGGTTAGCGAAAATATTCACCGTCGCATTTCAACATCAGAACTTAACGATTTCTTACAAGAAATCATTGAAGTGTCGCCACCACCATCTTATAAAGGAAAATACATTAAGGTTAAATATATTACGCAATTGCCTACAAAATTCCCTGCAATAGCTTTTTTTGCTAGCAATGCTAAATATATAAGAGATCCATACAAACGATTCCTTGAAAATAAAATTCGCGAACGATTCGATTTTAGAGGAGTTCCTATTTCGATATATTTCCGCGAAAAATAAAATAATAGAGTCGTTGATTTAGGTCAACGACTTTTTTTTTGAACAATAAACTAAGATTAACATGGCTCACATTGGAGAATTTGCAGCTTTAAGTGTTGCGTTTATTTGGACTGGTTCAGCATTACTGTTTGAAGTTGCAACAAATAGAATTGGTGTTTTAGCTGTAAATGTCATTCGACTTTTTATGGCTTTTTTGATGCTTTGTGTACTGTGCTTTTTTCAAAGAGGAATTGCAATTCCCAGCGATGCATCGCAGTCTCAATGGATTTACCTTTCATTGTCGGGAATTATTGGATTTATTTTTGGCGATTGGTGTTTATTAAAATCATTTGAACTATCGGGAAGTAGAATTTCAATGTTATTTTTAGCTGCAAATCCAGCCATTGCAGCAATCTTAGGTTTTCTTTTTATTTCAGAACGATTAGGATTAATGCCAATAATTGCAATGCTTGTAACATTTACTGGAATTGTAATTGCTGTTTTTTCGAGAAATAAAGGAGGTAATTCGCCTATTACAACCAAAGGTATACTTTATGGATTTGGTGCAGCATTAGGCCAAGCAATAGGAATAATATTAAGCAAAAAAGGAATGGGTAGCTATAATGCATTTGCTGCAACTCAAATAAGAGTTTTAGGAGCATTAATCGTATTTTTCATATACCTAATTTATAGTAAACAAATAAAAACGATGATTAGTAGTTTTCAGCAAAGAAATACAATGTTGATTCTTGCATTAGCATCTTTTCTAGGAACTTGTTTGGGAGTTGGACTATCTCTTTACGCAATTCAAAATGCAAATGCTGGAGTTGCTTCGTCAATTATGTCGATTGTTCCAGTACTTATTATAATTCCTTCAATTATTTTTTTAAAACAAAAGACTTCAATCGGTGAAATAATAGGAGCGATAATTAGTACAACCGGTGTAATTTTATTCTTTGTATAATTAATCCCTTTCCCAATATAACTTCTTTCCAAAGCCTAAACGATTATCAGTCATTTTAACCGTTTTGATTCTAAACATCCAAAGCTTTGTATTTGAAAGTACTGCAAATGGGAACCGTTTAAGATAACTAATTTGTTCTTTTGAACCTAACTCACCCGAAGACTCTGTTAAAATTCCTGTTAATTGAATGCCTTGTATTTTACCAACAACAGACGTTTCAAGAACAATGCTCCCAGCTACTATATGGTTTTGTAATGCATCTTGAATATGCTTTGTTTTTTCATCAGAAGTAAAAACGAGAATCATTTCATCTTTCAAAAATGAATAGAAACAATTGGCACACCAAGGCTCATTATTTATAGCTGTAGCAAGTGTTAACACATGATGCTTCTTTAAAAATTCAAGGATAATTTTATCTGGCTTTTCCATTATAAATCAGTTCAAAAGAGTTGACATTAAAACAAAAGAGACGCACAAATGTGCGTCTCAAATATATTCTATAGAAGATATAATTAGATAATTAACATTGCATCACCATAAATACCAAAACGGTATCCTTCTTTGATTGCTTTTGCATAAGTATCCATCAACAATTCGTAACCCGAAAATGCTGCCACCATCATCAATAATGTTGAATATGGTAAATGGAAGTTCGTAATCATACGGTTAGCGATACTGAAATCGTATGGAGGGAAAATAAATTTATTCGTCCATCCTTCGTAAGGATTGATAAAACCTTCAGATGAAACAGAAGTCTCCATTGCACGCATAACAGTTGTACCACACGCAAAAACATTGTGTCCATCAGCTTTTGCTTTATTAATAATATCAGCAGAACGTTGTAAAATACTTACACTTTCCGAATCTATTTTATGTTTCGATAAATCCTCAACCTCAACCGTACGGAAGTTTCCCATACCTAAGTGAAGAGTAACAGGAGCGATTTCAACACCTTTTAATTCAAGACGTTTTAATAATATTGGACTAAAGTGCATTCCAGCAGCAGGAACAGCTACAGCACCTTCATTTTTTGCAAAAATAGTTTGGAAACGTTCTTTATCGATTTCCTCTGGTTTACGTTTGATAAATTTTGGAAGTGGCGTTTCTCCTAAATCGAAAAGAGTTTGTTTGAACTCTTCATGAGTACCATCGAATAAGAAACGAAGTGTACGTCCACGTGAAGTTGTATTGTCAATTACCTCAGCTACTAATGAATCATCTTCACCAAAATAAAGTTTATTTCCAATGCGAATTTTACGAGCTGGATCAACTAATACATCCCATAAACGATGGTCTTGACTTAGTTCACGAAGTAAAAAAACTTCAATTTTTGCTCCTGTTTTTTCTTTATTTCCATATAAACGAGCTGGAAATACTTTTGTATCGTTTAATACAAGTACATCTTTGTCTTCAAAATAATCATATATATCTTTAAAAACCTTATGTTCAACGGTTTTTGTTTTACGATTCAAAACCAAAAGTCTCGATTCATCTCTATGATCAGATGGATACTGAGCTATTTGTTCTTCTGGTAAATTGAGTTTAAACTGTGATAGTTTCATCTGTATATATTTTAATTGTTTTAATCTTTTTCGATGCTCAATTGCATCTTATTATTATATATTAACACCACAAATATGGCTTATTTTTTTTATTACGATAATGTATACTCTTATTCTTGAATAAAGTTCTTTTCGAACTCTTCTAATGTTAATGCATCTTCTAATCGATATTTTCCACTAGCTGTGCGAATTAATCCATTTAAATAGGCTCCACATTCTAATGCCTTTCCAATATCATTAGCTAATGAACGAATATATGTCCCTTTTGTACAAGCAACTAAAACTTCGATTTCAGGCAAGTTACTTGTCAACACTTTAATAAATGAAATTGTCACTTCTTGTGCTTCCATTTCAAATTCTTTTCCTTCGCGAGCCAATTCATACGCTCTTACACCATTTACATATTTTGCAGAATATAAAGGTGGTCGTTGCATTATTGTACCAGTAAACTGAGTTTTAAGTACGTCTTCAATTTTTTCTATTGTAATCGTATCAAAAGGGAAACGTTGATTAATTTCTGTTTCCAAATCGAACGAAGATGTTGTTGCACCAAGAGTTATTTTTGCGATATATTCTTTGGTATCTGATTGATATAAAACCTGATTCTTAGTTTCTTTTCCAACACAAACTATCATCAATCCAGTAGCTAAAGGATCAAGTGTTCCTCCATGACCAACTTTTAGTTTCTTTATATTTAGACGTCGAGATAATAAATACTTAACTTTATTTGCAACATCAAACGATGTCCAATTCAAATCTTTATTAATCAGAACAATTTGTCCATCGGGGAAATTAAGTTCCGAAATTCCTTTTGTAATGTTAGTAATTATCAAATTCGCTTCTTTAAATCAAAAAACTATTATCGTGGTATAACTCCAGAGAAAAGTAATACTAAAATTATAATCCCTAATGCTATTCTATAGTATCCAAACAACTTAAAACCATGTTTTTGCAAATAGCCAATAAAAAATTTAACAGCTAAAAGAGCAACAATAAAAGAAACAATAGCTCCAAATCCTAATATCGAGAAATTTTGTTTATTTAATACTTCTGGACTTTCTTTATATACATCCCAAAAACTTTTTACCGATGCTGCAAACATTGTAGGAACAGCTAAGAAAAAAGAAAATTCAGCAGCAACCGTTCTTGTCAATTTTTGACTCATACCTCCAACAATGGTAGAAGCACTTCGACTCAATCCTGGAAATATAATAGATAATACTTGAAAACAACCAATCATAAATGCTTTTGGATAGCTAATTTCTTTTTCCTCAGTTATGGTTGCTTTGGTAAACCATTTATCTACAAAAAGCAACAAAACACCACCAGCAAGCATAACAAATGCAATAAATGTTAAATTACTTAATGCACTGTCTATATGTTTTTTTAATAAAACACCACCGATTAATGCGGGTATTACAGCTACAACTAATTTAATGTAAAAAGTAAAACTTTTAAAGTCAAAAAACTTTTTCCAGAATAGAACAACAACAGATAGAATTGCAGCAAGTTGAATTACAACTTCAAACAATTCTGTAAATGCTCCAGTTTGTATACCAAGAAAAGGATTAGCAAATTTCATATGAGCAGTGCTCGAAATAGGCAAAAACTCTGTTATTCCCTCAATCAAGGAAACAAGAAATGCTTGTAACCAGCTCATTATTTACGGAATAACGTTTTAATAATCTTCGAATCTGCTTTTACCATTATTGCAAATATTTCGAATACGAAACCAAAAACAATAACAATAGGAGCTAATGTAATTCTTCTGAAACTAAATATTTCGGGTGTTTGACTTGGATCGTTATGTGGATAAAAATCGTTTGGATTGGTAGCTGCACCACCCGACATCAACAAAAAGCCAATGATAATTATTACTAATCCAATCGCCAAAAGGATATAATTTTCTTTTTCTAATGCAAAATCTTTCTTCATTTTCAAAAATGATTAAATGTATAAATTGTCAGTTTTAATGTTAATATATTTATTCACCGCAAAATACGTTGAAATTGATGTAATTATTATGCCAAGAAAAATGACGGACAAATATAATATCCCCAATAGCTCAAAGTCAACATATGAAGCAACTTTTTTAAAATCATTTTGCAAAAAGTAAATTACACCCGATAACATAGATAGTGCAACAAATGCTCCAATAAGCCCATTTATAGTACCTTTAAGAACAAATGGACCACTAATAAATCCTCGTGTAGCCCCAACTAATTGCATCGATTTTATTGTAAATCTTTTTGAATAAACACTTAATCGGATAGTATTATTAATTAATGCAATACAAATAACCAACATCATTGAGATAAAACATAAGAGTATAAACGAAATCTTCTTAAGATTTTCGTTTACAAGATGTAATAACGATTTTTGATAGGTAACTTCTCGAACTTGAGGAAATTGTAACACCATTTTTTCAAAGCTTGCTAAACTATCTTGTTCGGTAAATTCAGAATAAAACTTCACATCTATTGAAGCCGGTAATGGATTATAGCCAACAAACGAAATAAAATCTTCTCCTAAATCATCTTTCAGAGACTGAGCTGCTTCTTCTTTACTAACAAAACGAGTTGCTTTTACGCCCTGCATTACACCAATATCTTTTTGAAGTTTTTGCATATCAACAGGTTTAACACCATCTTTTAGAAAGATACTAAAGCCTAAATTTTCTTTAACATATTTAGATAAAGTATTTGCATTCAATGCTATTAGTCCTAATATCCCAAGAAGAAAAAGAACCAATGATATGCTGATTATAGAAGTAATAAACGACGTACGAAGGCGAAATGTAATCGATTTGTTTTTCTTTTCAATCATAGAAATCTAGAAGATATTTTACCTGCAAATGTAACACAAAATTAATAGCTTATATCGCACATTGTGTACTTTCATGTTTTTATTTGATATAAATCTATGACATTTCAAATAAAAGCAGTAATTTGGGTCTGTTTTTGAAATCAAAAAACTAATAGACAAACTCTGATTCGAATACTTATCTAAATACAATCGATAAATGAAAAAACAATCGGTATTATTAATTGCTTTGGCTTTTATATTTGCAGATTCTGCACTTTGCCAAACCGAAAAAATAAAAGGACAGACTGTCGACGAAAAAGTGTCTGAATTATTAAAATCAATGACACTTGAAGACAAAATTGGACAAATGTTAATTGCCGACTATGGAGCATTACGAGACAATGTAAATGATATTTCTAGCTATAAAATCGGTAATGTATTGTTTGGTGCAGATTCCGATCCTGATTTAAATACAGCAAGTTCGTGGGCTCAACTCTGCGATTCATTGCAAAATATTGCAATTTCTGCTAATATGCATATTCCATTATTTTTAGGAACTGATGCTATTCATGGACATAGCAATGTTTCAACAGCTACAATTTTCCCTCAAAACATTGGGATGGGATGTACAAGAAATACCCGTTTAGTATCAGAAGAAGGAAAAACAGTTGCAAATGAAGCCGCTGCAACAGGGATTCGTTTAATTTTCTCACCTAGTTTTGTAGTTCCTCGTGATGAACGTTGGGGTGGAACATATGAAGGTTATAGCGAAGATCCTGCTTTAGTTTCATTAATGGGAAATGCTTTTGTTAATGGCTTAAATGACGTACTATTGCCCGATGGCGGTCATACAGTTGCTTGCCCCAAATACTCAGGTGCTGTTGGATTCAAAAAAGACAAAAGCGAAGGTAAAGGTGGTGCATTATATAATAGTAAAACGACTCCGATAAATGATTCTACGCTTTTAAATACAGGAGCATTAATGGTTTCATCAATGTTATTAATCAGTGATCAAAACACTGAATCACAAATGAAACAAATCCAAGCATTTAAATCAAAATATAACTATGAAGGTTTTGTTATTAGTGATTGGGAAACCGCAAGTAATATGCAAGGAGATTACAGAACAGTTGTAAAAAACTGTATTAATGCCGGAGTTGATATGTTTATGGAAACGAGTTCATACAAACAATTTACCGAAACGGTAAAACACTGTATTGTAACGGGAGAAATATCGAAAGATCGAATTGATGACGCGGTTACAAGAATATTAAGACAAAAAATCAAATCTGGATTATTCAATCATCCACTTTCATTTCCCGAATTATTACCCAAAGTAGGCGATAAAGCTAGTAGAACAATTGCTAAACAATGTGTACGTGAATCAGCAGTTATTTTAGTAAATAAAAATAACGTTTTACCAATATCGAAAAAAGCTATTAGAATTCATGTAGCAGGTTCCGCTGCAAACAATATGGCTATGCAATGTGGTGGTTGGACAATAAACTGGCAAGGACTAGGCGATAAAGATATATTTGGTCAAACATTTATTGAGGCATTAAAACAAGAAGGTACAAACTCAAAAATAACGTACAGCAAAAATGGTCAAGGTGCAACAGGTTCAGAAGTCGGTATTGTTGTAATAGGTGAAGAACCTTATGCTGATTGGTATGGAAACAAACAAGAATTATTTTTAAGTCAAGAAGATATAAATGCAGTAATGAATATTAAAAATGCAAATGTTCCAGTGGTTTGTGTTATCCTATCAGGTCGTCCAGTAATTTTAGATCCAATTTTAAATTATTGTGATGCAATTGTTGCTGGTTGGCTTCCTGGGCCAGAAATTTCAGGCTTAACAGATGTATTGTTCGGAGAAGTAAAACCGAAAGGGTTATTATCCCAATCTTGGCCAATTTCAATGAATCAAGTAGGAGAAAACTTTGGAGATACAAATTATAATCCATTGTTTGCATTCGGAACTGGAATAACGACATTTGAAAACACAAAGTATAATACACCTCGACTATTATCAGCTAATGTTATTAGGAATGGTGCTGCTGTAGAATTGGCATTTTCAAAAACAATTTCTGAATTTTCAGATGCTAAGAGTTTTACTATAATTTCAAACGATAAAACTCAAACACCATCAATTGTAATTTCAAAAACGGAGAATCCATCTTGCATTATATTAATACTTGATGATTCAATAAAAGTAAATCAGAAAGTGCAAGTAAATTTTGAAAATGGACTCATAAAATCAAAAGATGGGGGAATTGTTCTTCCAGTTAAACATTTCAACGTATTTAATCCGATTTCAACAATAAAAAAGATATATAAAATTCCTGCAATGATACAAGCAGAGAAGTATTCTGATCAGAGAGACATTGATATTCAGGAGTGTTGGGATGACAAAAATGGTCAAGCTATCGTTTTAGAAAAAGGAGAATGGTCTGAATACTCATTAAACAGTAATTTTCCTGGATTTTATAGTGTGATTTTTAGAGTTCAATCGACTAATAAATCAGAATTGTCATTAAGCGTAGATGGAAGAGAAATTGGAATAGTTAAGATTCCAGCATCGAAACCTGGCGTTTGGACTTCTGTTCAATTAAAAAAGGTGTATATAACGAATGGTAAACAAACTTTTACAATAACATCAAAAGGAGAACCAGTTGCAATTAACTGGATTTCGTTTGATGCATTTGTAAACTTTACTAGCAATTAGAAAAAGATTTTAGATATGGATTATATTATTCCAAAAACAGAACAAAAAAGGGTAGTTATTATAGGTGGTGGATTTGCTGGCATGCAATTAGCTAAAAAGCTTAAAGACAGCAATGTTCAAATTGTTTTATTGGATAAGCATAATTACCATCAATTTCAACCATTGTTTTATCAAGTAGCAACATCGGGTATTGAACCAAGTGCAATTTCATTTCCAATTCGAAAAATATTTCAAAAACAAGAAAATGTCATTTTTCGAGTTACCGAAGTAAAATCTATTAAACCAGAAGAAAAGCAAGTAGAAACAGCAATTGGTTTAATTGATTACGATTATCTTGTAATTGCAACTGGAGCTAAAAACAATTTCTTTGGTTTAAAAAACATAGAAAAATATGCATATGCGATGAAGACAACATCTGAGTCAATTATTCTTCGCAATCGATTATTACAAAATATTGAAGATGCCGTTGGAAATAATAATGATGAAGCTCGCAAAGCATTGCTTCACACCGTTGTTATTGGAGGAGGTCCAACAGGTGTTGAAATATCGGGAGCTTTAGGTGAAATGAAGAATTTAGTAATTCCTCGTGACTTTAAGGAATTAAACAAAGATGAAGTAAAAGTTACCATAATTGAAGCTGGTTCTAAGTTATTGCAATACATGTCGTTCAAAGCTTCAATGAAAACTGAAGTTTATTTAAAAGATCTTGGTGTTGATATTTTGAAAAATGCGAAAGTTATAGATTACGATGGTGAAACATTGAAATTTGCTAATGGCACAGAAATTAAAACACGAGCTGTTATTTGGGCTGCAGGAGTATCAGGAAATACAGTTGCCGGATTAAGAGAAGATATACTTGGTCGTGGAAATCGTTTAAAAGTAAATGAATTTAATAAAGTAGAAGGTTATGATTCTATTTATGCTATTGGCGACATTTCAATAATGACTGGCGATCCTAAATATCCAGCAGGACATCCACAAGTTGCTCCTGTTGCAATTCAACAAGCAAACAGTCTAGCTAAAAACTTAACAGAAATATTAAAAGGAAACCAACCATCAAAGGGTTTTACATATCATAGTCTAGGTACAATGGCAACCGTTGGTCGAAACTTAGCTGTTGTTGAATTTAATAAGTATATAAAATACTATGGTTTCCTTGCTTGGGCAACATGGTTGTTTGTTCATTTAATGTCGATTGTTGGTATTAAAAATCGATTATTTATATTCTTAAATTGGATGTGGAGTTATTTAACGTATGACCAATCGTTACGTCTAATAATCAGAACATGTAATTGTGATACAGATTTAAAGAAGGCTGATATTGCTAAAAATAAAGAAATTCTATAATGTCATTTTCTTTACGTCAAGCAATTGATCGTATGCCATTATCGGTAAAACCAATTTTTGCGATTTTATTCACAATTGTCATTTCTGGATTTTTTTTCTTTCTAGGATTAAAAGTTGAGTTATATACCTACAATTTAGATTTTAAGGGATTTTCAAACTTACTTCAAGATTTAAATAATCCAGTATTTGTTCCTCTATTACGTTTTTTTGTAGCGATGCAGACTATCGCATTATTTGCTATTCCACCAATTATATTAGCATTAATATACGACAAAAACCCAATTACGATTTTTAAACTAAACAAAAAACCAACACTCCATTATTTAGGTTTATCTTTAGTTTTAATACTTATTGCCAATCCATTTGTAAATCTATTATCCGATTTTAATAGTCAAATTCTCGACTCTATTTTAGGAGTTACCAATTCCTTAAAGACAGAGGATCTTCAAACACAAAAGATATTTGCTGCATTACTAAAAGACACGCATTTATTATCTCTTTTCACCAACACAATTATTATTGCATTATTACCAGCAGTTTGTGAAGAACTCTTTTTTAGGGGACTTTTACAAAAAGTTGTTCTTCGAAAATATATGACAATGCATTATGCTGTATTTCTTTCGGCATTTATCTTTAGCTTTTTCCATTTTCAGTTTTATGGATTTATTCCACGATTTATCTTAGGTATTGCCTTTGGTTATATTTTTGAATGGACAGGTTCTTTATGGATTACAATATGTATTCATTTTACAAATAACTTTTTAGCTGTTTTCTTTAATTATTTAATATCTAAAAACATAATTAACAATTCAATAGAATCGATAGGAACAGGGTCAACTCAATGGTTAGGATATTTTGGTGCAATTCTAAGTTTTGCAGTTTTTTATGTAATGTATCGAAAATACATTGAAGCAAATAGTGCGACTCATTAACTTATCTAGTATTTTTGTAAAAACGTAATTAATTCGATGATTGTAGTTATAGGAGCAACCGGTTTTGTAGGATCACATCTTTTATGTCAATTGGTTCAAACAAATGATAAAGTAAGAGCTCTATACCGAAATGAAGAATCGATCAAAACAACCGAACATTTTTTACACTATTATAATCTATCTCCAACACTGTTTAAAGAACGAGTAGAGTGGATTAAAGCTGATGTTCTTGATATTGAATCACTCCTTTTAGCATTAAGCGGTGCACGTTATGTTTACAATTGTTCGGGATATGTATCGTTTGATAAACGCGATAAAAGTCAAATGATAGCCGTTAATGTAAATGGAACGTCAAATATTGTAAACGCATGCTTACTTTGTAAATGTACAAAGCTTGTCCATTTAAGTTCTATTGCAACTATTGGAGACACAAATTCCACAGAACCTATTACAGAAGAAAATCAATGGGTACGTACATCAACAGAATCGTGGTATTCCATTACAAAGTTTAATGCAGAAACCGAAGCTTGGAGAGGAATTGCAGAAGGATTACCTACTTTAATTTTTAATCCATCAATTATTCTAGGACCTGGAAATTGGTCAAGTGGAAGTCCAAAGTTTTTTAGTACGATAAATAAAGGTTTAAAATATTACACAAAAGGTACTGTTGGATATGTTGATGTTCGGGACGTTTGTCGTGTAATGATAATTGGCATGAATAGTATAATCTCAGGTGAAAAATATATTATTTCTGGCTCAAATCAAACGTATCAAACTTTATTTAGTACAATTGCAAAAGCCATTAACAAACAATCACCCCAAATTAATGCAACAGCTTTAATGCTTGCTTTTGCTTGGCGTATTGAAAAAATTCGTTCGAGATTCTTTGGGAAAGCTCCTCTTATTACAAAGAATAGTGCTCGAACTGCATTAAAACAAAGTTTTTATTCAAGTCAAAAATGTGTTGACACTTTCGGAATTGAATTTAAGTCTTTTGATGAAACGATTGAATTCACGGGCAATTGCTTTTTAAAAGACACATCGACTATGTAATTTGCTTTCTCGGAATAGTAAATTTAAAATCACTTCCCTTTCCTACTTCACTCTCTACCCAAATTTTCCCTCCATGTTTCTCAACAAATTCTTTACAAAGCAATAAACCTAAACCTGTTCCCTTTTCGTTAGCTGTACCTGGAGTTGTATGTACTTCTGATATATTAAATATTTTATGTAAAACTTCAGGCTCAATACCTATACCATTATCAGAAATTGCAATAGTAAGTTCATCATTATTTTGTTCAGAATAAATTAAAATTTTGCCTCCACTATTGGTAAACTTTATTGCATTTGAAATCAGATTCCGTAAAACGGTATGCAACATATTATTATCGGCAAAAACTGCGACATTCATATCCGAGACATATTTAATCTTAATATCCTTAGCTTGAGCAACTATTTGCAAATTTTCAATTATCTCTTCGCAAACATTTGATAGGATTAAATCTTGAGGTTCAAATGGCAATTTCCCTGATTGCGAACGAGCCCATGTTAATAATTCATTGAGTAAATTAAATGTCTGTTTTGCTGAGTTATATACAATATGAAGATATTTCTCATTTTCCTCAATATTATTTTCACGCACATTCCCTATTAATATATCGGTAAATCCAAGAATAGCATTAAACGGACTACGTAAATCGTGTGCTAAAATTGAAATAAACCGATCTTTATCAATATTTAACTTTTGTAATTCTGAGTTTTGTTGAGTTATAATCTTTTCAGCTTCCTTACGATATGTAACATCAATCATTGTTGTTAAAAGACATTGTTCGCTTCCAACATATATTTTTTCAGCTGAAAATAGCCCAACTTTATGAATTCCACTTTTAGTTTGTATTTCTATTTCTATTTCATGTTCATCTTCTTTGAAATTTAATTCGTTAATTACTTTTGTTCTGTTTTCAAAATCCACAAATAGATGCAAGTCTTTTGAATTTTTACCAAGAACTTCCTCCTTTGTATATTCTAATTCTCTTAAAAAGGAATCGTTTACATCAATAAAATTTCCAGTCTCAAAAGACGATAAAGCCATTAATGCAGAGTTTGAATGAAATGCTTTCGAGAATTTTTCTTCAGAACGTTTAATTTGTGAAATATCTTTTGTAACCCCAAATAAAACAGGTCTTCCATCCCATGTGCCACGACTCACTCTTGTTTCCACATCAATTTGCTTTCCCGATTTTGTTACAATAGGTACTGGACAAAATGCAGCTGTTCCTGCAAGCATTTCCCCTACTATTCTACCAGCCTCAGCTCTTCGTTCTTCTGGATGAACAAGTAAAACTGATTTACCCATAAGCTCATCAACGGAATATTCTAAACGACGATTAACGGTATCGTTTGTGTGAATTATATTTCCTTGTTCATCAAGTACAAAAAGAAAATCTTCAATTGAATTGAAAAAATCTTCATAATTCTTTCTAGTCTGATCTAATATTTCTTGTGCATTTTTACTTTCTGTTATATCTCTTACAATACTTAAAATTGCTTCCGATTCGTAATTAATAATTCTTGCTTCATAATAATGAAGTTTATCTTTTACAAAAAGAGAATATTCAAATAGTTGCATTTCTTTAGTTTGTAATGCCCGATAAAATACCCGCATAAAATCGTTAACAATTTCATGAGGCAAAACTTCCGACATTTTCTTACCTAAAAACACTTCTGGAGGAATATAGGTCGATGTATTTTGGGGTGCATAATAATCAATAAATTCACCTTCTAAGTTTTGAATAAACATCATATCGGGTAAAGTATGTAAAATGGCAGAATATTTTGCTTCACTTTGTTTCAAAGCTTCTTCCATTTTAATGCGTTCAGAAATATCTGTTATGGTTCCAATCATTCTAATTGGCTTTTTATTCTCATCATAACCCATTATTTTACCACTATCTAAAATCCATTTTTCAGTTCCATCGTTACAATTGAATCGATATATATTAATGTATGATGGGGTCTTACCATCAATATGGTTTTGAAGTGCTTCGACACATCCTGGTAAGTCTTCGCTATTAACACGTCGACTCCATTCATCAAGATTATTTGTTATGTCAATATTTTCTAATCCCAAGATTTCTTTCCATTGTTTGGAGTAAAAAACCGTATCAGAACGCATATCCCAATCCCAAACACCATTACCTCCACCTTCAAGAGCATATTCCCATCGTTGTTCACTATCTTTCAATGCAGCTTCTGCTTTTTTCCTTTCAGCTATATCGAAAAAAGACACAACTGCACCTGATATTTCTCCATTAATAATAATTGGATAAGACCAATATTCAACTGGAAATGATTTCCTATCAGCACGCCATAGAACTTCATCATCTACATGTGTTCCTTGACCTTGTTCAAATGCTTTATGAATTTTACAATCATGCACATCATAGGGACTTCCATCGATATGACTATGATGAATTAGATTGTGCATATTTTTGCCTAAGAGTTGATTCTCATTAGCAAATCCTAATATAGTTATGCATGTTTTATTTGCAAATGTACAATTACCTTGAGCATCGAGACCATAGATTGCTTCGGCCGATGAATTTAATATAACTTGAAAACGTTCTTTCTCATCATTTAATTCTGAAGTTAATATACTCGCAATTTGATGAGCTTTTAATCGAGTATTCAATAATGCTAATGTTAGAGAAAAAAGTAATATGCTTATTATTATTCCACAAAGTAATACTACTAATATTCGACCATGAAACAGTGAATTTTCTGAAATATATTGACTAAAATGAATTTGCCAGATTTTACCATTGAAATTTAATGGAAGGAAGACATTTCGTTCATGATATTCATTTTTCTCAGCACATTCATTTTTTTGACTATCAAACATCAAATTATATAAAGAAATACGCTCGTCGTAAACTTGCATTTGAATCCTATTAACGATATTTGAATCCCAACGACCAAGTATTCCTTTCATTAAATCATTCATTCGATATGGACTATAAATCCAACCGACAATTGCATCCCGTCGATTTTTTATATTATCTATATTTAATCCTTTTTTATAAACAGGTACATACATTAAAGCACCTGCCTGAACATCTTTGTTTGTTTCTTGAACTAATGTAACTTTACCTGAAAGTATAGCTTCATTTAGATCGCGAGATTGTTCCATTGCTTTTCGTCTTGTTGGTTCCGAGAACATATCAAAACCAAAAGCACGTAAATTTCTTCCAGTAAATGGTTCCAAATATATAATTGAAGTATAGACTGATCTTTCTCTTTCTGGTTTAATTTTATAATCAGGAAAACCTTCAGATTTAACTCTTTTACAATGTTCTTTTAAATCCGTAGACTTGATTATATAAGAAAACCCAAAACCCTGAATTCCCGGTAAGTTATCTCCAATTTCAGATGTAATATAAAAATCTCTCCAATCAGATCTTGTAATAGAATCAGATGCAGCAAAAAGAGCAGAACCACTTCGCAATAATTCGGCATGTGCATGAAGACGAGCATTAATTTTTGAACCAAGATCAGAACAAATTAATTTAAATTCTTTATTAGCTTCATTTTCAACGATTTTCTTTATATATGTTGTTGCCAAAACCGTAAAAAAGAAACATACAAATAGAACTAATATTGCAATCCATACATTACTATTCCTTAAATATTCTTTTATATTGTTCGACTTAACCATAATAATATATTTTAAATAAATTAAGAAAACATCAACTTTTATAATACGGTAGACAAAAACAAAAAACACTTCCATTTTCATCAGATTTTTCAAGCCAAAGTCTTCCACCAAGAAGTTTCGAATATTCTGATGCAAGATAAAGTCCTAATCCAGCACCCTCACCAAGTGTATAAGTATATGAATTCAAATGCATAAAATCGTTCATTAGTTTCTCTTGTTTTTCTTTTGAAATCCCCGTTCCACAATCAATAATAGAAAATTGAATAGTATTCTCTTTAATAATATATCGAACGATAATTTCCCCTTGATTTGAAAATGCAACCGCATTTGAAAGAAGATTTGAAACGATTTGACTAACCTTAACCGAATCACTGATTAAAGAGTCATCATTATTTTGAAAATAAAAATCAGTCACAATTCGTATAGACTTCTTTGATAAACTAAATTCAATATTTTCGGAACTAATTATATTATTTATTATATTATTTATACTAAAAGCATCTGTTTTAACTTCAGATTGTCCTTCCTGAAGCTTCGATATTTCTATTATATTATTTAATGTTTCAAGCAGATTTTGACTTCGTTCATTGATATATCCAAGGAAACGTTCATTATTTTCGGGCGATGTATCTTTGTTTTGTAAAAGACTTACAAAACCTAAAATCCCATTCATTGGAGTTCGAATGTAATGTGAAAGATTTGACAAAAATGTTGATTTAAGTTTTACAGATTCTTCTGCTTTATCTTTTGCTTCTAGCAACTCATTGTATAAAAGTATACGTCGATTAATTTCACGTTGGATATGATAAAACAGCATTATTCCAGTTACTATTACATAGAACCAACCTTTGTAAGTAGATAAAATTAGAATACGATGGGGATCTTTTGTAATTGTTAAGACAAACTCATCTGAAAATAAAATCCAAAGTGATCCAATCAGAATATAAATTAATGGAATTCTATATTCAAAAGGAATACTATTTTTAATTCTCTTAATCATCAAATATATTTTAATTATAGAATAATCAGGTAAATATGAATATTGCATTAGTACGGTAACAACATATTTAAAGTTAAGATTTATAGTATTTTTTTACTTTTCAAGAAATGTTAAGAAATTAAGTAACTAACAAAGAAATTCAGATTGTTAATTACTTTTTTTTTGCGAAAGCTAAATAGCAGTATATTTGTGGAATTTTGGACTTAAGCAAAATAGTAAAGATAATTAAGAAGCAAATGGCTGATTTTAAAGAAGCAAAGTTAGTACTAGAAGATGGAACCGAATGGATAGGTAAGTCATTCGGATTTGAAAACTCGGTATCGGGTGAGGTAGTGTTTAATACGGCTATGACGGGTTACACCGAAAGTCTCACAGACCCATCGTACAAAGGACAGATTTTGGTAGCAACATTTCCACTTATTGGAAACTATGGTGTACCTAGTGATGAACAAGATGAAAACGGCTTGCATCGTTTTTATGAATCGGATAAAGTACATATTACCGGTTACATTGTAGACGATTATTCAATTGAAGAGAGTCACTGGAATTCAGTTAAAACGCTTTCGGCTTGGTTAATTGAGAATAAAGTACCTGGAATCTTTGGCATTGACACTCGTGCATTGACCAAACTTTTAAGAGAAAAAGGAACAATGCTAGGCAAAATAGTATTTGCTGGTAATGACGTTGATTTATTCGATCCAAGTAAAGAAAATATTGTTGACGAAGTTAGTGTTCAAGAACCTATTACGTATGGCAACGGAAGTCGCAAAATCGTGTTAATCGATTGCGGTGTAAAAAATAATATTATTCGTTGTTTCCTTAAACGTGATACAACAGTTATTCGTGTTCCTTGGGATTACGATTTTACTACAATGGATTATGATGGTTTGTTTATTTCAAATGGTCCTGGCGATCCAAAACAATTAACTAAAACAGTTGAAAATATTAAAAAAGTACTTTATACAGGTAAGCCAATCTTTGGAATTTGTATGGGTAACCTTTTATTAGGCTTAGCTAGCGGTGGCGATACATATAAATTAAAATATGGACATCGTAGTCACAACCAACCGGTACAACAAGTAGGAACAAATCGTTGTTTTATAACGTCACAAAACCATGGATACACTGTGGATTTGAAAAAGATTTCTCAAGATTGGGAACCTCTTTTCATAAACAACAACGATGGTACTTGCGAAGGTATTAAGCACAAAACATTGCCTATATTCTCAGCACAGTTCCACCCTGAAGCATCAAGCGGTCCAACAGATACGGAATTTTTATTTGATGACTTCCTTGCGGTAGTTGATAAAGCAAAAAAATAGTTTAAGAAATTGAAATATATCATTGATACAATTCACACAAAAACATGGATAAATCAATAAAGAAAATAATCCTGCTTGGTTCAGGAGCGTTAAAAATTGGAGAAGCTGGTGAATTCGACTATTCTGGATCGCAAGCTCTTAAAGCACTAAAAGAAGAAGGAATCGAAACGGTTCTTATCAACCCAAACATTGCAACATATCAAACATCAGAAGGTATTGCAGATAGAATTTATTTCTTACCAGTAACACCATATTTTGTTGAAGAAGTTATAAAAAAAGAAAAACCTGATGGTTTATTACTTTCATTTGGAGGACAAACAGCATTAAACTGTGGTGTTGCTCTTTATCGTGCAGGTATTTTTGAAAAATATAATGTTCGCATTCTTGGTACTCCTGTTCAAGCTATTATGGATACCGAAGATCGTGAATTATTTGTAAAAAAACTCGATCAAATTGGGGTGAAATCAGCACGCAGTGAAGCTGTTGAATCGATGGAAGGTGCAGTTGCAGCTGCCAACAGATTAGGTTATCCTTTAATTATTCGTGCTGCCTACACTTTAGGTGGACAAGGTAGTGGATTCTGCGATAATGAAGAAGAATTACGTGCTCGTTGCGCTACAGCTTTCTCATTTGCACCTCAAATCCTTGTTGAAGAATCGTTAAAAGGCTGGAAAGAAGTTGAATACGAAGTTGTTCGCGACTGCTACGACAACTGTATCACCGTTTGTAATATGGAAAATTTCGATCCACTAGGTATTCATACTGGTGAAAGTATCGTTGTTGCTCCATCACAAACATTAACAAATAGTGAATATCATAAACTTCGTGAAATTGGGATTAAAGTAATTCGTCACATTGGAATCATTGGTGAATGTAATATTCAATATGCTTTTGACCCTAATAGTGAAGATTATCGTGTAATTGAAGTAAATGCTCGTCTTTCTCGTTCATCAGCTTTAGCATCAAAAGCAACTGGTTATCCATTAGCATTTGTAGCAGCAAAATTAGCATTAGGATTCGGATTATTTGAATTAAAAAATTCAGTAACAAAAACAACTACAGCTTGTTTCGAACCAGCTTTAGATTATATCGTTTGTAAAATTCCTCGTTGGGATTTAAATAAATTCATTGGCGTATCGAAACAAATTGGTTCATCAATGAAGAGTGTTGGTGAAATCATGGCAATTGGTCGCACATTCGAAGAAGTAATTCAAAAAGGACTTCGTATGATTGGTCAAGGAATGCACGGATTTGTAGGCAACCGCGAAGTTTTCTTCGAAGATGTTGAAGAAGAATTGGCAAACCCAACCGACATGCGTATCTTTTCGATCGAAGATGCTTTTGAACGTGGTTATTCGGTAGATAAAATTTGGGAACTTACAAAAATTGACAAATGGTTCTTATATAAATTACAGAACATTTTCAACTTAAAGAACGATCTTACAACATACAATACATTAGAATCGCTTCCTAAAGAAATTCTATATAAAGCAAAACGTTTAGGTTTTTCTGACTTCCAAATAGCTCGTTATATTCTTAAAACGGGAATTAAAGGAATGCATGATGGCGTTCTTGCTGTTCGTGATGTTCGTAAAAAACTAGGTATTGTTCCTTACGTTAAAAAGATTGACACTCTAGCTGCTGAGTTTCCTGCTCAAACCAACTATTTGTACATGACTTATAGCGGTCAATCGCATGATGTTGATTATGTAAATGACGGAAAATCGGTTGTCGTTCTTGGTTCTGGAGCATATCGCATTGGAAGTTCGGTTGAATTCGACTGGTGTGGTGTAAATGCAACGGACACTGTTCGCAAAAATGGATATCGTTCGGTTATGATTAACTACAATCCTGAAACGGTAAGTACTGATTATGACATGTGTGATAGACTTTATTTCGATGAGTTATCGTATGAACGTGTAATGGATATACTTGATTTAGAAAATCCTAAAGGAGTTATCTTATCTACAGGAGGTCAAATTCCAAATAATTTGGCAATGCGTTTACATAAAGCAAATGTGCCAATTTTAGGAACATCGCCATTAAGCATTGACAGAGCAGAGAATCGTCATAAATTCTCGATGATGTTAGATGAACTTGGAGTTGATCAACCACGTTGGAAAGAGCTTTCGCAAATCGAAGATATTTTAGCATTCTCAGATGAAGTAGGATTCCCTGTTTTAGTTCGTCCATCGTACGTTCTTTCTGGTGCTGCAATGAATGTGGTATCTAACAAAGAAGAACTTGAACATTTCTTAACACTTGCTGCTAAAGTTTCAAAAGAATATCCAGTTGTTGTAACTGAATTCCTTGAAGAAGCAAAAGAGATTGAAATAGATGCTGTTGCCGATAAAGGAGAAATCGTTCTTTATGCAATATCAGAACACGTTGAATATGCTGGAGTTCACTCGGGCGATGCAACGATCGTTCTTCCTCCTCAAAAACTTTATTTCGAAACAATTCGTCGTGTTAAGAAAATTGCTCGTCAAATTGCAAAGGAATTGAATATTTCTGGGCCTTTCAACATGCAATTCTTAGCTAAAAATAACGAAGTAAAAGTAATTGAATGTAATCTTCGTGCTTCACGTAGTTTCCCATTTGTGTCGAAAGTATTGAAACACAATTTCATTGAAACTGCTACACTTATTATGCTTGAATTACCATACGAACGTCCATCGAAAAATCAATTCGATTTAGACTATATCGGAGTTAAAGCATCTCAATTCTCGTTCAGTCGTTTATCGAAAGCAGATCCTGTTTTAGGTGTTGATATGGCATCGACAGGTGAAGTTGGATGTATTGGTGATGATTATCATGATGCAGTTCTAAAATCAATGTTATCTGTTGGTTATAGAATTCCTGCTAAGAACATTCTAATTTCGTCTGGTCCAACAAAATCGAAAGTTACTTTATTAGATAGCTGTCATCAATTAATTGCAAAAGGTTACAATTTATTTGCTACTCCAGGAACTCAACGTTTCTTAGCAGAAAATGGTATTGAGGCAACAACCTTATACTGGCCTGATGACGATAAAAAACCAAACACATTGGATTATCTAAAAGAAAAGAAAATCGATATGGTAGTGAACATACCTAAAAATCTATCGAAAACAGAATTAGATAATGATTATACCATTCGTCGTGCATCTATTGATTATAATATCCCTCTAGTAACAAACGCTCGACTAGCAGCTGCGTTTATTGAGTCGTTCTGCAAAATGGGAATCGAAGATATCTCGATAAAAGGTTGGGATGAATTTAAAATCCAACGATAAGAGTTCCAAATAACTAAAAAGGCTGTCTGAGTAAAATCATGACAGCTTTTTTATTGATCAAAAAAATCTATGTTATTTTCTTATATCTACTTTACAGGCATTATTACCATCAACATCGCAATTAATTTTCATTCCTTGCAAGCGTTTTACAGTACAATACAAGCAACGATGATCAAATCCACACTCTAGTTGTAATTGTTCTTGTGTGCCATGCTCTATGAACAAATCGGGAATACCTATTCGAACAACATGGGTTGAAAGATTATTCTCAGAAATAAATTCCAAAACAGCCGATCCAAATCCACCAATAATTGAACCATCTTCAACAGTTATAATGTTCGCATAGTTTTTACAAACATGTAACAGTAATTCTTCGTCGAGGGGTTTTACAAATCTTGCATCAAAATGACCAACAGTAATTCCTTCAGTTTGGAGTTTGTCGCAAATTTCAACAATAGTATTTCCAACTGGGCCAACACTTACAATTGCAACATTTTCACCTTCTCGAAGTACTCTACCCTTGCCTATTTTTATTTCTTCAAATGCATTACGCCAATTTGTCGATTCACCATTTCCACGTGGATAACGAATAACAAATGGACCTTTATTCGGCAATTGTGCAGTATACATCAAATTGCGTAATTCAACCTCATTCATGGGAGCTGCAACAGTCATATTTGGAATAGCACGCATAAATGCTAAATCAAGAGTTCCATGGTGTGTTGCACCATCAGCTCCAACCAAACCTGCTCTATCAAGACAGAATACTACATTTAGTTTTTGCAAAGCTACATCATGTATAACCTGATCGTAAGCCCGCTGCATAAACGACGAATAAATATTACAAAATGGTAACATTCCATTTATTGCCATACCAGCAGAAAAGGTAACTGCGTGTTGCTCTGCAATACCAACATCAAATGCACGACTTGGCATTTCATCTAACAAATAAGTCATCGAACAACCACTGGCCATAGCAGGAGTTACACCAACAATTTTATCGTTCAATTTAGCAAGTTCAACTAATGTCAATCCAAATACATCTTGGTATTTGGGTGGTTGAGGAATCAAATGAACTTCCTTGAAAATTTCACCTGTTACTTTATTAAATTTTCCAGGTGCATGCCAAACTGTTTGCGAAAGTTCAGCTTGTTTAAAGCCTTTACCTTTTTGAGTAATGCAATGTAACAATTTGGGTCCAGGTATCTTTTTCAGGTCTTCAATGGTTTTCACTAGGTGAACTACATCATGACCATCAATTGGACCAAAATATCTAAAATTTAATGATTCAAACAAATTACTTTCTTTTAAAATAATTGTTTTTAAACCATTTTCAACTTTCTGAATTAACGATTGGGTATTAGGACCAAAGCGATTCATTTTACCAAGGAATTTCCAAACATCGTCTTTCAATTTATTGTAAGCCCTTGATGTAGAAATATCGAGTAAATATTGGTTTAATGCTCCGGTATTCGCATCAATTGCCATATTGTTATCGTTCAAAATAACAAGCATATTGGGCTGAATTTCACCTGCATGATTTAATGCTTCAAAAGCCATCCCACCAGTTAACGATCCATCACCAATAATAGCAACAACTTGTTTGTCAGTTTCTCCTTTTTGAGCCGCAGCAACAGCAATACCTAAAGCTGCAGAAATTGATGTAGACGAATGTCCAACACCAAAAGCGTCGTACTCACTTTCCTCTGGTTTTGGAAAACCACTTATTCCTTTATATTTTCGATTTGTATGAAAAACACTTTTACGACCAGTCAATATTTTATGACTATATGCTTGATGACCAACATCCCAAACCAATTTATCGTAAGGCGTATTGAGGGCATAGTGAAGAGCAACAGTAAGCTCAATAACACCTAAACTTGCACCAAAATGTCCTGGATTTTCTGACATTACATCAATAATAAAATCCCGCAATTCTTTGCAAACTTGTGGCAATTGTTCAATACCTAACTTACGTAAGTCCGATGGATAATCTATTGAATCAAGTAACTTTTGCACCACTAACCTTTCATTCGTTTTTCAAATCTAAACGACAATCTTCACAATGTATTCTAATAGAAAAGAGAGCTTGAATAAAACATCAAGCACTCTTTGTAAAAAATGTCTTACTTATTTTTTGCTTCGTAAGCTTCAATTTCAGCACGTTTACTGATTAAATAATCGATATCATCGTATCCATTCAATAAACATGTTTTTTTGTATTTATTGATCTCGAAATCTTCGGTATCGCCAGTTGCAGCAATTGTTACCTTTTGATTTTCAAGATCAACAACAACTTGAGTTGCGTTATCTTTTTTCACAGCTTCAAATATCTTAGCTAAAAATGCTTCAGAAACTTGAACAGGTAAAACACCATTATTCAATGCATTTCCTTTAAAAATATCAGCAAAGAAACTTGATATAACAACTTTGAATCCATAATCATTAATTGCCCAAGCAGCATGCTCACGACTCGATCCACATCCAAAGTTTTTTCCACCTACTAATATAGTTCCCGAATAACGTTTATCGTTTAATGGAAAATCAGCTTTGGGTGTATTATCGTTATTATATCTCCAATCACGAAAAAGATTATCACCGAAACCATCGCGTGATGTTGCTTTTAAGAAACGAGCTGGTATAATTTGATCTGTATCAATATTCTCAATTGCAATTGGCACAACAGGAGAACTTATTTTGATGAATTTATCTATTGGCATAATTTTAATTTTTAATTTTTAAATATTTTCAAGTCTTTTATATTACAGAAATGCTTTACATTTAAAGTTTTTATAGGCAATTCATTTACAATACATGTGGCAGCAATAAAAATATCTCTAAATTCAATTAAATGATGAATACTTTTTAAATGATGATATATTTCAGCTGCCTTTTTACTAACCTCATCATCAAAGGGAAGAACTATTAAATCTTCCGTTAAAAGTTTTACATCATTCATCTTTGAATCGCTAGTAGCACCCATATATAATTCATAAAGTGTTACTGCAGAAATACACAAATTACCTATTTCACTAACTTTAAATAGCTCTGTTTTTGTCTTGTCTTTAGCCCGCAAAAAATCTATTAAAATACAAGTATCAATTACCATGATTGGATATTCAATTGATTAAATGATGCTTTAGTTTCATTAAAACAAGAGATATCATCATCATTCCATTGCGAAATTTGTAATATTTTTTGTTGATACGAAGACATTACATTTTTCTCTTCTTTTTGTTTTTTTGCAAGAAGAAAATCAATAAAAGTTTCAACCTCTTTTTTTAATTGAGAATCTAAATGATTGTATTTTAAATATATTGCATTCATATTACTGAATTTATAAAAACTCTCTTGGATCGGTTATTTTACCAGTAATAATAACAGCACCAGCTAATAATGGACTAGCAAGAATAGTACGAGCTCCAGGACCTTGACGACCTTCGAAGTTACGATTTGATGTCGACACACAATATTCGCCTCTTGGAACTTTATCTTCGTTCATGGCTAAACATGATGAACATCCAGGTTGACGGAATTGAACTCCAGCTTCTTCAAAGATTTTATCTAAACCTTCTTCTTTAGCTTGTTTCTCAACCATTTTAGATCCTGGTACGATATAACAATAAACGTTAGCAGCCTTTTGGCGACCTTTTAATATTGTTGCTAAAGCACGCAAATCTTCTATTCTACCATTTGTACAACTTCCAACAAACACATAATTTACAGGAGTTCCTATTAACGATTGACCAGCTTTGAAATTCATATATTCTAATGCATTCACATATGTTTCGCGACCTGCCTCATCAATAGTATCAACCGTTGGAATCGAATCGGTAATTTTCATACCCATTCCTGGATTTGTTCCATACGTTAACATTGGAGTAATATCGGCTGCATCAAAAGTATATTCTACATCAAATGTTGCACCTTCATCAGTAAATAATTGTTTCCATTTTTCAACTGATTTATCGAAATCGGCACCTTTAGGAGCAAATGTGCGACCTTTTACATATTCAAATGTTTTTTCGTCAGGAGCAATTAAACCACCACGTGCACCTAATTCGATACTCATATTACAAACTGTCATACGAGCTTCCATAGTCATCTTTTTGATTGCAGAACCTGCATATTCAATAAAATAACCAGTAGCACCATTTGCAGTTAATTTCATCAAGATATAAAGAATTAAATCTTTTGATGTAACACCTTTACCAAGTTCACCATCAATAGTGATTCGCATTTTCTTTGGTTTTGGTTGCATGATACACATACTTGCCAACACCATTTCCACTTCACTTGTTCCAACACCAAAAGCTACACTACCAAAAGCACCATGGGTTGATGTATGACTGTCACCACAAACAATGGTCATACCTGGTTGTGTATATCCAAGTTCTGGACCTACAACGTGAACGATACCATTTAATTCGTGACCCAAACCGTAATGAGTAATCCCATGACGTTCGCAATTAGCTTTTAAAGTATCAACTTGAATTCTCGACAATTCTTCCTTAATCGGTAAATGTTGATTGATAGTAGGAATATTGTGATCGGCAGTTGCTGTAATTTGAGCTGGATGAAACACTTTAATTCCACGTTTCTCAATTCCAGTAAACGCCTGTGGACTTGTCACTTCATGAATAAACTGACGATCGATGTATAAAATACTAGGACCGTTTTCTATTTCTGAAACAACGTGACTGTCCCAAATTTTGTCAAATAATGATTTAGCCATTTTTTATATTTGTTATAATTATATTTTCAATGTATTAACCTTCGTAAACCTGACCAATTGCATCTACATATGCTTCAACCGAAGCAGTTACAATGTCAGTATCAGCACCAAAACCATAGAACGATTTCCCACTATGTTGTATGCAAATATTTACCTTACCCATATCGTCAGTTCCACCATGAATGGCTTGAACAAGATATTCTTGTAAATATAAATCTTTAAAAGGAATAATCTTCTTTACTGCTTCAAAAGCAGCATCAACAGGACCATCGCCAATTGCAGATTTACTTATCTTTTCACCTTTAACATCTAAAGTTACCGACGCAGTTGGTTTGACGTTCTTTCCACACATAACTTGCAATGCAACTAATGTAATTGGACGATCTTTAGTACTTTTTGCTTTTCCAATTAATAACAACAAATCTTCATCGTTGATATATTTCTTTTTATCAGCAACTTCCAAAAATTTATCATACATCACATCTAATTCAGCACCTTGGCAAGTATATCCTAATAATTGCAAACGATGTTTAATTGCAGCACGTCCACTTCTAGCTGTCAATTCGATACTCGACTCATCAACACCAACATCTTTTGGATCGATGATTTCGTATGTCTCACGCATTTTCAATACTCCATCTTGATGTATTCCCGATGAATGAGCAAATGCATTTCGACCAACTATAGCCTTATTCGATTGAACAGGACTACGCATTAATCGTGAAACCATTTTACTCGTTTCCAAAAGTCTAGGAGTAACAATATCGGTATATAAATCAAGTTTATGACTCTTAATTGCCATTACAACTTCTTCCAATGCTGTATTTCCAGCACGTTCACCTACTCCATTTAAAGTAACTTCAACCTGACGAGCACCATTTATAACACCAGCAACAGTATTTGCCGTAGCCATTCCTAAGTCATTATGACAATGGGTCGAAATAATTGCTTTATGAATATTTGATACATGTTCCATCAAATATTTAATTTTTGCACCAAATTGATGAGGTAAACAATATCCTGTAGTATCTGGTATATTAATAACATCAGCACCAGCAGCAATCATTGCTTCAACTACACGAGCCAAAAATTCATTTTCAGTTCGTCCAGCATCTTCACAATAAAATTCAACTTGTGCTACTTTACTTTTTGCATATTTAACCGCTGCAACACCTTGTTCAATAATTTTTTCGGGAGTTGAACGTAATTTATGATAAATATGAAAATCAGATGTTCCAATACCTGTATGAATACGTCCTATTTTAGCATATTGTAGAGCTTCAGCAGCAACATCTATATCTTTAAAAACCGCTCTTGTTAATCCGCAAATTACGGGACGAGTTACAGCTTTTGAAATCTCAACAACCGATTTAAAATCGCCAGGACTTGAAATCGGAAAACCAGCTTCGATAATATCAACACCCAACAATTCTAACTGACGAGCTACCTCAATTTTTTCAACCATGTTTAACTGGTTTCCAGGAGCTTGCTCACCATCACGTAAGGTGGTATCGAATATATATACTTTATCGCTCATACTTTTACTTCTTTATATTACTTATTATATTAAGGTAAAAATGTCTTAAATTCTAATGCTTGTCCAAGGCTTTAAGACTAACTCAAATGTAACAAACCATTTTATCCTACACTAAGAAATATTTTGCAAAAATAAAATTTCTTGAGAAAAGATTACCATGATTTTGTATGAAACTCGAATTATATAAAATAAAAAACCCTCCGGCATGGTGCACGAAGGGTTTTTTATTACTCGCAGACACGCCAATTACTTTATCCCCCGAAAGGGAGTAGCAGCTGAAGAGCAAGTAATATATAAATTCTAAATTTCATTTTTCTTTATTATTATAAGCAAATATACAAATTTAAATAATCGATGCTACCTTGTTAATTACATTTTTCTTTACGAAGTTTAGAAGCAAATAATACAAAGGGCTTATATAATTGAATTAATGCATATTACTAGAGAATAAATAAACACAATACATATAATTTAAGACCATAAAACAGCAGTAAAAAAGCTGTTTATAAATAAATTTTGAATACTTGAATAAATTATTTTTGGAAAGTCTTGCAAATAAAAAAAAGTTATTACCTTTGCATCCTACATTTTTTATGTGGAATAATATAAAGCTTATTAACTAATATAAAGGAAATCAAGTGGATACCTTAAGCTACAAAACACAGTACCTGAACAAGGCTACAGTACAAAAAGAGTGGGTTGTTATAGATGCAACGAATCAACCAGTTGGACGTTTCTGCTCACGCATAGCATTACTATTAAGAGGAAAAAACAAACCTGGGTTTACACCACACGTTGACTGTGGCGATAACGTAATAGTAATCAATGCAGAGAAAATCCGTTTCACGGGAAATAAAATGCAAGACAAAATTTACGCTCATCACACTCATCATCCAGGTGGTCTTCGTGAAACTACTCCTGCAAAACTTATTGAACGTAAACCAATTTCAATTATCGAAATTGCAGTAAAAGGGATGTTACCTAAAAATCGTCTAGGCGATCGTTTGTATCGTAACTTACATGTTTATGCAGGTCCAGTTCATGAGCATGAAGCTCAACAACCAAAAGAGATAAATTTTAATTCAGTTAAATAACCATGGAGAACATAAACGCCCTAGGTAGAAGAAAATGTGCTGTTGCACGTATTTATATGACAGAAGGCAAGGGTACAATCCTTGTTAATGATCGTGACTTTAAAACGTACTTCCCTGACGAAAGATTCCAATTTGTTGTAGAACAACCTATCAATGCTGCAGGTGTTCAAGGCAAATACGATATCAAAGTAAATCTTGAAGGTGGCGGAATTAAAGGTCAAGCTGAAGCTCTTCGTTTAGCGATAGCTCGCATTCTTGTAAAGGTTAATCCAGAAAACAAACCTCTTATGCGTAAAGAAGGATTCTTAACACGCGATCCAAGAGAAGTTGAACGTAAAAAACCAGGACAAAAGAAAGCTCGCAAACGCTTCCAGTTCAGCAAACGTTAATCGTTATTGTTATATATTAATTAAAAAAGTAAATAATTTAACCCGTTGTTTAGTATCCAAATTCTACAGACTACCATAAGGTGCTACTGTTAGGATTGACGAAACGGAAGGTTAACAACAATGTAAATAAAATGAGTAGAGCAAGTTTCGACGAATTATTAGAAGCAGGTGTACATTTTGGTCACCTTAAACGCAAATGGCATCCAGCAATGGCTCCTTACATCTTTATGGAGAGAAATGGTATCCACATTATCGATCTTCATAAAACAGTTGTAAAATTAGATGAAGCAGCTGAAGCAATGAAAAAAATTGCAAAATCTGGTCGTAAAATTCTTTTCGTTGCTACAAAAAAGCAAGCGAAAGAAATCGTAAACGAAAAGATGAAAGCAATCGGTATGCCTTATATTACTGAGCGCTGGAGTGGTGGTATGTTAACCAACTTCCCAACAATCAGAAAAGCGGTTAAGAAAATGACTGGTATTGAGAAAATGGGTACCGATGGAACTTTTGATGTTCTTTCAAAACGCGAAAAACTTCAAATCACTCGTCAACACGATAAATTAGAAAAAAACTTAGGAAGTATTGCTGATTTAACTCGCCTTCCTGCTGCTTTATTCGTAGTTGATATTCACAAAGAACACATCGCAGTAAAAGAAGCACAACGTTTAAATATCCCTGTATTTGCAATTGTTGACACTAACAGTAATCCTGAAGAAGTTGATTTCGCAATACCAGGAAACGATGATGCAGCAAAATCAATCGATTTGATTTTGACAAAAATCTGTACTGCTATTCAAGAAGGTCTTGATGACAGAAAAATTGATAAAGATCGTGAAGGTTCTGACAAAAAAGAAGGAAACGATGATCAAGAAGCTAAAAACAGCAGACCAAGAAAAACGGGAGCTCGTAAAAGCTAATTACAATATAAGCCCCAATTAATGGGGCTATTGAAACCCCTCATCTTTTCAATTCAGAATCATTGATTCTTGAGAAGGTGATGGGTTTCGAAATTAATACAAAACTAGATAATCAAAATATTAACCTAAAAAACATAAAAGACAATGGCTGGAATTAGTGCAGCAGACGTAGCTAAATTACGTAACATTACAGGAGCTGGAATGATGGATTGTAAAGAAGCTCTTGGACAATCAAATGGTAACTTTGATGAAGCAATTGAATTTCTTCGTAAAAAAGGACAAAAAGTAGCAAGTAAACGTGTTGACCGCGAAACAACTGAAGGTTGTGTTTTAGCTAGCGTAACTGCTGATAGCAAACGCGCTGTTATAGTATGCTTAAGCTGTGAAACAGACTTCGTAGCTAAAAACCAAGAATATATTGCATTTACTCAATCAATTCTTGATATTGCTACTGCTGAAGCTCCTGCAACTCGCGATGCATTACTAGCTTCAAAATTCAAATCATTAACTGTTGCTGACGGAATCATTGAAAAAGTTGGTACAATTGGTGAAAAACTTGATCTTTCTTGCTACGAGCAAATTACAGCTGAACAAGTATTCGCATATATTCACCCAGGAAACAAATTAGCTACGGTTGTTGGTTTCAACAAAAAAATAGCTGATGTTCAAGTTGGTAGAGATGTTGCAATGCAAATTGCTGCAATGAGCCCAATTTCAATTGACAAAGCTGATTGTCCTACTGACATCATCGAAAAAGAAATCGAAATTGGAAAAGACCAAGCTCGTCAAGAAGGAAAACCAGAAGCAATGCTTGAAAAAATTGCAATGGGAAAACTTCAAAAATTCTACAACGAAAACACTCTTTTAAATCAAGAATTTGTTAAAGATAACTCTTTGACTATTCGTCAATATTTAACAAAAATAGATAAAGACCTTACAGTTACTGCATTCCGCAGATATACTTTGAACGCATAGTTCAATAAACTTTTTCGTAAAAAGGAGAGCGTAAATGATTACACTCTCCTTTTTTTTTGTATTTTAGCACCATAAAATGTAGTGAACATGTTGAAATATAAGAGAGTATTATTAAAGTTAAGTGGTGAAGCACTTCAAGGAAACAATCAACACGGTATTGACTCAAATATCTTGAACGAGTATGCACTTCAAATTAAAGAAGTTGTGGAACTTGGTGTTGAAGTTGGCGTTGTTATTGGCGGTGGAAATATCTTCAGAGGACTAACCGGAGTTGACAAAGGTTTTGATAGAATTAAAGGTGATTACATGGGAATGTTAGCCACCGTTATCAATAGTCTTGCATTACAATCGGCATTAGAGAGTATTGGAGTTTTATCGACAGTATTAACTGCAATTCGAATGGAACCAATCACAGAACCATATTCAAAACTGAGATCGGAACATTTACTAGAAAATAAAAATGTTGTAATCTTTGGTGCTGGTACAGGAAATCCATTCTTCACAACCGATACTGCAGCATCGTTAAGAGCTGTAGAAATTGGAGCCGATTTACTTTTAAAAGGTACAAAGGTTGATGGTGTTTATACTGCCGATCCGGTTAAAGATAAGACAGCAGTTAAGTTTGAAAAAATATCATTCGACGAAGTATATCAAAAAGGATTAAATGTTATGGATATGACTTCATTTACAATGTGTAAAGAAAACAATTTACCTATCGTTGTATTTGATATGAATAAAAAAGGTAATCTAAGAAAAGTTGTTCAAGGTGAACAAATTGGTACTTTAGTTTGCAACTAATATCATTTATAAATAGTCTTTATATCAAGAATTACATTTCTTGGTATATTACAAAAAAAGTAACAGATGAAAAAAAGTAATATTATAATTGCTGTAGCCCTAATACTTGGCAGTTTTAGTGCTTGTAGAAAAGATCATAACAAAGGGGATATCATCACTATTGATAGCGTAAAATCGAAACCAATGCATGATAATGAGGGGAATTATTATCAATCAATTAGCTTGAATATAAAACCAGCTACAAATTCTACAACTGGTGTTAGTTTTGAGAAAACGGTTATGCTCGAAGGATTACAAACTGGTTCAAATTCAAATGGAACATTAAAGCCAGAAAAAGATCCAGTAACTGGACAAGCTGTTACCAATCCCGAAACTGGAACTCCAATGTTATCTGTTGGATGTTATAAAGATATGGCGATCAATTGTGATACTTTAGGTGCACTTTATTCTGTAAAAGCAGCTCTTGATGTTTCGTCTTTAACTGATCTAATTTCAAAAACAACTTCAAATGGTGATGCCGATGGTGATGGTTTCGACGATGAATCAGTTAAAAATGCCTTAATTGCAGCAGGTTATGACCCTAATGTATATACTATTTCAACCTTGTCTGATCCTAAAACTGGTTATCTTGGAAATACGGTTAATGATACAATACCTGCTGGTGGTGTCATGACAAAAGATGGTTTAGTTACAGGTTCTACTAATAAAGATTTAACCTATGGCCTATTAACAAATGGAACAAAGGTTGACACTATTTATACTATTGGAGTTGGAGGTAAAAAGCTTGTTCCTGATATGAGTAAAATAGATTTCGCTAAAACGGTTCAAGCAGCCAAAGGAATTAAAGGTTCATGCCCTACAGATTATCACATACCTTCTGATGGAGAATGGAAAATTTTAGAAATGGCTTTAGGTATGTCAGCTGTTGATGTAAACAAAGAAGATATAGAAAACGATAGAGGTAAAAATGAAGATTTAGCTTCAAAATTAGCATACAAACTTGCCTTAAAATATTCAGGTTATTGGAGTGAAAATGGGACATTTGCTCAATTAGGTGAAGTAGATGCATTTTGGACTTCAACAGCAGGAGTTGATAAAGATGGTCGTCAATATGTTTGGATTAGATATATCGATACTATGACTCACAAAGGGATTATCAGAAAGAAACAATATGAAAAGAGCGGGTTTAGTGTTCGATGTTTCCACGATTAATCAATAAAGAAAATAAGTAAAGGCATCTAAAAACAGATGCCTTTTTTATTTAGTAGTTCGGCTTAATAATAAAATCATACCTTTTACAATTTAAGTCAAAGTCTAAAAACAGAGAATATTTGTTTAAATATGATTGAAAGGGAAACTCAAAAGATTTAGCATTGGAAAATATTGCAGAATGATTGAATTGCCGTTTGAAACAATTCGAAATAAATTTCTACAAACAAGACAAAAATACAAATACTGTTTTTCCCTTTAGAAATACGAGAGGATACAATTTACATGATACTTACCCCTACTTTTTATTCCGTAAATCTCGTATTTTAAAAAGCGATTATTTAAACCCAATTAGAAATAATGACTTTTACAAAAAAACTATTAAAAGTGTAAATAGTGTTACAATACAAGTATTCTTATTGAAGGCAGAGATTTTAAATAATAAAATTAATACTTTACACATCAAAAATTAACCTACATAGTGTATTTGGGACGACAACTACTTTTTATTACCCTTATCGACTGCTATTTAATACCCATAAAAAAAAACATTTTTATTTGTTTTCACAAAACAATAACATACATTTGCATAAAATAGCGGCATAGGAAGATGATGAATTTTGATATGCTATTTTATTAACTAATAATATTTAACGTAGATGAAATCTACAATATCAATTGGACTTTTATTATTGTTTTTACACACAACAACGTCAAGTTCGGCAGCACCAGGGAAAAGACGTGGACGATTTGTTCCAGGATGGACTTTAACTGTAAATGCAGGAACTTCATTATTTTATGGTGAAATAAAACAAAACAATGCACTTCCAATATTAAAATTCAAAAATGAAGTTCGAGCTTCTGGTAGTTTAATTTTAAGTCGACGAATATTGCCTTACTTTCAAATACGATATCAAGTACTTTTAGGACAACTGGCAGGTACAGAAAGAATCCCCAAAATAACTGATTCTTATTTTAAATCAAATATATTTGAGAACAATCTTAATTTTAAAGTATATATACCAGAATTTTTTCATCCTAGAAATCGATACACGTTTACGTATTATGTGTATGCTGGTTGTGGATTAGTTCGATATAGAAGTATAAGATATGCCTTATGGCAAAACCAATTTAAGGAGAACAAGATTGTAGCAACTACCGGTTACGACATGGATGGGAACAAAACAAAAGCTGAATTAGCAATGGTTATCCCTGTTGGATTTGGAATTGATTATACTGTTTCAAATAAAGTAAGCCTTAACTTTGATTACTCACGAAGATTTACAAATACAGATAAAATAGATGCCGCAATGCAAGGTGCTAGGAATGATCAATATGACTATACTTCTATTGGGATAACATATTATTTTAGTGGAATGTTTGGGTCTGTTGGTGGAGGACAAGGACATGGTAATAGTAAATACTTAAAAAAACATAAAAATTATGTTCCTCATTATAAATATTAATGGGGTGAACTATCCATTAAACGTTCAAGGCTCATTACTTTCTTAAAACCTCTGTAGAGTCGTAATATTTGAAGACTCTAACAAATATCTGATTTTTAAACAAACGGATTGCAAGTTCGCTCGAGCAATGTATTATTTGCGACAATAATTCATTCTTTTAACTTAACTGAGATTTACAAAAACAAAACATATCACCATATCTGTATTCTATCACGTAGTGAATATATGTTTATAGGATATGGAAAATCAAAGACGGTTTCATGCTGTACGGGACGAAATAACATCATAAAATTGTCTTTCTATAACATTAAGCCCAAAGGCTTAATTGGAGATCAAAAAGAACTTTAACGATTGTATTCGTAGTGTAACTAATTGAATATCGCATATTAGACGTGTAGCTAATACATTCTTAGGCCACAGTTCCCGCAAGTGTTACTTAGTACACTTGTGGGTATTTAAACAACATCAATCAACGCAATATGGTTTTCTGCAAAGTTTTTAACGTTGTATCTGTTAACTTTCATTTTCATACAATAACTATGAAATACTAGTATTGCTGATGCATAGATGAAAAGTTAAATCTTTGAAGAAAATTTTATTCTTAAAGTAGATTGTATAAATTACACACAAGTGTTTTTCGTAACACTTACGGGATCAAAGGTCACATTTAATAAACATATGGACATTAAAAAACCCGACTGAAGGTCGGGTTTTAAATTCCTATAAAAGTATATTCTATTTCTAACAGAACATAAAAGATGTTTTTAAATTATTAGAAAATCTCAACTGACTCAGAAATAACATTGTTTTCTGTTTGCACCTTAACAAAGTATGTTCCATTTACAAAATCACCTTTTAGAACTGTTTTAGCTCCTTCAATTTTTGACTCAGCAATAATTTGGCCTAAAGCATTATAAACCGTTATGATGCCTTTTGCATTTATTGTTTCATTCGTTTTTACAACGATATCTTTACCTATACCATATATTATCGTTGATTTTTCAGTAGAAGGAACATCAATACCTGTTATAGCTGAATTTGCTTTCAATCTCACTTCAAAACGTTTAGCATCAGCTGTAACTACCGAATTAAATGTGTAGTTATTATCATTATTTAAAACGGTTGTTTTATTTAACAGTACATCTTTCAACTCAACAGTGTAGCCATCTAATCCAACGATTTCAGAAGCTGAGAACGTAAAAGTTCCTTCTTGTTTAGTTGTGAAATAAACAGGAATAATATCTACAGAACTTACAGCTTTCATAGCATTGATTATTACTATTTCGGAATCGACGATTGTATATATTTGTGGGAACAAATCGTTTTCAGCAAATCTCTTTTTTGAATCCCATAGATCAAAGTCATTTCTTGCTTCATCACTAAACACTAATACTTCTTCATCAGCATAATCTCCTTGGGCAATTTTTAATCGAACTAATTGTTTGTCGGAAACAACATCTGCCTTTAATTTAGATGAAGGATCAGCTGTTCTTGAAACACAATATGAGTTTTTTAAATTTAAAGTAGTAGTGGCTGGAGCGAAAACCCATAATGATTGCATTGGAGGTATATCGTTTGAAGCACCATTTGCACTAACACCACCTATAGCATTGTAGGTTGCAAAATCTCCACCAACACTGTATGTTATGGTTGGATCAATAGTATTATTATATTTATAAACTTGATCCCAGTCTAAATACGATGGATACGGATTTCCAATAAGTGAAACTCCTGAAAATTCGAAACCACTTGTATGGGTCAATACTTTACTCACATCACTAAAATTAAGTGTTGTTCCCGCATTCCCTGTAAAAGCAATATTACCATTCGAAATGGGTTGTAAAACAAATCCTTGACCCGATGCAGTAGATGATCCTACTAAATAGTTTGAAACTGTTTCGCTCCAAATCCAAGCATCACCTCCACTAGTTAATGTACAACCATTCATTGGAGTTGTAATATACCAAAATTTTCCCGAAGTAAGATATTGTTCAACTTTTGTTGTTCCATTTACTATTAGTGAACTTTGAATTCCTTTGTTATAAACGGTAGCTGTACCATTTGTAGGATCACTATGAAGAACTAGATCTCCCGTGACTGTTAGGCTACTATTTGTAGGATCAATTATAACTTCGGCACCTGCTCCAATCGAAAGACTTTTAAAAATTGTAATTGAATTTACCTCAAATGAACCTGATTTAACTACATAATTAGCAGAACTAGTTAATACAGAATTAATAGTACTAGATAATCCAGAGTTGTATAATTGAGTAGATGTAATTGATGTCGTAGATGTAGAACCTTTCTCTAAAAAAACCGAATCAATTTTGCAACCTGTGAATACACCTTGTCCTAAAGTAATATTTGCATTAAGTGTTACCGATATTAATCCTGAACTTTTAAAAGCATTTCCCTCAATAAAAATTAAAGATGAAGGGAAAACAATCTTTTTCAAGGCTTTACAACCATAGAACGCTATGCTACCAATATTAACCAAGTCATTTGGTAATATTATACTACTTAATTTTAAATTTGATTTAAATGCTTGTGAAGGGATTGTTTTTGCTGTATATATATCAGTCTCTGCTATCGTTACTTCAGCCATATCAATAATTGGAACATCTGGAATTGAATTCTTTAAGACATCGAAATCATCACTATTAATTACACCTTGCAGCTTCAATTCTGTTGCAGCTGTAAGTTGTTCTTCAGTAACAGTTGCCAATGCAACATCTAATCCACCAGCAGTTAAACCGGTAACACTTATTTTTGTTCCTATAACATTTACATCAGCAGCGTTGATTATCGTCGAAAGACTCAGAAGTATGAGAATAAGTACGTTTTTTTTCATTTTTTATTAGTTTTAAGATATAATTAAGTTCATTTATAAGGGCTCTATGTTGTTGATTTGTTTTAAATCCTTTTATTTTTTGTATCCTTACATTTTATATTTTTGATGGCTCAAAGATATATACTTTTTTTATTTTTTTTACTCGTTTTATATATTATTTTCAGATGGTTACAAATAATTAACATACGAGAATATCTGTTGATATAGTTAAATTCTTATATAATAAGCAAAACAATAAATGGTTTTTATTACTATGAGCTTACAAACCCTTCGACAGGCTCAGGGTGACCATAAGTGAGACTTTCGTCAGACTGAGCTTGTGGAAGCATTTTTATTTTGCAATAATCCCTATTTCCAATGTTAGTTTATCGATACACGTGAAGCTATGATGTTTTTACATTTAAAGTTATTTGCTGTTTATCATATACTATAGCCCAAGTTATTTCCCTTGAATGTATATAAAGAAAATAGTCTAAATACAATATTTTTAGAGTTTGTTTATTTCATTTACCGTTCTACCATCAATTACATATTTAAACCATCTATCATATAAAAACCATAAAAGGAGTATTACCGCATAAATAGAGTAATTAAATACATCATGAAGTTCTATCATTAAACTAATACTATGATATGTATGTAAATATAAAAGCAAGAACATTATTCTAAGAACATTAAGATAAATAATTACAACAATTCCCGGTATAATGAAAAGGAATTTACTTTTAAATGAACCTTTTACGACTAATATACTAATTGAAAATAACAGCATTAGTCTAACACCAAGGCAATATGATCCAACATAAACAGAACTTGAATCAAGAAATATGTTATCGTGAATTATCGTTACCGAATACCCAGCTATGAACAGTAGTTTTTGAGTTGATAATAATATAAAATGCAATAAAGATTTCTCGAAGAAATAGAGGAATATAGCACCTATCGAGGATATTGTAGCCAATAAATAAAGAATGATTTTAATCGATTTGATGTACGTTGTTGAAAGTATATTTTCACATTGTACATATATTCGTCTTAATCCAAAATTATGTTTTACTTTATAGAGGACAATTAAAACGTATAGCAGATTAAATAATGTATCGAAGTGTGGAGTTGCGATAACATCGAATTGGGTTATTTGTTTTATAACAAGTCTCGAAATTAACAAAGAAAAAGCAATTGTACAGCCTATAAAATAAAGAGATATTGTTTTTTTTATTGGAAGGGGATACACAAATACAAGAACGCTTACATAAAAAAGTCTTAAAACACCCCAGCGCTCATGAATATCAAACACCTTGTTATTAATAAGTATTATACCTTTATTAGCAATAAATAGAGCGGAAGTATTCCATAAGCCTAATATCCATGCTGTTGTATAGCCAATGCTATTTTGAAAAAAAGCATACAGGAAAAAGTGACTTTTATAGAAACGGATGTTAATGAGATGATATAAAAAAAAATCAAATAATACAAATAAAATAACTGCAGTCCACAGCATTTTTTTATTTATAGTATCTGATTTCAAAAAATCTAACATGAAGTAGCCCTGTAATACGGTTCGTTCAAAACGGGGAAAGGTTATATTATGTAGTCAATCGAACAATTAACGACTGTAATAAATATAAAAAGATTAAAACTTATACTTTTTTCTTCTTTTTTAGTTTTAGAATAAGAGATATTGCTCCCGTAGCAACAATGAGAGGAAGAACAAGGTCTGAATCTAAAGGAACTGCTACTGTTTTGACCACATATTTATCAGGAGTTGTAGGAGCTTTGTAAGATAAGGACTTTTCTTGTGCATGCACAAATAAAGTACTAACAACAAAAACAATTAACAAAACTGTTTTTTTAAAAATTGATTGCGATTTCATATTATTTTTCTTTAAAACTGTTTAATATTTATGTGCTTTTTTTTTAGCAAACAAATGAACCAACATTACAAATTATCCTTTAACTAAAGGGCTTCATTAACCTTTTTTAAAATAATATTCATTTATTTTGCACTGCAAATATAATAAAAAAAACAACAACAATATTTATTATATATGATAATCAGACTTTAATGATTTAATCTTATTCTCAAAATCATTCTTTCAAGAATATATTATTATCTCCATTTACGCTTAAAATATAGCTTCCTCGCACTAGTTTCGATATATCTATTGAATAGCTTAAATCATTTATTTTTATTATCGAAATTTCTTTTGCTAAACTTTTTCCTTGTAAAGTAAATATATCTATTACATTATCGGTAATTGAACCAACAAGTTCGATAGTTATAGAATTTAATGCAGGATTGGGTGATGCGGTAAACTTGTTGAATAAAGGAATAACTTCTTTGGGGAATGTAACCGAACGTGTTTGTGAATACGAGAATTTGCCATCCAAATCAATTTGTTTAAGTCTGTAATATGAAATACCTTTTAACGGTTCTTGATCGAGTTTGGAGTATTTCTTTACTGTTGTCGAATTCCCTGCACCTTCAGCCCAACCAGCATATTCCCAGTCAACACCATTAGCCGATCGTTGAATTTCGAAATAACTATTGTCGGTTTCCGATGACGTTTGCCATCGTATTCTCACGTTTTCATCTTCAACGGTAGCAGTAAACAACGACAAGCTTATTGGTAACATAGTACCTGTTCCATCCATATAAAAGGTAAACGATTTTAAATTATCATTTTCATAGCCATTCCACCAAGTATTAAGTGTCTTACCGTCACCAAAACCTCCTGTCCAAGTATGACCATCAGTATTCCCTGATGCTCCAACAAGATTTGTAGTACCTCCAATTAACGAATCGTCCCAATAAACGGAAGCTCTCTCTGATATAGGAGTAATTCGATTAACAATAAATCCTCTTGTTTGGTTTTCAGCATCAAAAATAGGTAAATGGGTTATTCCTGTTGAAAAACGTGAATTCACTTCCACCACCACATTTTCTGATACGTATGCACCGGTTAAATCTTTTCCATCCCAAGTAATAGTATCGCCTCCTGCTTGAATATTCTTTACAATAACAACATCTTTATCTCGAGGTTGATATCCTATTACACCATCGACTCCTAAAAACAACTCAACCAGTCCACTTTTATTCATATTCAAATAGAATTTTACGGGTGAACCCGAAAAGGGGATAGACATCAAAGCTAAATCTTCAATCATTGCAGGTGCAATAGCCGAAGGATACACAACAGGATCAGGTTGATTTAGAAATATTTTATATTTTGGTTGTGTTTGATTTCCAGAAACCGATTTGCGGTTTGTAACAGTTCTACCACTACTATTAGGTCCAGTTCCATTACATGAAACAACAAAACCCCAAGGTTGAATTCCATTTAGATTTACCGATGTTGTATATCTATCTGCAGTATAAACAAACATAGTTGCATTACATCGTGCATCTGAACTTTGTGTACTAAAATCCCAAGCATACGACCATAGTCTACCGTTTATAAGGTTATTCCCATTATCAACAACAGCAACATCAAAGAGGTCAAAATGATACGTACCTCCTATTGCCGCAAATTCAATATAATAATCGCCAGTTATTGTTGGAACCAATGATAGTGGTTTATATCCACCAACAGGCAATCCTGATATTTGTGGACCGATTACTGCTTCCGAATAATTTTCGATAAAACCATCATCACCTGAATTTATAGGGATATCACTACGTGCATAAACAACAACTCCATTAGGGTCTTTTATTTGAAAAGTAGCTAGTCGTCCTGCTGATCGATCAAGAGGTTGAAATCCAAAGTATATTTTTTCTGATGTATTGTTAATATGAATAAATAACCGATGTATTGTATCGGTATTTTCTAATGCAAAAAGACGACTACCATCATTAATTTGGATATTCCCTTTATCTGATTCGGTTGGACGAAGTTGTTTTGTTCCTTCAGCCGATAGCCTCAATCCTATTGAAATAAAAAGAAGGATATATATATAACGTAACATTGCACTTAAATTTACTAACAATACGATTGTTATTTGGCAAAGTTAACTCTATTAACAATATTTCTTATTAAAAAATATCAAAGAATAATAGTTATATGTTGCTCACTATATAGTTGAACGACCCTATGGGTTTCCAAAACCCGCAGGGTCTTGCCAAATCAAGGATGCTATAAATGAGATAATGGAATATTTTATAATACCCCGAGGGTTTTGAAAACCCTCGGGGTATTATAAAACTAAGAAATATTCAAAACAGTTTTCCACCAAGGTTTTACTTGTTTTTCATAACGATATTGGTATCTGTAGCGATAACCATAACCATAACCTATTTTAGTATCGGAACCATTAAGCAATAAAGCCATATTGGGTAAACGCTTATCGACATACATTTGCTCGGGCACATGAAGTAATCGTTTGTCTAAGTAATCGGCCTTTACAACATAAACAAACGAATCGGCAAGATGGCTGACAAGTAATGTATCGGTAACCATTATAACAGGTGCAGTATCAACAATTATAATATCATATTTATCCTTTAAGGATACAAATAACTCATCAATCCTTCCATTTCGAAGCAATTCAGCAGGATTTGGAGGAATAAGACCCGAGTGAATAATATCCATATTCTCAATTGCTCCTTTAATAACTAATTCATCAACTTTAATACTTGGATCGACAAGAAATTGAGAAACACCCTTATATTCTTTTTTTGTTTGCAATTCAAGATATTCGAGGATTTTTGGTACACGTAAATCTAATCCAATTAACAAGGTTTTTTCGCCAGTTAAGGCAAAAGATCGAGCTAAATTTGTTGAAACAAATGATTTACCTTCTTTACTTATTGTAGATGTTACAAAAATAGTTTTAGCTCTGCTTGAAGTATTCCCAACAGTAAATTCAATATTAGTACGTAAATGCCTGAATGCTTCAGCAATATTTGAATTATCGCCTTTTGAAATTACCTTATTCAATTTTTCGCTTGATAATGGAATATCACCCAAATAGGGTAAATTCATACTTTGAATATCTTCCATACTATGAACCTTGGTATCGAACATATTTATTGCAAATATAATTACAGCTGGAATCATTAAACCTAACACCACCCCTATTAAATAAAAATTTTGTCTATTAGGATAAATTGCTCCTCCATTTGAATAGGCTGAATCAATTACTTGAATATCGGGAACCGTAGCTGCTAAGTTAACTGATGTTTCTTCACGTTTTTCAAGTAAATACAGATATAAAGACTCTTTAATTTGATGTTGACGTTCGATACTGCGAAATTGGTTAACAGATTTTGGAACAGAGGCTATTTTTGAACTAATCTTAACCGATTGATTTTGTAATTCGTTTTCCTTTAAACTTAAAACGGCTTTTGTATTATTCAAATTTTCTTGTAAATTTTTATGGAGATTGGCAATCTGCACCTCCAAATTGATTACTATGGGGTTTTTGGTACTCGTACTTTTTATAATCCTATTATGTTCAAGAACTAAAGTATTATATACTCCAACCGTTTGTCCTATCGATGCATCGGTAATACCAATATTTGAAGGAAGGATATCGGTCATTTTACTGTGAGCATTCAAATACTCAACCATAAAGTCGACCAATCGCATTTGTGTATTTAATTCTAAAATCTCTTTTTGATTTGATGTTTCAGTTTCTCGAAACGATTCTCCTTCGGTCTCTATGTCTATTAATTTGTTTTTTGTTTTAAAATCAACTTCGGCATTTTCAACTTTCGAAAGCTCGTTTGTTATCAAAGCTATTCGTTCGCCTAAAAAATCGTAGGTATTTTTCCAAACTAAATTTTTATCGGCAACAGCTTCTTCGTTTCTTTTATCTATTAATTTTGTTATTACCGTTTTTGCTTTTATAATCGATTTATGGTCTAATGCTATTCTCAAAAGACTTGTTTGCTTACCTACGATATCAACAACGATACAACTACTATATCGGTCTGCAATAACATCTATGGGAGTAACAACTACTTTTATTACTTCACCTATTTTAGGTGTCACTGGAGTAATAACAATTGTTCCAATAGGCGATTTTATTTTCTCTCCAAAGTTGTATTCCGAAGTGAAGGTTTTGGGGTCATTCGACATACTAAATTTTGACGACGAAAGCATTTTAAAATACAAACATGCTCCAACATCATAAATGCTAGCATTACCATTTAAAAAATTTATGGTTATTGGGGCATCGGGATATAATTCAAAATCGTTTGTGCGTTTTACAACAGAATATTCAATATTTAATTTCAAATCTTCGGCAACACGTCGCATTAACGATCGCGATTTGAATATTTCTATCGTATTATTCAGTACACTGGGTCTAGTTGCCTCGCCATTATCTTGCATTTTCGAAATTTCCGAAAGTATTCCATCTTTATTTGCATCATCTTTTACAAGAACTTTTGCATATACAGTATATACATTTTGAATGAATCGCAATTTTAAGTAAGTAATACTTACACAAATAATGAGAGATAAGGCAATCCATTTCCAATACACAAGATATTTTACCAGTAAATCTTTTAATTTAGTATCGGAGCGGTTTGTATTATTACTGTTGATAGTATTCATATTCTATTTTTTTGTAAAGTTTAAAATGGTAATCATAAGGGTTATTAGCGAAATTGCAAGCCCTACATTCGCTAAATACGGAGATTTCATTTTTAGTTTATTTGGTTGAACATAGAGTATATCATTTTGTTTCAAATAAAAAGCTGATGGATTATTCATAAATTCGGCAGACGTTAAATCAACACGAATTTCCTTTTTCTTCCCGTCTTCGTCTCTAATGATTAAAATGTTTTTACGTAATCCACTAATAGTTAAGTCACCAGCCACACCTATTACCTCTAAAAGAGTTACTCTTTCACTGGGCATTATAAACGTTCCCGGGCGTGCCACATCGCCTAATACAATGACTTTAAAATTTTGAATACGAACATTTACCGTTATAGGTGTTGATATATACGATTTTAAGGTATCTATTATTAGTTTTGATGCTTCGGTTGTTGTTAAACCTGCAAGTTTCAATTTTCCAATTACAGGGAAATCGATCATTCCATCTTTATTAATTAAATAACCTTGAAAACTTGGATTTGAAGTCAGGACTCCACTTGCACTAGCAGACGATGATGTTCCATAAGGTGCAATACTTGAGGTTGAGTTAAAAGGAGTTACTAAAGACATATCGGTTGTAGAAACGGTTATCCCAAGTAAATCATCGGGCTTTAGCGTTATGGAATAATCGGCTAAAGACTCTTTTGTTTCTATCGACTTACTATTATAAAAATACACATACTTTTTATTTAAAGCACACGATGATAATATCATACTAATGCATGATATGATAAATACATAACGAATATATTGTAACATAATTCTTTTTATTTATTTTAAACTTTATTTAATAATTAATTACAAATTACACAAATCAAACACATAAAAACCACGGTTTTATTGGTGTTCAATCTATTAAACTGCAAATTTATACTAACTGCAAAGATATTATTTATTCAAGTATAAAATAGCAAGTATCTAAAAATTAACATTTCAATAATTAATTTATTAACTCTTAATAGTAAATACTTTTTTATATTTGCAAAAAAATACAATCAATATTTGCTTGGCTAAACGAAACAATGCACAGAACCCTAAATAAGATAAAATCGCACCAACATTATAACAAAGCATTGTATTGGTTTAAGGCAATTTCTATAACTGGGTTAGCACAAGTTATTGTTCAAGCTGTTGGTTTTGCTTGTGGTATTTTAATTATACGGTTACTCCCAACTAAAGAATATGCCCTTTACACCTTAGCAAATACCATGCTCGGAACAATGACGATACTAGCAGACGGAGGAATTTCAACAGGAGTAATGTCTCAAGGAGGGAAAGTATGGCAGGATAATGAAAAATTAGGTGTAGTACTTGCTACAGGGTTAGACTTAAGACGAAAGTTTGCATTTGTTAGTCTTATTGTTTCGACTCCAATTTTATTTTATTTATTACTACACAATGGTGCTAGCTTGCTTATGGCAGTTCTTATTGTGTTATCACTTATCCCGGCTTTTTATGCTGCACTTTCCGATTCATTATTAGAAATAGTTCCGAAATTACATCAATCAATACTTCCTCTTCAAAAAAATCAAGTAATCGTTGGCATTGGTCGTTTATTTATTTCAGCACTTACTCTTTTTGTATTCCCTTGGACATTTGTAGCTATTTTGGCTGGTGGTTTCCCACGAATGTTTGGGAATATAAAATTAAGAAAAATGACTTATGGTTTTGTTGATAAAAAGCAGAAGCCTGATTCAAATACAAGAAAAGAAATATTAAAATTAGTAAAGAGAATTCTTCCAGGATCTATTTATTTCTCAGTATCAGGTCAAATAACAATTTGGTTAATTTCCATTTTCGGAAAAGCAACTTCCGTTGCTCAAATGGGTGCTCTCGGACGAATTGCAATGTTACTTTCAGTAATAAATGTAATAATTGCTACACTAATAATTCCTAGATTTGCTAGATTAATAGAAAACAAAAAAACTTTATTCATTCGCTTCATTCAAATTATATCGGGATTAGTATTTCTATTATCAATTATAATCACATTTACATACTTGTTTCCAAATCAGATTTTATGGATTTTAGGTAAACAGTATATTGAACTTTCACATGAATTAATATTAACAATTATAGGAAGTTGTTTGAGTCTAATTGCTGGTGTTATATTTGGACTTTATACATGTAAAGGGTGGATGATAAACCCTTTAATATATATCCCTTTAAACATTTCCTCAATTATTTTTTCCTTAATTATTTTCAACATATCAACTTTAACTGGAATATTATATTTAAATATCCTTGTTGCAACCATTCAAATAGTTGTAAATTCAATTTACATTACAATAAAAATCAATACTTTATATTAACTAATCTATAAAATATGATGGCTTTATTTTTTAAAATTTATTTTAAAATTGAAAAAATAATGAATCAAGAGCGAATTCGAAAGATGAAGCAATTAATGAAAAAATGCGGTCACCGTGTTGATATTCACACATCTTGTCATATAATGGTACCACAACAATTGGAAATTGGAGATAATACTTCTATTTCATCATTTACTACAATTTTTGCCACCTATGGCGTGACTATTGGTAAAAATTGTTTAATATCAAGTAATGTCGGAATTTCATCTTATAATCATATTCAAAACTCTATAAACAGAAGAATTGAAGAAAATCAAGATTATAAATACTCTAAGTCCGTAAGAATTGGAGATAATGTATGGATAGGGATGAATGCATGTATCTTACCTGGAATTGAAATTGGAAATAATTCAATTATCGGATCTGGGAGTGTTGTCACGAAAAACATACCTGCAAATGAAATATGGGCAGGAAATCCTGCAAAATTTATAAAAAAATTAGAAATATGATTTTATCAGTAATTATACCAACTTATAAAAGGAACGATTTATTGACACAGTGTTTAGAAAAACTGTCGCCAGAAATTCAAACTTTAGATTCTAATTTATTTGAAGTTATCATTACCGATGATTCACCGAATTTTGATGCAAAAAACTTAATTGAAGAAAAATTTACATGGACTAAATGGGTTGAGGGACCACATCGAGGACCTGCCTCTAATAGGAATAATGGTGCAAAAAAAGCAAAAGGGGATTGGTTCGTTTTTATTGATGATGATTGTTTACCAGACAAGAACGTTTTGCTTGAATATTATAATGAGATAATCAAAAACGAATATAAGGCAATTGAAGGATATATTAATGCCGATAGACCTCGTGAAAGATTTGATGAAGAAGCTCCATTAAATTTAAATGGGGGTTGTTTTTGGTCGTGTAATATTGCTATCGAAAAATCGCTATTTATATCTATAAATGGTTTCGATGAAGGTTTTCCTTACCCTGCAATGGAAGATGTAGATTTTGCTCAACGATTAGCAAAAAAAACTAAAACATGCTTTTTAGCTTCTGCAAAAGTAATTCATCCATGGAGAAAAGTAAAGCCGTTTCATAGCTATAAGAAATGGATAGTTTCAAATAAATATATTTTAAAAAAGAATAACACAAAAATAGATATTCGATTTCGAATAAAAAGATTTAATTTATTCTTAGGTTTGATGTATTCACATACATTGAAACTCAAACAATTTTCTTTTAAAGGTATTGGTGTCTATTTTGAACATTTATGGTTTCAGTTTTTAATGATTTTTATTAGAGTAAAGTAATTTTTATCATAATGTTTTTATCTGAATTAAGATTATATTTTTGTAATTATTGGCTATCAAGAATTCCTAGCCATAGATTTCGGTTATGGTATTATCGTACAATAATGGGATTTACAATAGGGAAAGGCAGTTCTATATTTATGAATTGCAAATTCGATTGTGCAAAAGGTTTAACTATAGGTATCAATTCGACAATTAATCCCAATTGTCGAATTGATCCAAGAGGAAATATTATAATTGGGAACAATGTTTCTATTTCAGAAGATGTCATAATTCTAACAGCAGATCATGATATGAATTCGGAATCGTTTGGTGGTCGAAATAAAAAAACAGTTATAGACGACTTTGTATGGATAGGCACAAGAGTAATGCTATTGCCAGGAGTAAAAATAGGTAAAGGGGCTATTATTGCAGCAGGAGCTATTGTAACGAAGGATGTAGATTCTTTTTCAGTAATGGCAGGAATTCCTGCTAAAATAATTAAACAAAGGCCTGAAAATAACATAAACTATTCTGCATCGTATAGACGCCTTTTACATTAAATATATCCTTTAAAGCCTAAAGATTTATGTATATTATTCAACAAACTATATTTATCTTCCGATTTCGTTATTTTTTCAAGTTTGTTGCCTTTTTAAGAAAAAGATGGTTAATATATTGTGGGATGAAAATTGGCAAGGGTACTTCAATACCTAACATACATATTACATGGCCACACAAAATTACAATTGGGAAGAACTGTATTCTAGAGCATGATATTTATTTTAAGTATGATGGAATTTGGAGTAAATATCCATCAATTGTTATTGAAGATAATACTTTTATAGGTTCTAGTTGTGAGTTTAATTGCAATTGTAGCATTAAAATTGGTAAATATTCAAACATTGCTTCTGGTTGCCGATTTATAGATCACGATCATGGAATAATTGCTGGCGAAAGAATTGGTGCCCAAACTTCTACTCGAAAAGAAATAATATTAGGCGAGGACGTTTGGTTAGGTTGTAATGTTATTGTTTTAAAAGGGGTAAGTATTGGAAACGGAGCAGTTGTCGCTGCCGGTGCTGTTGTTACAAAATCAATTCCCGCAAACGAAATTTGGGGTGGAGCTCCTGCAAAATTTATACGTATAAGAAAATAAATAATACTTCTTAATAAATGATTTCAATTTGTATTCCAACATATTCTCGATTGAATTATCTTCAAGAATTAATTCAATGTTGCTTAAACCAAAGTTATTCCGATTTTGAAATTTGTATATCTCAAGATGTAACCACGAATGGTTTAGTGCCAGAAATTAAAAGTTATTGCGAAGGTTTAGTGAAACAATATCCCAATATAATTAAATATCAAGCACAAGAAAAAAATATTGGATTATCGGGTAATTGGAATGCATTGGTAACTATGGCACAAGGTGAGTATGTTTTTATTCCAGGCGATGATGATTTAATTTCAACAGATTTTTTAGAGAAATTATTACAAACATCATCAACTGAAGCGGATGTACTCTTTTGCAATCAATATTTTATTGATAAAAATGGGGCGATATTGATTGATTACACTTTGGAACTAAATAACAAATATGGTAGAAATAATTTAAATACGGGCTATCTTTCAGAGCCAATTCGTACGGTATTACAAAGTACAGTCCCCATGTCAGCAACTTTAATCAAAAGAGAATGGTTTTCTAAGTTTAAGTTCGATTCAAAGATTAATGCACCCGAATTAGAAGTTTTTTTAAAAATAGCAATTAACAGTGGTTGTTTCTATTACGTAAATGAACAACTGGCGTTTTATCGTGTTCATGAAACTTCGGCTACTTCATTAGGTTTAACAACGGGGCAATATTTAGGGAATATTATTGACATAGATGTTCCTGATAATTATATAGCAGACAAAACTGCTTTGATTCAAAAAGCTATAATTCCAGGAATAAATAATGCAATAAAAACGAATAATCTAAAATTGGCAAAAAAACTAATAAATAGTGGATTTTATCCTAGCAATAATTTTAGTACAAAAATAATTCAGAAAATACTATTAATTCTACCCATTTTCCTTTCAAAATATATTTTAGAAAAAAGACAATAGTTACATAATTTAACGTAATTCTTTCCTAGCTAAAATTCTTCGGTTTTAGCATATCTTTGTCGAAGCAAATAAAATAAAGTCAATGAACATTATTCTTTCTGATCGGACTTTGATGGACTTAAACATTCACAATTTTGAACTCATATAAAATTCTTATTACAGGAGCTGCTGGTTTTATCGGATTTCACCTTGTTGAATCACTTCTAAAGATGGGTTATACCGTAGTTGGTATTGATAATTTGAATGATTATACCGATATAACAATAAAACGCGATCGATTAGAAATATGCGGTATACAATCCGATAATATTACTTATAATTCAAAAATAGCAAGCAGTAATTCTAATTATACGTTTATACAATTAGACATTACTGATTTACCGAATCTCGAAAAACTTTTTAAACAGGAGCAATTTACTTATGTCATTAATTTGGCTGCACATGCAGGAGTACGAAATTCAATAACAAATCCCCATACGTATGTTCAATCGAATATTGTTGGTTTTACAAATATATTAGAATGTTGCCGAAACTACTCTATTGCTCACCTACTCTATGCTTCAAGTTCATCGGTTTATGGGAATAATATAAAAACACCATTTTCGGAAAACGATGCAACCGACTACCCTATTAGCCTGTATGCTGCTTCAAAAAAAGCAAATGAACTCATGGCACATTCGTATAGTCATCTATATAAATTACCAACGACTGCTTTACGTTTCTTCACCGTTTATGGCCCTTGGGGACGACCCGATATGGCTCCTACTTTGTTTGCTACAGCCATTGCTCTGCAAAAAGCTATAAAGGTTTTTAATAATGGAGATTTAATTCGCGATTTTACCTATATCGACGATATCGTTAACGGAATAGTAAAGCTTATTGATTGTATTCCAACGGAAGAAAACGAACATCCCTACTATCAATTATTGAATATTGGGAATGCTCAAAAAATAAACTTGCTTACATTTATTACAAGCCTTGAAAATGCAATGGGCAAAACAACTGAAAAAATAATGATGCCTATGCAAGCTGGCGATGTTTTATGTACCTGGGCCGATATTGAGAAGATAAAAAACACTATTGCGTTTACTCCTAAAACTGATTTACAAGAAGGACTGAGATTATTTGTTGATTGGTTTAAGACTTATTATAAGGTCGAGTAAAAGTGCATTGTATGGGATCACAATTAATTTATGGGGAGTAAGTCCAATTAAGCAAAAAGTTTTTCCAATCTAAAGAGGAAGAATTTAACATCAGTAACCCCTCTAAGATTT
>Ga0302286_10000195_pt1 | contig 50794 bp, 44 predicted proteins | sample III_Fen_E2_3_FD_198765 | JGI IMG/M metagenome (GOLD analysis project Ga0302286, IMG submission 198765) | Peat permafrost microbial communities from Stordalen Mire near Abisko, Sweden - III_Fen_E2_3 | ecosystem: Environmental > Terrestrial > Soil > Wetlands > Permafrost | place: Sweden: Abisko...
CTCAAACAGTTGAGTCGGCTCACCCTCCTTATTCAGATGAATTATTCCTGTTAACAGCAGCAATAAAAGAGAGATAAAATGACACGAATAATACGATTTTTATTTATTTTACTTTTCACGGTTTCCCTAAATACGATTTGCCAGGCAGAGGAAGCCAATGAAAAAACAAATACAGAAGAGCATTCCAAGAAATTTGAAGCAGGCAAATTTGTAATCGAGCACGTTTCGGATTCTTATGAATGGCATATTGCTACTTTCGGAGAAACTCAGCTCAGCATTCCCCTTCCCATTATTCTATATAGCTCAAACAGCGGATGGAATTTATTTATGTCATCTGAATTTCATCATGGTCACGAAACCTTTAAAGGATTCCGAATTGAACATGAGGGAAAGAACGAAGGAAAAATCGTAGAACTTGACGATAAAGGAAACGTAGTCGATTTACCTATCGATTTATCGATTACCAAAACGGTTACCGGGATCTTTGTGAGTGTAATCCTGTTACTCTCGATATTCTTAAGCATTGCAAAATCGGCTAAAAAAAATGCGAATAAAGCACCGAAAGGACTTCAAAACTTATTTGAACCCATCATCCTATTCATACGCGACGAAGTTGCTAAACCTGCTATCGGGGAACACAAGTTCGAAAAATTTATGCCATTTCTGTTAACTGCATTTTTCTTTATCCTTATAAATAATATTCTCGGCTTAATCCCGATTTTCCCTTTTGGGGCAAATGTCACCGGAAATATTGCCGTAACGCTGGTATTAGCGTTATTTACCTTTTTTATTACCACATTCAGTGGCAATAAACATTACTGGAAAGAAATCTATAACCCCGACGTTCCTTGGTGGTTAAAATTTCCAATTCCACTCATGCCTATTGTTGAGCTTTCCGGAGTCATCACCAAACCATTTGTGTTGATGGTCCGATTGTTTGCCAATATGCTGGCTGGCCACATGATTGTGACCGTATTTGTCAGTTTGATTTTCATATTTAACTCTATAATGGGAGTTGAAGCAGGTCTCGGAGTATCCGTGGTCTCTATCTTATTTTCCGTTTTCATTCTACTACTCGATGTGCTGGTTTCGTTTATACAGGCCTATGTATTTACCCTTCTATCGGCACTCTATTTTGGAATGGCAACTTCAGAACATCATTAATTATTCATCATTATAAATTCAATTGAGTATGACTGCATTATTTATTGTTTTAGCAGAATTGGCTCTCGGTAAAATGGGAGCTGCATTAGGTGCAGGATTAGCAGCAATCGGAGCAGGTATGGGCATTGGAAAAATCGGTGCCAGTGCAATGGAAGCTATTGCCCGTCAACCTGAAGCCAGTGGTGACATTCGTTCGAATATGATTGTTTCGGCAGCATTGATCGAAGGAGTTGCCTTCTTTGCCGTTATCATCTGTGCCCTGGTTATTTTCGTTTAAGAAATTTTTGTTTTGTGGTTCACTCCCGGGGTTGCCGGGAGCTTGACCACTTTTAACCAACAATTACACAGCTATGGGATTTGTAACTCCGGATTACGGTACAATATTTTGGATGCTCATCATCTTCGGGATTGCTTTATTCATCCTGAAAAAATTTGCTTGGGGACCCATTTTAAAAACATTAAAAGATCGTGAAAAATCGATCTCAGATGCATTAAATACAGCAGAGAAAGCAAGGAAAGAAGTTGAGGGATTAAAATCCAGTAACGATCAGATTATTGCAGAAGCAAAAAAAGAAAAAGATCTGATCCTGAAAGAAGCCCGCAGCATTAAGGACAAAATTATTGCAGAAGCAAAAGTTCAGGCAAACATTGAAGCCCAAAAAAGTATTGAATATGCAAAACAGCAGATTCAATCTGAAAAAACTGCTGCGATTAATGATATTAAAAAGCAGGTGGCCGAATTATCAGTAATTATTGCTGAAAAGGTCATCCGAAAAGAACTGGAAAATCCAAAAAATCAGGAAATACTGATTGAAGATCTGTTAAAAGATCTGAAGATGAAATAATTGTATGGATCAAAGTAAAATTAACGTTCGATACGCAAAAGCATTCTTTACGCTGGCCAAGGAGAAGAACATGACCACAGAACTTCGTGAAGATGCCCGATTAATTGCCTCTATTTGTGAAACAAGTAGCGACTTTAATCTTATGCTCGAGAGTCCGGTGGTCAAGACTTCCAACAAAGTAAAAGTAATCAGAAGTATCTTTGAAGGACAGGTGAATGAGCAGTCGATCAAGTTTTTAGTTCTTATTGCCGAGAATAAGCGAGAACGCAACATCCCGGGAATATTTAGAAATCTGGAGGATTTATACCGTAAAGAAGAAGGAATAAAAACGGCTGTTCTGACAAGCGCACAACAACTGGATGAATCTATTTTGGTTCGTGTAAAAGAAATACTTGAATCTGAATTTCAGGCTAAAATTGAGTTAAGTACCCAAACAGATTCTGAAATAATCGGAGGCTTTGTTCTTCGCGTTGATGATAACCAATACGATGCAAGTATTTCGACACAACTGCAAAAGGTTCGGGACCAGTTACTTCATACTGAATTGAAATAGAATAACGATAGAATAAAAACAGATTAACATGGCAAATATAAAACCTGCTGAGGTTTCAGTAATACTCAGGCAACAACTGGAAGGCTTTAAGAGTCAGGCAGAACTTGAAGAAGTTGGAACTGTACTTCAGGTTGGAGACGGTATAGCCCATATTTACGGTCTTTCCAATGTTGAATCAAATGAAATGATTGAATTTGATTCAGGAGTAAAAGGAATCGTTCTAAATCTTGAAGAAGACAACGTTGGTGCTGTAATTCTGGGACTAACCAAAGAAATTAAAGAAGGAGATACGGTAAAACGCTTACGCAGGACGGCCTCAATTGAAGTAGGAGAAGGACTTCTCGGACGAGTAATTAATACTCTTGGTGAAGCTATTGATGGTAAGGGTGCGGTCTTAGGCGAAAAATTTGTGATGCCTCTGGAACGAAAAGCTCCTGGCGTAATTTTCAGACAACCCGTTACACAACCATTGCAAACAGGACTCAAAGCAATCGATGCGATGATTCCGATTGGCCGTGGACAGCGCGAATTGATTATCGGTGACCGTCAAACCGGGAAAACCGCTGTTGCCATTGATACCATCATCAACCAACGCGAAAATTTTGAAACCGGGAAACCTGTATATTGTATTTATGTAGCCATCGGACAAAAAGGTTCAACGGTAGCAAACTTAGCTCATACACTGGAAAAACATGGTGCGATGGACTATACCGTGATTGTTTCGGCTACTGCATCCGATTCTGCCGCACTTCAATATTATGCACCTTATGCAGGAGCTGCTATTGGAGAGTATTTCCGTGATACGGGTCGCGATGCCCTGATTATTTACGATGACCTTTCGAAACAAGCCGTTTCGTACCGCGAAGTTTCGTTGTTATTGCGTCGTCCACCAGGCCGTGAAGCATACCCTGGAGATGTGTTTTACTTGCACTCCCGTTTGCTCGAACGTGCTGCAAAAATCATCACTTCAGATGAAATGGCTGCCAAAATGAACGATTTGCCTGAATGTCTGAAAGGAAAAGTAAAGGGAGGCGGTTCATTAACTGCCCTTCCGATTATTGAAACTCAGGCAGGTGACGTTTCCGCATATATCCCAACCAATGTGATTTCGATCACCGACGGACAGATTTTCCTCGAATCCAACCTGTTTAACTCAGGAGTTCGTCCGGCAATCAATGTGGGTATTTCCGTTTCACGTGTTGGTGGAAACGCTCAGATTAAAGCCATGAAAAAAATTGCAGGTACATTAAAACTTGATCAGGCTCAGTTCCGCGAACTGGAAGCTTTCTCTAAGTTTGGTTCCGATCTGGATGCTGCCACCATGCGTGTACTTGACAAAGGCCGCAAAAACGTTGAAATATTGAAACAACCACAATACGCGCCATTAAAAGTTGAGCACCAAATCGCTATAATTTATTGCGGGGTAAAAGAGCTTTTGAGAAATATTCCAGTCGGAAAAGTCAGGGAGTTCGAGAAAGATTTCCTTGAACTAATGGAAATGCAATACCGCAGTACTTTAGATCAACTGAAATCAGGAGTACTAACTGAAAAAGAAACGCAAGCAATTGAAAAGGCTGCTGCCGAAGTGGCCGAGAGATATTCAGAATAGTACAGTTTGACAAAAACTCATGGAGTAATTTGAAATGGCCAATTTAAAAGAAATACGAACACGAATAACTTCGGTAAAAACAACCCGACAGGTTACCAGTGCCATGAAAATGGTTTCAGCAGCTAAACTTAAGAAAGCTCAGGATGCCATTCTGCAGATTCGTCCATATGCAGGAAAACTTTCGGAACTGCTTTCTTCATTGAGTTTAGCATTGGAGAACTCCGACAGCTCAGTCTATACGGTACAACGCAATCCTGAAAAAGTTCTTATTGTACTGATCAGTTCGAACCGGGGGCTGTGCGGAGGATTTAATTCCTACATCACAAAAATGGCAATGTCGCTGGCCAAAACTTCGTATTCCAAGGAACTAAAAAATGGGAATCTTGATTTTCTGGTTATCGGTAAACAAGGTGGAAAAATACTTCGTTCGTATAATTTCCAGCCAATTGACGAAAAGAACCAATTGTTCGATGATTTAACCTTCGACCGGGTTTCTGAGCTTACAAAAACGATTATGAATGACTTTACTTCCGGGAAATACGACCGGATTGATTTAGTCTACAATAAGTTCATAAATGCAGCTTCACAGGAACTCACCTGCGAACAATTTCTACCGGTTTTGCCAGCTAAAGGAACCAACAAACAAGTAAATCTGGATTATATCTTCGAACCCTCATTGGAACAAATCGTCAATGAGCTAATTCCAAGATCGCTTAAAATACAATTCTACAAGGCTTTACTTGACTCTCATGCTGCCGAACACGGAGCCAGGATGACGGCTATGCACAAAGCTACAGATAACGCCTCCGAACTAATCGACGATTTAACCCTTACATTTAATAAGGCTCGTCAAGCAGCAATTACCAATGCCATACTGGAAGTAACAAATGGTTCGGAAGCATTAAACGGGTAACTATTTCCCTTAAAAATACTAGATCCCGATCGGAAATTCCGACCGGGATTTTTTATGCCATAGAATTATATTCACTTAAAATTTGATTTTAACATTTTTTTACACGAAATTGCATTAGTAATTTAAAGTTTCCCGAATTAACTGTTGTTCTTTTTTTGATGTTGAGATAGAAGAGTAAGTAATCCCAAAATTCTATGAAATGAAAAAATCCCCATTATTCCTATGTTTAGTATTACTGCTGTTTCTTGCAAATAGCTGTAATCTGGATAGCCTAGATTTCAACAAGCTATCTGATGACCTGAATCTGAACCCCGAAGTCGTAGCCCCGTTAGCCACTGCCGACATTACCGTCTGGGATCTTATCCATTCGGCTAACAACAACAATGACGATGTCATTACGAAGGATCCAACGACAGGCCTCGTTAAAATTGTCTACAAACAAGATAATCTATACACCTACAATGTCCGGGATTTTTTGGATTTTCCAACTCAACAAAGCCTTTCAGCTGATAATAAAGCATTAGGAGAAGTATCTCCAAGCGATGTTTCTGTTAGTCGTAAAGTTACACTTCAAGAAATGACAGAAACCCTTCCGGGAGCAGTAAATAACGTTGCTGCATTTAGCGGCCAAACGATCATTTTTCAGCCGTATTCATTTACCGGACCTACCGTTATTTATGGTGTCAATCCGTTTAGTGATTTTACATCTGTTACCTTAAGTAAAGGCACACTTGAAGTTAAGCTTGAGAATAAACTTAAAATACCAATTACCATAGAAGGGATTCTATATGATAAAACAAAACAAGCAAACATTGCCTCAGTTGCTTTTGCTAACATTCAACCAAGTTCAACTAGTACCCAACCATTTACATTAGATGGGAAACAGCTTTCCAATCAAATTGAATTCCGTTTGACAAAGTTTACAACTCCAGGCTCAAATCCAGGTACTGTTTTAATTGATTTGCAGGACTATTTCAATATGACTTTCAGCATGAAAGACCTGAAGGTTTCTGCTGGTAATTTGATGGTTAAAGCACAAACTCTTGATGAAAGTAAAGGTATTATGAGCTTTTCATTCCCGGAAGCCGACCTTAAAGCTTTTTCAACGGTTCTAAAAAAAGGAACATTAACGTTTAAATCAACGAACACTTCGAATTTGACGGGAAGCATCAATATCACACTTCCGGAAATAAAAAAGAATGGTACCCCAGTTACAGCAACCATTCCATTAACCGGAAATTCTTCTTCAATTGATTTGGCTGGTGCCAATATTAATTTTGCTTCTGACGCAACAAAACCCTACAACCAAGTTCCTTACACTTATACCGTACAGGTTAATAAATCGAGCACCTATATCGATTACGTATCAACACAGACGATTAAGATGGAGGTTACTTTAACCAATCTGGATTTTAAATCGATTAGTGGTGATTTCGGAAAGCAAAAAATAAACATCGCGCAGGGAGTATTTGATATGAACGTAGAAATGCTGGATAAAATAAATGGTAGCTTCAAACTTACTGATCCGAAGCTAAATTTGATTATCCACAATCCAATTGGAGCACCTGCAACTGTTAATCTCGATTTTTCAGCAACGAATAAGAAGAACGAAAGTGTTGCTTTAAAGCCTAACCCATTTAATCTTCCTGTTCCAGCAGATATTAATTCAGGAACAAAAACTGAAACCGTAACTTTCAATAAATCAAACTCAAATATTGTTAACTTTATAGCATTACCACCTACAGGAAAGATTACTTATAGTGGACTGGTTGATTTTAATTCCGGAACGACTCCAATAACCGCTGCAAATCCAAACTTTCTGGATCTTGATGCCCCGTTCTCCATTGATTTGGCGATGGATTTACCGTTGCAATTACAGACAAAAGATCTGGCCTTCTCGGATACTACTAAAATAACCGGATCAGATTACGATAAAATTGAGACCGCAGATTTAGTACTTACAGCTACTAATGGATTACCATTAGATATTGACATCCAACTTGCCTTTGTCGATACCAATACTCATAAACAAATCGGCGTTTCAACAAAATCAAAAATCCTAACTTCCGCTCAGGTAAATGCTACTGATAACTCCATAACCCCGGTAAAATCTACAAATACATTTACACTTACAAAAACAGACCTGGAAAATCTCCGGAAGTCAAATAGTATCGTTTTCACTGGGTTCGTTAGCTCTCCATCTGCAGGAACTTCTGTAGCAACGATCTGGTCTACAAGTAAGATTGCGTTGAGTGTAGTAATTAAGTCAAAAGTTAACCTGTAAAACCTACTAAAATGAGAAATATATTTACTAAAATAGGACTTATTGGTCTAATTTTGCTGACAGGAATTTTGACTGTTTCTGCTCAAGAAAGTACAACCCTTCAGTTTATGAAAGGTATGCCCCAATCCGCTCTCACAAATCCAGCATTACACAACGATTCAAGTAAAGTAGTTATTGGATTGCCTGGCCTTTCCGGCATATCATTTGGCTTTAACAGCGATTTTGCGATCCACGATCTAATACACAAAGGAACCGGAATGCTAAAAGATTCTGACGTTTGGGATATCGAAAATTTCCATGGAAAATTAAAATCAACCAATTCTGTTGAACTAAACACCAGTATCCCCTTATTATTCTTAGGCTTTCGAAACAAAAAATCTTTTTTCAGTCTAGGTATTACCGAAAAAGTTGTTGCTCAGGTTACTTTCGACAAAAGTCTGGTAACTTTCATCAAAGACGGAAATGCACCTTATATCGGACAGAATTTTGATCTGGGAAAAATTGGCATTAACACTTTCGGATATCGCGAATATGCATTTGGATATTCAAACGAGTTTTTGAAAGACAAATTGACCATTGGTGTTAAAGCAAAATTTCTTAGCGGAGAAGCCGCATTCCATACCGAACGAATGAATATGAAAGTAGAAACGGCTGCAGATCAGTCATACCTCAACTTAAGCACCGATATGGATATCAATATCTCGGCACCGGTAACTGTTAAATATGATGAAAACGACTATTTCGATGGAATGAACGGTGACAATTTTAAAGCAGGTGACTACCTTAATCAAAAAGGGAATTCTGGTATGGCCTTTGATTTTGGTGCTGTTTATAAGCTTACACCTAAAATCACACTGTCAGGAAGTATTATCGATCTTGGAAAAATTTCTTTCAAGAAAAACCTGATTAGTATGAAACACACCAACACCTACAAATGGGACGGGGTCGACTTCTCCAATTCAGTTGATGATTCTAAAGGTGACTATGTTGACCCAAGTGATCTGTTTGATAATGAAACCGATAAAATGAAAGACTCTTTTAAACCTAAAAAGAGTGAATTTGGTGCCGAATCATTCGATATGACCTTACCAACAAAGATCTTTCTGGGAGGAACTTATGAAGTAAACAAAATATTTAATGTTGGCTTACTTGACTGCATTTACAAAAACGGAGATGTCAGCCGAAATACAATAACCGCTTCGGGTAATGCTCAGTTGTGCAAATTCTTCAGTTTATCCGGAAGTTATTCTAACATTAGCGGTTCAAGCAATGTTGGACTTGGTATGGCAATGCGTCTTGGAGCCATGCAGTTATACTTTGTAAGCGACAATGTATTGGCATTGAATGATCTAACTAAAACTGAAAATACGAATTTTCGGTTTGGAATGAATTTCTTATTTGGAAGAAACTAAGCCTGCTTTAAGGAGCAAAATATTCATTAAAAAGAGGGAGGCAACTCCCTCTTTTTGTTTTTCATGAAGGTATTTATAATTCTACGATTCCGCGAGTTAACCAATCATTATCAGTCAGATCATAATTCATGGTCATATCCCAATTAATTACTAATTTTAGCCGCTCAAATTTTTGAATCGTTATGAATCTCTTATTTATATTACTTTCGATTGCAAGCTTCTTTAGAACTGTCGGTATTATCGTTGTGATATACTATGGACTGAAGTTTTTAGGCCGTTTGCTTTTCCCGATCGTGGTTAAGAAGGCCGTAAATAATATGCAGGCCAGGCAAAATGAATATCAACGTCAGCAGCAGAAACGTGATGGCGAAGTTACTGTTGAGAATAACCAACGTCAACAAAACCGAACCAATAGCACTGAAGGCGAATACGTTGACTTCGAAGAAATTGAATAATCAAATACTAAAATATTATGGCTCAGGAAGATGTTTTTAAAAAGCTGGTTGCTCATTGTAAAGAGTACGGTTTTGTATTTCAGTCGAGTGAAATTTACGATGGCCTGAGTGCCGTTTATGATTACGGCCAGAACGGTGTCGAATTAAAGAATAACATCAAAAAATACTGGTGGGACTCTATGGTTCTGCTGCATGAAAACGTTGTTGGTCTTGATTCTGCAATCTTTATGCACCCAACAATTTGGAAGGCTTCAGGTCATGTTGATGCATTCAACGATCCTTTAATTGATAATAAAGATTCTAAAAAGAGATATCGTGCTGATGTTCTGATCGAAGAACAATTGGCTAAATACGAAGACAAAATCACCAAAGAAGTTGAAAAAGCACAGAAACGTTTTGGTGAATCATTCGATGAAAAACAATTTCGCGAAACCAATGGCCGGGTTCTGGAATACCAGCAAAAATGGAATGAATTACAAGATCGGTTTGTAAAAGCTCTAAACGATAATAATCTGGATGAGCTACGCCAAATCATCGTTGATCAGGAAATTGTTTGCCCTATTTCAGGAACACGCAATTGGACAGATGTTCGTCAGTTTAACCTGATGTTCTCAACGGAAATGGGTTCAACAGCCGAAGGAGCATTAAAAATTTATCTTCGTCCGGAAACAGCTCAGGGTATTTTCGTGAACTACCTGAACGTGCAAAAAACAGGTCGCATGAAAATTCCGTTTGGAATTGCTCAAATCGGGAAAGCTTTCCGTAACGAAATTGTTGCCCGTCAGTTTATCTTCCGTATGCGCGAATTTGAACAGATGGAAATGCAATTCTTCGTTCGTCCCGGAAGCGAACTCGACTGGTTCAAGAAATGGAAACAAACCCGTATGAACTGGCATCAGGCTCTTGGCTTTGGTGCTGAAAATTACCGTTTCCACGAACACGACAAATTGGCTCATTACGCCAATGCTGCCGTTGACGTAGAATACCGTTTCCCTTTTGGATTTAAGGAAGTAGAAGGAATTCATTCGCGTACCGATTTCGACCTTTCTCAGCACCAACAATATTCCGGTAAAAAGATTACTTATTTCGATCCGGAATTGAATGAATCGTATGTTCCATTTGTAATTGAAACATCGATTGGGGTCGACCGGATGTTCCTTCAGATCATGGCCGCATCGTATTCCGAAGAAGAAGTAACCAGCGAAGACGGAAAGAAAGACATTCGTGTAGTGCTTCGTCTACCAGTACCATTAGCTCCTATCAAACTGGCTGTTATGCCATTGATGAAAAAAGATGGTTTGTCTGAAAAAGCCCGCGAGATTATCGATGATCTGAAGTTTGACTTTAATTGTCAATACGACGAAAAAGATTCGATCGGAAAACGTTACCGCCGTCAGGATGCTATTGGAACTCCATTCTGTGTGACTGTCGATCATCAAACGCTGGAAGACCAAACGGTAACCATTCGTTACCGCGATACCATGCTTCAGGATCGCGTTGCTATCAGCGAATTGAGGGGAATTATCTCAGGAGAAGTTAGCATGAAAAAATTGTTTGCAAAATTGTAAAAATCAACCATTCGATACAAAAAAATCCGGGAACCTAAGGTTACCGGATTTTTTTATCCCAGTAGAAATCCAATTAACTCCTATTTTCAAAACCATCTTCGTTTAAAATAAACGCCAGATTCACTAAGCCAATCATCACCGGAACCTCAACCAAAGGCCCAATAACACCTGCAAAGGCTTCTCCTGAATTAATACCAAAAATGGCAATCGCCACAGCAATCGCTAATTCAAAGTTATTACTAGCCGCGGTAAAGGCTAAGGTCGTTGATTGCTCGTAGTTCGCTCCTATTTTTTTGCTCAGGAGAAATGATGAAACAAACATTATTACAAAATAAACCAATAACGGAATAGCAATAATCACTACATCCATTGGAATTCGCACAATGCATTCCCCTTTCAACGAGAACATCACTACGATTGTTAACAACAAAGCAACAAGCGTTAACGGACTAATTTTTGGAACAAAATGAGTTTCATACCAGGCTTTATCTTTTACACGAATCAAAATAAACCGGGTTAAGAAACCTGCAATCATTGGGATTCCCAGATAAACGAATACGCTTTTAGCAATAGCACCCATGGTAATTTGCGATACCGTTTCGTTAACCGGAACTCCGAACCATCCCGGAAGAATCGCAATAAAAACATAGGCATATACTGAAAATAATAAAACCTGAAAAATAGAATTAAAAGCCACCAATCCGGCAGCATATTGGGGATCGCCCTTGGCCAGATCGTTCCAAACGATTACCATGGCAATACAACGGGCTAAACCAATCAGGATAATTCCATACATGTATGGCAGATTGGCATTGTTCTCGCCGGGGAACAATTTAAAAAACGTAATTGCTAACAGAAACATCAATACCGGTCCGATCACCCAATTCTGGAGTAAAGATAGTCCGAGAATTTTGGTGTTTTTAAAAACGTCTCCCAACTCTTCATATTTTACTTTCGCCAGCGGCGGATACATCATCACAATAAGACCAATGGCAATTGGAATATTGGTAGTTCCATTGGACAAACTATTTAAAAACTTAGCAACTTCAGGGCTGGTCCAACCGGCAAATACGCCAATGAACATGGCCAGAAAAATCCAAAGTGTAAGGTAGCGATCAAGAAAATTTAAGCGTTTTGTTTTCATATCTCTGGTTTAATTTCTTCATTATAAAACTGCCAAAATCGCTCTTTGATCTCGTCACGCACCCGAATAAACTCACTCCGAATGAATTCATCGGTTCCAACGGCATGACTCGGATCGTCAAAACCCAGGTGCAATCGGTGCTTTACTTTCCCAAAAAATGCCGGACAGTTTTCATTAGCCCCTCCACAAACGGTAATCACATAATCCCATTCCTGATCAAGGTACAAAGTGACTGGATCAGAAGTCTGATGACTAATGTCAATTCCAACTTCTTTCATAACTGCAACTGCCTTTTCGTTAAGCTTCCCCGAGGCTTCCGTACCTGCCGAACAAACGGTAATAGCAGGATCAAACGACTGTAAAAAACCATGAGCCATCTGGCTACGGCAACTGTTGCCGGTACAAAGGATTAGTATTCTCATAACGACTATCTTGAAGGTTTGCAACTAAAATTTTCCGGAATCTGAAAATCATCCAGGAAACGACTCAGCAACTTTTTCATTTCAGCAACTTTTTGATAGTCCAGACAATAATTCACCTTCACGCCTTCAACTTGTCCACGGATCAACCCTGCTTCTTTTAGCTCTTTCAGATGCTGATTAACTGTAGTCCGACTTAACGGAAGTTCATCCGAAATATCTCCCGAGATGCAGGTTTTTGCTTCAGCCAGAAAATAAAGAATATGCAATCTGGCCGGATGTGACAACACTTTAAATAGGTTTGCTTTTTCCTGAAGAGCTTGGTCAAATAATTCTGTTTTGGAAACAACCATAATAAAATATTTTATATTTGACGTAAATATACGTCAAATATTTTTATAACATATATTTACGTCGTAAAATTAAAAAATGAAAGATATAGTTAAACTGAGTTATGCCGTTTCAGCTTCAAAATACGGCCTTACATCATGAATTTCCATGTAATCAGTTACCCGCTGTGTTTCCTGAAATGGAACCAAATCAATATTTCGTAGATTCCTGATTTCGTTCCAAGTCTTATGTCGATGAATATTCATTTTGTCGGGTTCATCAGCAATAATAAAATTGCATCCAGATTGATTATTGGCTTCGAGAGTGTTAACCAACAAAATAAATTTTGCTAGAGTGCCATCAAGATATGAATTCGAAGTGTCAAAGTTTGTAACTTTTCCAACAACCGGCCTTTGATTTTTACCGATGAAATCGAGTTCTACTGGTATAATCAAACCTGGGATTGTTCCGGTTTCAATTCGTCGATCCAAATTTACATGTTTTTTTATCGAAGGATACAATTGTGCCTTTACAGTTTCAACGGTTGTAACTTTTACGGCCTCTTCTATTTCGACAAAAATAAACTCGTTATACAGATAACTGAATAGTTCATCGGACGCTTCGACATCAATCTTTACTGGCTCATTAAACGTGAGCGTTGAGTTACTGTAACGCGATAAATATTTCAAATACCCAACCGAAAAGGCATATTGGTTTTTGCTCGTGAATGTAAATAGTTCGGTTACGACTGTAGTCTGATCAACGTTAACCGAACTCACCGTACTTCCTATATTTTTCAGTGAAGTCTTCAGCAACAGAAAAGCTTCTTCCGAAAAAAAATGTTTCATCAGCGAAAGCTTCTTTGTCGAATAACGAAACCACACCCCGTTGTTGTCAACCATCACCAAACCAATCGCTAAACGTTCGGATATGATTGAATTGACAGAGGCGAATATGACTGAATAAAAAGTGTTCATTGCAAATGTTTTAAGTAAAGGTGAAAAGTAAAAAATACTTCTTTTAGCCACTCCGAAGAAAAGATGTTCTTCAAAATAAGTTCACGTTTAGCCGCTATCGAAATATTCCAGTCATGAGGTACATCCTCCAAAATTTTATCCAGTTCGATTTTACAATTTGCGACACAAAGGTAAAAATATTTTTCAACTGTTTTTGAATCCTGCAAATTACTACCGATCAACTTCTTCGAAATAATTGACTCAAACAAAGGAGTATAAATCAAAGAGTCTTGTTCGGTTTGAATGGTTTTCCCATAATCAAACGAATTGCCATTAAAGATTGTTTCATGATCAATAGGGATAAAATGATAACCATCGGGTCTCGATTCGATAAGCAGATTATAGTTGTTCCAGTTACGGTCGTCGTTGCCCAGCCATAGATCGAACAGTGCAATTTGTATCAATTCTTCTGGTTTTACGATTCTTTTTCTATCCGAATTATTTTCCACAAAGCCACTTTCGAAAAGTGTTACTTCTTTTTGATCTCGAATAAACGGGAACCCAATCAATGTATGTTTTAAGCTGGCAGGTTGCAATTGTCCACTGTAAAGATTCTCCGGAAGATGCTCTTCCTTGATGGAGATAAAAGTTGGAGCTAATGAATAGATTCCCCAAATAGCTAAAAATCTTGCTGCCAAAAATTCATCAAAAAGCGAATCGCAAGGCGCATTTTTCGAGTGTTTGCAAACATAGTACCGCCAATCGTCGCACCGCACCAACACTGGTTCTCGCTGGGTTTGATACACTTTTTGAATGGGTTCTATGGAATGCAGGTAGGTCATATTTCATCAAACGGTTTTACTTCTTCTAATTTATTGGGAAGTCCGCGATCTTCATAGGCTGAAGCGGCACGAAAAGCAATAACTTTAGCTTCTTTCTTCCATCTAATCTCTGCATTCATTTCAATAGTTGTTAATACACTATCTTCTAACCTTTCTTGTTTACAATCAGCCTCAACTTTTCTCCTTATCACATCTTCAGTTTTAAGATCAATCACTGAAGCAAAAACCTCAAATTCGGGAATAATTATATTGCAATATTCTGATGTAAATTCTGGTTTATTAATTATTAAATGGGGTAGATCCTCCTTTTTCATTATAAAATAACTTCCTGCAACATATCTTTGGTTACAAACTTGAAAGTTGAAAATTTTGATTCCTTTATAATTATCCTCGTTCAGGCCGTTAATTTTATATGCCCTTTTATAGTAGTCAATACTTTGCTGGAACGATATAATTATAAAATTTTCAGGATTATTAGTAATCTTTAATTTATCAATAGCGGAATAAATTTCGTTTTCTTTAAAAAGGAAACTCTGTGAAACGGGTAGAAGAAATGATTCTGAAATCGCTAATTTTAAATAGGTCGAAAAATCAGAAGCCAGTATTGAGTCAAAATTAAGGTGAGATATAGTCGAATCAACAAAAGGCTCTCTACCCTGAATCATTTTTAGTTTAGTGATTTTTTTGACTAACGCAGAATCGATTGCTTCATTCCTTATGAATATGTTTTTTGAGCCAAAATATTCGTTAAAAGTTTTTTTAATAATTTCAGCACATCGGCTGTAAAATTGGGTTCTTTTATCTGCCAGAATTGTCATATTTTCTTTTGCAATTTGGATTTGTTCAGTTAAGTTTTGTTCGATTTGTTCTAATAGCTCAACTGGATCTGGCTTTAACGATTTAAAATCAAAAATTAATACCTTTAGAATGTCAGCGTTTTTAAGATATTTTTCAAGTTCTTCTTTAAATCTTCCTAAGTCAGTTTTCCATTGTTTCTTTTCTGATAAATCTTCTGGAAGTTTGGGTAAACATAACGGTTCAAGACTTGGAAATACTCTTTGTAAATTGTATTGCCTTAAGAATAACAAAATAAGATAATCGCGAACCCATCTATTGATCCCCCAATCAAAAGTAATTGAATCGAGTCCTGGAAATCGAAACCTCATAGCTTTGTCCCAATTCTTTTGTCCATAATTTTGGCATAACTCAAAATATTTACGGAAGATTTCTCCTATGGCAATTGGCAACAATGGATATTGAAAAGGTATGCTATTTGTATGATTCCATATTTTATGTATACATTCAATTCGATTCTTATAAAGCAACAATCCTCCAATATAATAATGAAAATCAAGGAACGTTTCTCTCTCATTATTACGTTCCTCAATCGCTTTTTGGTTCAGATGTTCTAAATTGTCAGGAAAAGATTTATAAATTGGGTCGATGCTTTGTAAATTGTATTCAAAGTGGTGAACCGCTTGTTCCCAATATTTCAAAACCATTTCATCTTTTCCATTATCTATTAAAAAGCTCAAATTTGCCCATAGAACATTGTAGGTCTCCTCTGATATTTTTGCGTCTTCTGTAGCACCTACGAGCCAAGTAAAACCTGAAGCATAATAATCTAGGCTTTTCAATCTAATACTATTCTGTATAACTATTTCTTTAGCTATTAAGTTGGTTGTTTTATAAAAGTTATTTGGAAATCTTTCTATTGGCTTTTTCCACTTTTTCTTTGTACCTGAAATCTTAAAATCTTTAAAAAGTCTCAATATTTTTCTTCTTTGTGATATAGAGAGCATATTAAGAATGTGATGTTTGGCATAAATATCGTTTTTCATCTTTTCTCGATAATTGGAGAAAACGTAGTACAAATAATCTGGCATCAGGCTACACACATCAATCAATTCTTTTTGAATTGAGTAGAGAAAGAAGTTGGTAACTACCTCTAGATTTTCTTCCTTTTCAATTCTTTTTCTTTTGGTCGATTTCTTTAAGTATTTAATTCTTGACTTGATAAATGAAGATGGAATACTGTATTTTAAAACGATAAATGAGAAATAAATGAATTGGATGAGAAGAACGACGGTTAATGCCAAAAGCAAATAGGACATCCAACTAAGAATTTGGCTGTAAATTTCTTCGTGAAAATGAACAAGCAATTTTGATGCAATAATGTAGAATAGAACCGATATAGGTGCGGCAATTAAAAGGTATTTCAATAACTTAAAGCTGCTTTCCTTTTTGAATAAATCAACAATCTTTTCTGAATGATACTTCTCATCAAACTTAGAAATCACCTGAAATATAAGAGGTGTTCCAACACTGACAATGGAAACAATAAAAGCGATACAAATTGCAACTAAGTTCATTTTTACCTTTTATTTGTAGAAATTATAAATCTACAAACTTTGTTTTAATATCTTGTAAATCAGAAGAGATTTTAAACTCTGAACTTTATATAAATACAAGCCTACCCGTTTTTTCCTGATTCCTCAACTAAAAAATAGCATTAAACAAATACCCAACGATTAATATTCCTGAAGCAACAATCCCGACGAACGTGAGGATTAACGGCAACTTCAGCACTTTTTTCAGGATAATCATTTCGGGTAACGACAAGCCGATAACTGCCATCATAAATGCCAGCGCGGTGCCTAACGAAGCTCCTTTTTCAATCAATACCGAAACAATAGGAATAATTCCGGCAGCATTGGAATAAAGTGGAACACCAATAAGTACCGAGAGCGGAACACTATACCAGGCTGATTTGCCCATCAATGCAGCCATGTAATCTTCGGGGACAAAACCATGAGCCCCGGCACCCACTGCGATTCCCAGCACAATATAGATCCATACTTTGCTTACTATTTCCTGTACTGCACGATATCCAAACTGAATACGATCAGCAAGTTTCTGTTTTTCTGCTCCATCGTCAGAATTCCCGATTTGAGCCTGATACACCCAATCCTGTACCCAATGTTCCAATTTTAGACGGCTAATGATCCAGCCTGCTGTGATGGCAATAACTAAACCTGTCAATACATAAATAAGAGCAACCTTCCATCCAAACATCCCCAACAACAACACTACTGCAACTTCGTTAATCATTGGCGCTGCAATCAGAAACGAAAAAGTGACACCCAACGGAACTCCCGATTCAACAAATCCCAGAAATAATGGAATGGCCGAACACGAACAAAACGGAGTTACAATTCCTAACAGGGAAGCCAATACATTACCGGTAAATGTTGATTTCCCTTCAAGTATTTTTCGGGTTTTTTCAGCCGAAAAATACGACCGAATAATTCCCACAAAGAATATAATCAGGGTGAGGAGCATTAAAACTTTAGGCACCTCGAAAATAAAAAACCGGACAGATTCGGTCAGATGACTTCCTTTCTCCATCCCAATAAGTGAATCCACCACCCAATCCGTAAGTGGTTGAAGGCTGTGATAAATCAGATACCAAACAGGTAACAGCACCAACGGGAACCATAGTTTTCGATTTGTCTTCATATGCTATTCGTAAAATACCGAACAATTAAATCAAATTTTTTTACAGGAATATCCTGAAAATGTAATAAATACCAACCAGAACAAACAATACCGCAATCACCCGACGAAACCAGATTTCGAAGCTCTTAACCTTGTTGTAAACATTCCCGATTCCGGAAACCGCATACGCCAGAATCCAGGCAAAAATGATTACCGGAATACCCGTTGCCAAAGCAAAAACCAAGGGTAAATAAAGACCGGAAGCACTGGTTACTGTCATAGGAACAAGCATCCCAAAATAAAGGACTCCGCTGTAGGGACAGAAAGCCAATGCGAAAACCATTCCCAATAATACCACATCAAAGTATCCCCATTTCGTTTTGTTCTCCATTTTAGAGGTCAGACCAGACATTCCCGGGAACCTTATCTTGATCACATCAAGCATAAACAAGCCGATGATAATCAGTAACGGACCAATAATTTTTTCGCCATAGAGCTGGAAGAACCCTGAAAACTTAAACTGATCGGCTCCCAGGTAAATAATCAGCGCAATAGCCGTGTACGAAATTGCACGCCCAAGCGTATAAAGTAAGCCGTTCACAAAAACACGGTTGCGGTTATCAATGTCTTTGCTGATAAACCCCACTGCTGTAATGTTGGTTGCCAGCGGACAGGGACTGATCGCAGTCATTAGCCCCAGTACCAACGCCGAAAGCCACGGCATGGTACTGTTCTCTAATATATTGGTAAGAAACTCCATCAATTATAATCCAAGAAGTTTATCAACCTTTGCCTTAATAATTGATTTAAATTTTTCAGGATTCGTGCGGGCATACATAAACCCTTCGTTGGTCAGGTTTATCTTTTTATCACCGATAACAATCAGCAAGGTTTGTCCCGACACTTTCAATTTCTCAGCCGTTGGTTTTGTAGCCTCTTCTTCCAGGTTTAATGCCTGAAAAGTCACCTGCTTCCCATAAAGGTTTTCCAAATCAGCTTTTGCTTCGGCCTCTACCGCTTTACAGGTAACACAACGGGCGGTATTGTGAAAGTAATAAGCTTCAATCTTAGCAGATGCAGAATTCTGTACTTCTTTTTTTACGGTTTGAGCACTACACAAAAAGCAACTCATGAACAGAATCACGGCAAAATTCAAAAAAAAGATCTTTTTCATACCATAGATTTATCGGGTAAGTACTTGTTTGATTTCTTCGGCCGAAGGAACCCGACCTTTAATTTCCACCTTTTCATCAATCACCAAAGCCGGAGTGGTCATTACACCATATTTCATGATCTGAAGAATGTCTTCCACTTTCGTAATGGTGGCATCAATACCATTTTGTTCAACAACTTCGCGGGTTAGCTTTTCCAGTGTCTTACACTTGGCACAACCTGAACCTAAGATTTTGATATGCATATATTTTGTTTAAGATTAACATTCACATTGACCATCAGACACTTTTTCATCCATTTTCAGGAATTTCCGAAACAAGGTTTGCGCCTCTTTCCAGTTTTCCCGGTTTAGGCAATACCTAACCCGTGGAGCTTCAATCTCTCCCTGAATCAAACCGGCATCTTTCAACTCTTTCAGATGCTGAGAAAGAGTGGATTTTACGATCGGAAGCTCTTCTGATAAATCGCCACTGTAGCAACACGATTGGTTCGAGAGTAATTCAAGTACATACATCCGAATTGGATGCCCCATTGCTTTGGCATAACGCGCAGCTTTTTGCTGCTCTTCAGTAATAATTTCTTTTGTCATTGTTCGCTGTTCGTAAAACTACGAACAAATATAAGGCTATTTTCTAAATCGAACCCGGTTTTGAAGAAAAAATTGAGATTATCACGTGATTTTCTATTTTGATCAACAAATTGAAACCCTTGATAAGAACAGCTTTCAAATTGAAAGCATTTTCCGACAAATCGCTTAAAAATAAATAAAACAAACCCTAAAAAAAGGACACACATAAAAATCAACAACCACTAAAATTCACATTTTAAATAACTTAAGATTGAAAAATGTTGCATAACATACAACTTTCAATTTGAAAGCAATCCAGCTAATTTTTATAACATTGAGAAAGTTCATGAGAGTTTAATTTCACTTCTTAATCCAAACAAAGATTTTGCCTACCAATTTTTTTTGAGACTTTTTCGGCAATCCACGCGATGAGTTTCAAACAGTTTTTAAGAATAAAAAGCCTTCTAAATTTGCACCGTTCAAACTCAGAAAACAGTTTTATACAATTAAAAACAAACTAAAATGAAAACGAGAAATTTAATTGCCTGTGTAATGTTGATGATGGTTTCGCTATGCACTTTCAATGTATTTGCCGGAAACGAAGAAACTTTCAATTCGGAGTATAAGATTTCTCCCGATTTGAATTTCAACCCAAATTCCGGATTCCAAAAGAAATGGGATATTGCTTATGGCGAATCTAAAACTCCGGTTCATGTTTATATGAAAGAAACCAAAAAAGGCCAGGAATATCTGGTTCAATCAAAGTACTTTGAGGTAAAATATATAAATGGAGCTCAGGGATTTGGCGTCAGACTGATTACCGGATCGGAAAGCATCATAAGCGAAAACCTGAACACCGCAGTGTTGAATCAGGAACAGCTTACCAATCAAAAATGTATTACTCCCAATGCCATTGAAAATGGACAGGTTTTAGAGATGATCGCAAGTTATCTTCCTGACCTTATCAATGTAAAATACAGCAGCATCTTAAATTAATCGACTAAATCGAGAATTATTCAGCCGCTTCTGACAACAGAGGCGGCTTTTTTGTTGTTCCTATCTGAATATTCTATCGACAAATTGTTACAGATCATCTGCTCCCTCTCCTTCTGGATAACAAAAACAGCAGATTTCCGGATGAATAAATTATCTTTACCGGACAGAAGATTTTCTACGCTGACCGATCATGAAAAAGGTATTGATAATAACATATTACTGGCCACCATCAGGAGGTGCAGGAGTTCAGCGATGGCTGAAGTTTGCCAAATATTTACCGGAATACGGTTGGCAACCTGTTATTCTTACGGTCGATCCAAAATATGCCAGTTATCCACAGCGCGATGAAAGCCTGCTGGCAGAAGTTGATCCTCAATGTCTGGTTTATGCAACAAAAAGCTTCGAGCTATACAACCTTTACAAACTGATATCGGGTAAAAAAGAAGTACCCTATGGCGGATTTGCAAATGCCTCAAAAGAAGGACTTTTCCAGAAACTATCGAAATTTCTGAGAGGTAATTTTCTGCTACCCGACCCTCGTAAAGGTTGGAACAGATACGCAGTAAAAAAAGCAATTGAGCTGATTCGTCAATTCGATATTGATACGGTCGTAACAACCAGTCCGCCGCATTCAACTCAGCTCATTGGACTTAAGCTAAAACAAAAACTTAAAATAAACTGGATTGCCGACCTGCGCGATCCATGGACCGATATTTATTATTACAACCAGTTTAAGCATACTGTGCTGGCTCGTAAAATCGACCTTCGTTACGAACGGAACGTGATTGAGAATGCCGATAAGCTGATTACCGTTAGTGAAGATGTAAAACGCATATTTGCTGAAAAATCGGATTTGCCTGTTTCGAAAAAGACGTTCGTTATCCCCAATGGCTTCGATGAAGATGATTTTCGGGATATAAATGTACCCTCCGAAAATCGGAAAATAATAACTTACACCGGCACCATCTCTGAGGCATACGATGTTGATTCGCTGCTGAAAGCTTTACAGAATCTGGATTCAGAGCTAAAAAGTCAATTGTTGATTCGATTTGTTGGTAAAGTACCCTCTTCGGTAGAACACAAATTCAGAGAAACCGGAGTCGATCTCGAATTAGTTGGATACGTTGACCATCCAAAATCAATCGAATATCTGTTCCGGTCGAACATACTTCTACTCGTTATTCCGAAAGTAAAGAACAACGCAGGAATCCTTACCGGCAAATTTTTCGAATATCTGGCAGCTCAAAAAACAATATTAGCTATTGGACCGGTTAATGGCGACCTGTCGAAAATTATACAGGAAACTAACAGTGGAAAACTTTTCGACTATAACGATCAAGAAGGAATGCATCGATTTATTCAGAAACAACTGAATTCTCCGGATTCGAATGTAAAACCTGTTCATGTGAGCAAATATTCCAGAAAAGAATTAACCGGTGCTGTGGCTAAACTATTGGATGTTTAAAAGTAGTACGATGAACAGAACGATAATCATTAACCGTACCCTTTCTGATAGTGAAATCAGTGAAGTTAAGCTGCTGGAGCAAAATGGAGCGTCGGTATTTGTTTTATCCGGAGAAAGTCCGCTTGATTCGGCACAACGTATTAATCTGAGCACCGACGAAAAAAAGGCAATAAACTACCAAACCATGTCGGAAATCCTTCAATTTGGAGATATTCCGGTTGGAGATCAAACCATTGCAGATCTTTTTCGGATCGACACTGCCAGCATCTGGCACTACCACAAATTCAGGGTATATTTTGCAGTTCGAAACCTGATGTATTTTCTGAAGCCAATTGAACAACACTTCGGATCATTCGAGAGCCATCGATGGTACGTCTCTTCAGAAATAAAACCATTGCAGAAAATATATCCCGAAGTTGAATTTCAGTTCTCCACAGCCAAAGTCAGCCAAAAATTCAATTTCTCACATCTTTTCAGTTATCTGATCCTAACCAAATACCGTTTTCTAAACTACGTTTTTTCACCAAAGAAAAAACCAGAGTACTTGTTATACCTTACTGAAAAGTATTCGACAGTAATGGATAAACAGACATTGGCAACCAGTCCCGGACACCATATTCTGGAATACCTGATCACTGAACTTGACAACCGTTTTGCGCTGCTGACTGAGGTACTAATGCCCAAACCCAAAGGAAAATCAGACTATTCATTTTCGTGGAGGCAATATCAATCATCGTGGAAACATCATCCGAAGATTTTTCTTGAAGGATTTTTAATCTCAGGCTTGCTCAAAAGCCGGGTACGCAAAGCCGCAAAAGTTGCAAAACAATCTATTCGGCTGGCCTATTCCAGAGTTCCGGAAGCCGAACTTACCACAACGCAAAGAGTAAGTCTGGAAGTTTTTCAATCGCTCGACAAATCTACCGGATTTTACCTAACCCGTTATTTTGCAGCACGTAATTATTTTAAGCACTCCGGAATCAATGCAATAATTGCTGCCGATGAAAATAGCCCATTGACCAAATCAATTCTTGATGCCGCACGCTTTTGCGGAATTAAGATCATTGGTCTGCAACACGGAACCATGCACGATTTACATCCTGCCTACCTGTACACGCCAAACGACCGGTTAAACCACGTAATGCCCGATTTGACGCTAACCTGGGGTAAATACTGGGAAAAATTTCTGGTTGAGAAAGGTAATTATCCAAAAGAATCAGTTGTTTCGGTGGGGCAGATCCGTACAGATATAATTCCACATTTAGTACAAGCCGAAAAACAAAAGAAAGCCAAACCAACCGATAAAATTCTCTTCGCATCTCAACCGCAACGCGATCCGGAACTGAGATACCAGGCGGCCTACGATGTATTTAAATCGGCCCGAAAGTTCCCAAAATCACAGCTGATCGTTAAGCTTCATCCTCGCGAATTTACCGATGCCGAATACTACACCAGCATTGCTCAAAAGGCCGGATGCAAAAACTATATTCTAGATACGACTTCTGATTTATATCAATTAATAGCATCCTGTGATGTATTAATTACCTGTTTCTCGACCGTTGGAACTGAAACCGTTTATTTCTATAAGCCATTGATTATTCTTGATCACCTGAAACAGGACATTCAGGGATATGCCGCCGAAGGAGTTGCTTTTCAGGCAACTGATGCCGATAGTCTGACTCAGATACTTTCCGGAATCTTCCGGGGAAACCTAAAAGTTGACCGGGAGAAATACGATGCATTTATTCGAAAATACGCTTACCAAATCGATGGAAAAGTGGCCGAAAGGTGCATTAAGGCAATCACAATGTCTGAACGTTGATTGGAATTGATTTCAATTTTTTCTTGGCATTACGTTGACACAGCAAGTTAATTATCGCATTTTTCTTCGTCATCCGTACCATTTGGTATGGTCTTTTTTTCTTTAGCTTCTAATTTCTTTATGCTTTCGGCAACCGGCAAATTCTCAGGCATTGTTCCCCCTAATTCTTTGATAGTTTTGCGGACCTTCGCTCCTACTTCGAAATGAGTTCGATTGGCTTGCCCCTTACCTTTTATATTTTCTCTGCGTAATTTCTCTTCTGCTTGCGTAGCAGCGAGTTCAGTACTCCCCATGTGGTCAAGAATCTTTTGACTTTTCTTTAACCCTTTTCGTGCATGTATGGCTTTAGCATCAAGGCCTCCGTATAATCCCATGTATCCGTGGTTTTGGAATATGGCATAATCTACCGGTTCTATAACACCCGCAAGCTTAGCGGCATCGGCCAATTGGCTATTGTGTCTAACCAACTCATTCCGTAAAAACAGACGCCGTTCATCTTCTGTTGACAAACGATTATATTCGTCCATCTGCTTTATTTCGGCAATCCTTGTTTGTACAGCAAAATAGGTCTGCCCATTAGCTACAATTCCCTTACCTGGATCTGCATTCTGAACAACTAAATAGCATGCATAGCGGGAAAGTTTTACGGAATCAACCTGACGCCTTGCTCCTTTGCCAATTTCAATCATTTCGAGGATATCCTCGAAATGATCCTCTAAATCTTGTTGGCTGTTTTTGCAAGCCTCTTTGGCCTTGTCAATTACCGGAATAAAATGCCGGTATTCAGAATATTCAAGAACCTTACCAATATCCCGGGCAGACCAATATTCGATACCATTTTCGTCAATTCGCCTTATTTGCTCAAAAATAGATTTCGAATTATTCGTAAGTTTATCTTTCATCGTTAAAAAGAATTATTTCTGCTGCGTCGCCTCCAGATATTTTTCAATTGCAGTATCGAGCAGGTTTTCATTTTGAAGAAGTAGTTCAACAAATTCACGGAAAGCCCCATCACCACCACATTTATTCAGGCGGATGTGGGCATATCGATCCATATAGGCTGGAGCATTGGCCGGAATTGCACTGAATCCTACCGCCTGTAAAAGAATGGCATCATTCAGATCGTCACCAATATAGGCAACCTCCTGAAGCGAGATATTCATTTCGGCACATAGTTTTTCGGCAACCTGTAGCTTGTTAAGAACTCCCATGAAAAGTCGGGAAATCTTTAGTTTTTCGGCACGACGTGCGACAATCTGCGTATTCTCACCGGTAACAATACCCATTGGGATTTCGAGCAGACGTAAAAAAACCACCCCTGCACTATCGCTGGTGTTGAATTTCTTCAGCTCATTTCCGGTTTGGTCGTAATACATTCCACCATCCGTCCAAACCCCATCAATATCGGTCAATACCAGTTTTATCTTCATTCGAATTATTTACTATTTGATGATTTACAATTTACAAAAAAAGAAATCAAAGATCATAGTTGACTTTTAAAGTCTCTACGGTGAATGCAATTTAGAGGGAGCTTATCATTTCAGGATAAATAATCTCATTGGCCGGAATGACAACCTGTGCCTTTTTCCCAACTACCACACTTCGGTCAGCCCATTTATAGCCATTTCCCGGACTAAGCATGTGCAGATCATCTTCGGTTATGACTTCCCCTACATTGATTGTTCGTAGGCTTGCAATAGAACGCTCCAGTTTTACCCGGGTAGCCCCGACCTTCTCGTTCACAAAAATACCGTATTGACCGATTGCATATTCCGTATTACGGATATCACGAACCATACGCCATATTCCTTCCGGTTCAAGCGATCCGAGATGATCGGTCCCCTTCATTTTTCGGTCGAGAGTAATATGTTTCTCAATAATCTCAGCTCCCATTCCCACGGCAACAGCAGGCATGACAATTCCAATCGAATGATCGGAATAACCAATGGTATATTGCGAATAATGATCTTTCAGAAATTGAATACTCTGAAGGTTTATGTTTTGATATTCCGAAGGATATTGCGAAAGACAGTGCAAAATGCTAATGTTTGAATGATACCTGGTAATGATTTCAAGTGCATCATCAAGCTCTTTTTGGCCAGTCATGCCGGTTGAAAGAATCATCGAAATTTTTGTCTCAGCCATTGCTTCCAACAACGGTAGGTTGGTTAAATCGCGTGAAGCAACTTTAAGCCGGTCGGGAGTAAATAAACGCAACATCGAAAGACAACCCTTGGCACAAAGCGTCTCAACAAAATCGAGCCCCTTTGATTTGGCATACCGATAAACTTCAAAATGCTGCTCATCGTTCAATTCCAGAAATGCACGATGCTCTCCATAAGTTTTTCCAAAAGAGTTCGGATTTTCATACGGACGATGCATTTCCGAAGCAGACAGCTCTTCGTTCAAATCTCTCCGGGTCATTTTCACCGCATTCGTAGGCATTAGTTTCTGCCCGAAGAGATGATCGACCACCGGTTCGGTAACCACATCGATCAGCCTTTTTGCAATTTCAACTTCACCATTGTGATTTTGTCCAATTTCGCCAATTATATAGGTTGGATTTGCCATGTCAAATATTTACAATTTTTCAATTTACTATTTATCATTTGAACAAATCGCCGACTACAAGTATTTTAACATCAGGTTAATGTGGAACTTACTTCTGATTTTTCAGTATTTCCATTTTCATCAATTCCAGTATTTCCGGATGTTGGTCGAGCCAGCTGATGATTTCATGAATGCCAAAATTAGGGTTTTCCTTGCTGATTGTTGCAAATATCTCCTTCTGAATTTCAAAATCTTCCGGAGTATCAAGAGTCATACGGATATCGGTACGCCGAAATACCACCGGATCGGCATGAATAAACTGCACATTAAACATCGACGGATTGCCATAAATAAAATTAGTCACATGCTCATGGTACAACTTTTCGGCAGTTAATTGCTGAGCCTTTTCAAGAGCATCAAGACGAACCGCTTCAGTCCAAAACCCAAAATGTGTAAGAATAGACGGTTTGTTTCCGGCCAGTTCAAATCCCAGATAATCAGCCTCCGATAGTTGAAACTCACGGATCAATGTTTTCATTCCTTCCAGATCCAAAAACGGATTATCAGCACAAACCCGAATGATTTTACGAAAGCCAAACTGTCTGGCCGCCTGAATAAAACGATCCAGAACATCATTCTCCGATCCGCGAAAAACCGGAATCTGATGTTTTTCGGCCAACCGGCAAATGCGATCATCCGAAGGGTTCACCGTTGTTGCTAACACCACCGGAACTCCGGTTTTTTTTGCCTTTTCAAGCAACAAATCTAATATCGATTGTTCCTGATAAAAAGGAAGAATAACCTTCTCCGGCATACGGGTCGAACCGGTTCGGGCTTGTAGTATAAGGCCTAATTGAGACATGCTTATTTTAAAATTCGAATTTGCTTTAAAAATTTGTTGGCTATCTGAGTTAAGTCGGTTGAGACTGGGAAAAAGTAGCACAGTCCAACAAAAACAGCACAGATAGCAGAACATCGAATGAATAAGTCGATGATAAAATTGTCGAATGCCGGAATGATTTCGCCAACAGCAAAAGCGATTATTCCAAAGGCCAGGCATTTTAAATGTATAAGCCGGTATGGAAACAGGTTCATATTCCGCTTAAGATAGAACACGCGCATCAAAGAAGCTCCGGATACCGATAGCAACGAACCAATCGCAGCACCCGTGATTCCCCATACGGGAATAAAGATCATGTAAAACACGACTGCCAATAAAACCAATACGCCCAACGAATAAGTTTGAATCTTGTATTTATGCGAAGTACCGATAATCTGAACACTCGATCCGGTAGAAGCTACAATTAAATTGGAGAGCGAAATCAGGATAATCACCCATTCGGTACCCAGATATTCTGAACCCAAAAGCTTATAAACATTGTGCAGATTGGTTATAATCAGAATAAAAATCAATAAACTGGCAAACAACTGATTAATACTACTTTTAAAATAGATATCCTTGATCGTTTCGATGTCATTTTCTTTCCAGGCATTGGCAATAATTGTTGACGAAATCTTCCCCAAAGCAACACTCGGAATCAATACAACAGTTCCGAAGAAAAACAAATTCGCATAAATACCAGTCAAATTAAGATTGGTATAAGCACCTACCATAACGGTGTCAACCTGCTTTAATGCAACGCTGCTCACCCCGCCAATAATACCAAATATGGAAAGACCGAACATTTCCTTTCGAAGTGGTGGTGTTATAAAATCCAACTTGGGTTGTACATTAAACTGTTTCCTGTATATAAGCAAGCCGGTTAAATAAATGGCAGGGAAGCTCAGGAAAAATACATACCCAAAAACAAACACCGGATAGTTAATCCATTGCAGGAAAAATGCACCAAGTAAAAGAAGAGTCCCGACCCTAAAAACAAAATCGGTTAAAATAGTTCCAGTGGTTGCATCGAAAAGCATTTTATTATACGAATCGAGCATCAGGGTAAACATCCGGAAAAAGATAAGCGGAACCAAATACCAGATGTATTCAACCAACAACGGAGCTTTTGCCTGATTACTTTCAATGATATAGGGTTTCAGAATGAAAAAAGTAATCAGAGAAATTACGAAGCCTATAAATCCAACAGCCAAAGTGAAAAACAGAAACCCATTGTGGTTCTTATCGTTATCTCTAAAGTAAGGAAACAATCGTTCGATAACCTTTGTGAAACCAAGCGTCGAAAATTGAGAATACAAACCGGAAACTGCAACCAGAATAGCTGTAAGTCCGATCTGTTCTGATGAGAGCAACTTGATCGATATGATGGTGACCAGAAACCCTACTGCAACCCCAAGGTAGGAGTATATCGACCCCTTGATTGTTTGCCTTTTAATTACGCCCATTTAATTTAGTTATTGACTTAAAAAGGTTTATTTTTGCTCCGCACGAAAATACGAATTTAAAAATTACACCTATCAAGAATATGGATACAAATAATCTCTTCCGCAAATCAGGACCTTATATCCTTGCTGTTGTGTTATTTCTGGTTATTAGCCTAATCTATTTCTCTCCCGTATTGGAAGGGAAAAAGCTACAAAGCTCAGATGGAGCTCAATTCAAAGGAATGGCAAAAGAGATCGTCGATTACCGCGAAGCAACAGGAAAAGAGGCTCTTTGGTCGAACAATATGTTTTCAGGTATGCCGGCTTACCTGACTTCAACCATCTATTCAGGAGAGATTTTCTCCAAAATCCAGAAGTCGGTTACCTCAATTTCAACTCCGGTAATTGTTCTCACGTTAAGCTTCCTGTTCTTCTTTATCTTGTGCCTTCTGCTTGATATCGGCATTTGGACAGCCTTTGCTGCCAGTTTGGCCTATGGTTTTATGACCTTCACCTTTGTCGTGATGGCAACCGGGCATTTAACAAAAGCTCATGCACTAGCCTATACGTCTTTGGTGGTTGCCGGTATTTTAGTTGCTTTTAAGAAAAACAAAATAGGCGGAAGCCTTATTACAGCCATTGGTTTGTCGCTCATGTTAAGTGCCAATCACTTGCAGATGACCTATTATGCTGCGATTCTTATTTTAATTCTTGGCATTACTTATCTGGCTTATGCAATCAAAGAAAAAACACTTCCGGATTTTGCAAAAACAGCTGGACTACTAATGATTGCAGCCTTATTAGCAATCGGTACAAATTTCTCCCGCTTATATACTACTTACGAATACGGAAAATACTCCATGCGTGGACAGTCCGACCTAAGCCTAAATGGTGAAAATAAAACAAGCGGACTTGATCAGGACTATATATTGGACTACAGCTACGATTTGGGTGAAGCCATGACTGCTTTTATTCCACGGTTTAAAGGTGGTGGCATGAGCGAACCTTTAGGCACCAGTTCTGAAACTTACAAGTTTTTAGCTGATGCACAAGGAGCCGGCCCTGCTAAAAAGATGGTCGCAGGAGGTATGCCAATGTATTGGGGAAGTCAGCCAATATCAGGAGCTCCATTCTATTTTGGTGCAGTACTCTGCTTCTTATTTGTACTGGGTTTGTTCCTGGTCAAAGGGAAAGACAAATGGTGGCTGGCTGCCGTATTTGTATTCTCATTATTGCTTTCGCTCGGAAAAAACTTTCCGTTGCTAACCAACCTGATGCTCGATTATTTCCCCGGATACAACAAATTCCGGGATGTTAAAAACATCATTGTCATCCAACAATTTGCCATGGCATTGCTTGGTGTACTGGCAATTAAAGAAGTCTACCTACGAAAAATAAGTGGCGAAGAATTCCGGAAAAGCTTAACCTACGCTTTCGGAATCACCGGAGGATTAGCGCTGATTTTTGCAGTAATTCCCGGATTAGCTGGTAGCTTTTCAGGAAGTACAGATGCTCAATATGCTCAAATGGGATGGCCACAACAGCTGATCGATGCATTAATTGCCGACCGAAAGTCAGCTTTGCGCATTGATGCTTTTCGCACCTTTGTTTTTGTAGCACTTGCAGCTGCTGGTTTATGGGCCTACTGGAATAATAAAATCAAAGCTCAGTATGCAATCGTTTTATGGGTTTTTCTAGTTGTAGCTGACATGTGGCCGGTAAATAAGAAATATTTCAACGACAGTAACTTCACTTCCCAAAAAGAAGTTGCAGCTCCATTTCAGGAAGCTCCTGTTGACAAAGAAATAAAGAAAGATAAAGACTTGTACTACAGAGTTCTTAATCTTCAAAATCCATTCGCTGATGCACGAACATCATACTTCCACAAATCGTTGGGAGGTTACCATGGTGCTAAAATGAAACGCTACAACGAGTTAATCAAATACGGAATTGAACCGGAAATGCGAACCTTAATTACAAGCTTCAAAAAACCGGAATCAATCGACTCGGTGATGAACTTCTTGCCGGTAATCAATATGCTTAATACCAAATATTATATCTACGATCCCAACAATGCTCCGTTACCAAATTCACACGCACTGGGTAATGCATGGCTGGTAAAAGATGTAAAACTGGTCGACAATGCAAATGATGAAATTACATCCCTGAAAAATTTTGATCCCAAAACAGTTGCCATCGTAAACCGAAGCTTTGAGAAAGGGCTGAGTGGATTTAAGTCGGGCTCTGGTGAAGGTGAAATTAAACTAACTGCATACCAGCCTAATTACCTGAAATATGATGCAACGGTAAACAATGGTTCTCAGCTAGCTGTATTCTCTGAAATTTACTATCCCAAAGGATGGAAAAGCTTTATCGATGGCAAGCAAGTTGACCATATTACAGCTAACTTCGTTTTACGTGCAATGGTAATTCCAGCAGGAAAACATCAGATTGAATTCAAGTTCGAACCAGGTTCCTATTATACGGGCAATAAGGTTTCCTTAGCCAGTTCGATCCTTTTGTTATTGGCAATCGGAGGATTTCTGTTTTATAGTTTCAAATTAAAAAAATAAGAACCAATGGCCGGCAAAGTGCAGCATCAAAATCTTAAAAACAGAATATTCAGGTCGTATATGACCTCAACCGTAAGCATTGCCATGGTCTTATTCCTGATTGGCTTGCTTGGGGTTGTATTGCTCAATGCCGAACGGCTTGCCAGGTACGTACGCGAAAATATTGGCGTAACACTGGTGCTGAAAGATGATGCAAAAGAACCCGATATTGCAGAATTGCAGAAAGCTCTAAAAGCAACCAGTTTTGTAAAATCAGTAGAGTATGTTGACAAAGAAACGGCTGCCGAGAAGCTTAAAATTGAACTGGGAGAAGATTTTACGGGATTTCTGGGATATAATCCACTGTTATCGGCATTAGACGTTAAACTCCGCGCCGAATACACCACTCCGGAAAAACTAAGTCTTCTGGAGAAGAAGTTTATGGACTATCCGCAGGTTCGCGAAGTCACCTTTCAACGCGACATGGTCAGCATCATTAACGAAAATGTTCAAAAGATCGGGCTGGTACTGATTTTCTTTTCCGCATTACTGCTGTTTATCTTTTTCTCACTGATAAATAATACCATACGAATATCTATTTACTCACAACGATTTATCATCAATACCATGCTCCTGGTTGGAGCAACGGATAGTTTTATTCGGGCTCCATTTATAAAACGAAGCGTGAAATATGGAATACTTGGAGCATTGGCTGCCAATACGTTGCTGGTAATACTCATGCTTTACTATGCTTCCGAACTAACCGGAATTATTGGTTCTGATGATTTTCAAATTTTTGGAGTCGTATTTGTAGCCGACCTGCTCATTGGAGTGCTCATCTCATGGGGATCGACTTACATGGCTGTGAATAAATTTATCCGGTTAAAATTTGATGAGTTGTTCTATTAACCCAAAGTTTTAAAGTTTGAAGTTCAAACTTTTCCTATAACTTTACGCAAATTTTTTTTAGCACCATGATGAAGAATTATTTTGAAAATATGGAAGAATTTGCCTTAGGCAAAGAAAATCTAAAATTGATGGCAATCGGTTTTGTAATTATTGTGATCGGATTCCTTTTAATGACTGGTGGAAAAAGTGATAACCCAACGGTATTTAATCCTGATATTTTCAGTTTCCGAAGAATCACACTGGCACCAATGGTTGTTCTCGTTGGCTTCATCTTCGAAATTTATGCCATCATAAAAAAACCCAAAACAGATAAATAACATTGGGTTAACACCTCCCAAAGGGGTTGATGCAATTTTTCATATTTCTATTAATCAGACATTTAAATAGAAATAAAAATAAAAATATTTTGCCCGTATTATCAGTTAATCCGATAACGCGGGCAATTGTCTGTATATCCATTGTTTACAGTTTCAATTATTCATGTTGTACTACGATTTATGCCTTTTGAATCGTTATCTTTGCGGCCTGAATTTTGACTGATTCATTTTCAAATCACTTACTTAAAAGCTTTTTAGGATGGATGGATCCATTGAAGAGTACGATTTTCAAAAAGGCGAGATACTTCTGTTCAACAAAGAATTGGATTGGACATCCTTTGATTTGGTGAGAAAATTACGCAATTCACTTTGCCGAAAAACAGGAATCAAAAAGCTTAAAGTAGGACATGCTGGAACCCTCGATCCCAAAGCTACGGGCTTAATGATTGTCTGCACTGGAAAAGAAACCAAAAATATTGATCTGATTCAGGCAAAAGAAAAAGAATATATTGCTACACTCAAACTGGGAGCAACAACTCCTTCGTTTGATTTAGAATCTGCCGAAGATCAGACTTTTCCAACAGATCATATTACCCCGGAGTTTATTCAGGAGAAGTTAAAAATTTTCATGGGAGAAATTGATCAGGTTCCCCCGGTTTTCAGTGCCGTCAAAATTAATGGCAAGCGAGCATACGAACATGCACGAAAAGGCGATGATATTGTTCTTCAGCCTAAAAAAATCACCATTTACGAGGCTGAAATACTTGAATTTAGCCCGGAACAGCTGGTCTTACGGATTGTTTGCAGTAAAGGAACTTATATCCGTTCATTAGCCAGAGATCTGGGAATTGCCCTCAACTCAGGAGCCTATTTGACCGGATTGTGCCGCACCCGAATAGGACAACTAAAACTGGATGATGCCTGGGATTTAAAAGTTTTTTTAGAAAATCTTGACAAGACTGAAACTAATTGAAAAATGCCACGTAGAACGGGGTTCTGTAAAGAAACTAATAGAAACAACATAAACGATAGTTACTCAAAGATTAACAACATAAACACAGAGATATAATGAAGTTATCAAAGTTTAAATACGATTTGCCGGAGGAATTAATTGCACTAAATCCTACTCCAAACAGAGATGAGTCAAGATTATTGGTTTTAGACCGCGCTACCGGAAAAATCGAACACCGTGTTTTTAAGGATGTTGTCGACTACTTTGGAGACAAAGATGTTCTTATTTTTAACGATACCAAGGTATTTCCTGCCCGTTTGTATGGAAATAAAGAAAAAACAGGAGCTGAAATCGAAGTATTCCTGCTTCGTGAATTGAACCGCGAACAACGACTTTGGGACGTTTTGGTTGATCCTGCCCGCAAAATACGTATTGGTAATAAATTATATTTTGGCGAAGATGATTTGCTTGTTGCTGAAGTAATCGACAATACCACTTCCCGCGGTCGTACGCTCCGTTTCTTATTTGATGGTCCATATGATGAATTCAAAAAGACTCTTTATGGTCTTGGAGAAACTCCGCTACCCAAATTTATTAAACGTCCGGTTACAGCCGACGATAAAGATCGTTACCAAACCATCTTCGCTAAACACGAAGGTGCCGTTGCTGCTCCAACTGCAGGACTTCACTTCAGCCGCGAACTAATGAAACGTCTGGAGATTTCCGGAGTTAATTTTGGCTACGTAACCCTTCATGTTGGATTAGGTAATTTCCGAAGCGTTGATGTGGAAGATCTTACCAAGCACAAAATGGACTCGGAACAAATGTGGATTTCCGAAGAAGCCTGTAAAATCGTGAACGAAGCCAAGGACGCTAAAAAGAATATCTGCGCTGTAGGAACAACAGTGATGCGTGCCATTGAAAGTTCTGTTTCTACTCAGGGACACATGAAACCTTATGAAGGATGGACCAACAAATTCATTTTCCCTCCTTACGATTTCAGTGTTGCTAATCGCATGATTACCAACTTTCACTTGCCACTTTCAACACTTCAAATGATGGTTGCCGGTTTTGCCGGTTACGATAACTTGATGAAAGCATATAAAGAAGCAATCAAAGAAAAATACCGTTTCGGAACTTATGGCGATGCCATGCTGATTCTGTAATATTTTTTAGACAAAATAACGAATCCCTGTCAACTTTCCAGTTGACAGGGATTTTTTTATCTGCCAGCCTATTCAATCACACAAGCTATAAATTCTAAAAAACAGTTTAACGTGAGTTCGATAGAGAATACATGATAATGCGCTATTATTAAGCAAATAAGGTTATTGCTATTTTCGATTGAATCGCTACTAAGCTGAAAAAACAGACGGTAAGATTTCAAAACTCTTTTGAAGAATCCTCGTTTTTATTTGACAAAAACGTTTAAATTCGTTTCAAATAAACTAACCTAAAAATGCGGACAATTACCATACTAAGCATACTTACCTTTCTGTTGATCGGTTTGGTTGCACCTGCTCAGGAAGAGCAAAACACCCAATGGTTTAATGCCGACAAACGTCACAAAGACAACAAGGCTCCTGTCAAAGATGCCATCCGGCAAAAAGCAATCACTCATCAGGATTCGACTACCCTTATTCCTTCATGGACCCAATTGATGGTTGGCGATAAGCTTTCCTCATTTGGTCAGGTCGTGAATCCCGCCGGAACAACGCTAGCATTAAAGGGAAATGGCCGGGTGATGAATATCGCATTGGTTCAGAACAAAAAATTCCTGATTGTAAAAACCGATGCCCGCGTATCGGTTGTAGATGCTAGTGATTTTAAAGAGATCAATAACTTTGGTTTCCCGGATAAAAAAGACGGAGGATCCATGCATGGACTAGCCATTGCCAATGATGATTCGACGGTTTATATTACCGGAAGGCAGAAGAACCTCTACGTAGGCAAAGTCAGTAAAAATGGGACATTTACACTTTCTCAGACAATCGATTTAGCCATCGATGAAAAATACACCAATCCGTTGGGGATTGGTCTGGCGAACCGTTCGCGTTTAGCTTTTGTGGCTTTGGCCGTTGCCAATCAGGTTGCCGCGGTGGATCTGGTCAATGGTAAAGTGATCGAAAATATTCCTGTCGGGGTTTGTCCGTATGCCGTGGTCATCTCCCATGACGAATCGACCGCTTTCGTTAGTAATTTCGGGGGACCGGTTCCGGTGAAAGGTGATAAAACTGAAAAGTCTGCCGGATCGGATGTCGCGGTCGATCAGCGCTCGGTTGCTCTGCGGGGCTCTGTATCGGTCATCAATGTTCGTTCGAAGAAAGTTGTTGCTGAAATTGCCACCCGAATTCATGCCGAATCGATGGTTTTATCTCCGGACGGCAAATTGCTTTATGTGACCGATGCCAGTGGGGATGGAATCAGCGTGATTGATGTAGCCAAGCGCAAGGTTGTTCACACCATCGATACCAAGCCTGACCCGAGCCTGCCATATGGAAGCCTGACCACCGAGCTGGCATTCAGTTCGGATGCGAAAACTCTCTATGCCGCCAATGCCGGTAACAATTCCATCGCACTGATCAATCCTAATCGTCCGGAGGAAGGTCCTTACGGATTTATCGCTGCCGGAGGATTCCCTGGTACGATCTGTGTTGTCGACCGCAATTTATTTATTGGCAATGTTGTTCCGCTGAAAGGTGATTTGCAAAAAGTACCGCTTCCCAAAAACAAAACAGAACTTGCCCAATATACTCAGGAGGCCGAAAAGGGATTTCATTTAATCGAACAGATCCGGGCGCAGGCAGCTGCTCAATCGGGTGTCGGGGCCATACCGGTTCCGGCCAATGTAGGCGAACCATCCACCATCAAGCATGTGGTTTACATCATCAAGGAAAATAAAAAGTTTGATCAGGTATTGGGCGATTTCGGAAAAGGAAACTGCGACCCCAAACTGGTTGAGTTTTCCAAAAATATAACCCCAAACACCCATTCGCTGGCCAGCCAGTATGTGTTGCTCGACAACTATTACTGCAACGGCATTTTGTCATGCGATGGTCACCAGTGGGCGGTTCAGGGTATCTCAACCCCCTATCGGGAGAAAGACTTTGCAGGTGGACATTGCGCTTATGATTTTGGCACCGATCCGTTGTGTTATGCCGGTTGCGGTTTTATCTGGGATCACTTGTTGCGCAAAGGGATTTCGTTCAGGAATTTCGGAGAGCTCGATTTTCCGACAAAAGGGGAAGATAAAACCTGGACAGACTTTTATAACTCATGGAAAAACAAGGATAATTCGGCCGAATTTAAGTGCTCGTATTTTATGGAAACACTTCGGCAATACAGCGATATGCGTTTCCCGGGCTGGCAATTGGACATCCCGGATCAGATCAGAGCCGATGCCTTTATCCAAGCCTTATCTGAATACAGTCAGCAAGGCAACCTGCCCGAATTCATCGTCATTTATCTGCCTAACGACCATACCTCCGGGTACAGTCCGATAGTCCCTACTCCAAGGGCTTATGTGGCCGATAACGATCTGGCTACCGGAAGAGTAGTCGATGCGCTTTCAAAAAGTCCGTTCTGGAAAGATATGGCGATTTTCATCAATGAAGATGACCCGCAAACCGGTACTGACCATGTTGATGGTCATCGTTCAATCTGTATGTTAGCCGGTCCGTATGTGAAACGCGATGCGATAGTAAGTACTTTTTACAATCAATCGTCGGTATTGCATACCATTTGCCAGATATTCGGAGTTCAGCCCATGAACCAACTGGTGGCTATGGCTCCGTTGATGACCGAATGTTTTCTGAATGTTCCCAATTACCAACCGTTTACACATCTGGTTCCTGAAGTAGCAATTAACGAAATGAATCCGGAGAAGAAAGACATGAAGTCGAAAGCCGAAGCTCGTTTGGCTCCAAAAACCGAAAAACTCGATTTTTCAAAACCCGATCTGATTGATAAAGAAGCATTACTATTCAGTAAATATGTATGGGCTACCATTCACGGCGACAAACCTTTTCCGTCTCAATATTTTGGGGCACATGGCAAAGGCTTGAAAAAGCTCGGGCTGAAAGTCGACCCCACGGCTAAAACAGATATGGATGATTAGTACCAGTGCTGAAAATTTTAAAATAACTCATCAAAAAACAAAAACATGGAACCTATTGTACTGACCGATCCCAATGTTCAGCCAACCGAAGAGCTGATATTTTCCATCATCGGTGAAAATAGTGTCTATTGGGAACAGCTCATTGATTACCTGTACGATAATCACTTCGACATTACAGAAGAATGGCGGTTCTATAACGATGGAAAGAGTTGGTTGTATCGTGCACTCCGAAAGAAAAAAACCATTTACTGGGTTGGCATTATCAAAGATACTTTCCGGGTTAGTTTCTGGCTTGGCGAAAAAGCTGCACCAATCATCGAAGCCAGCTCGCTACCTGAAACGATTAAGGAAGAATACCGGAATGCAAAAAAAATCAAAATTGGTCGCTGTATTTCCATTGAAATGAGATCGCCTGAAGATCTTGAAAATGCAATTGCACTGATCGAACTAAAAGTAAAACTCAAGTAACAGTTATCCGCCAATACTAGCTTCAATTCCGTGCTGCGCGAAGATTTCTAAAGCCCGCTGCTGCAATTCTTTCGTTGGTTCTCTCAGCAACTGAAATTCATCCGTCCGTCCCAGTTTTTGATATTTACTCTGGGCAATTTTATGGTAAGGCAATAGGTTAACTGATTTCCGTTCGCCCGAAAGTGCTGCAACAAAATGTGCCGTTGCTTCTATATTTTCAGCATCATCGTTCACTCCGCCAATCAGTGGAATCCGGATGTTGATGTTTGCTCCTGACTCAGCCAGAAGCGTGAGGTTTTTCAAAATCTCTTCATTGGGAACACCAACCCATTTCCGGTGTTTTTCCGGATCCATCAGCTTTAAGTCGAAGAGAAATAGATCGGTACGTTTGGCGACTTCAAGAAGTATTTTACTATTCACCAGACCAGCCGTATCAACAGCCCGATGGATACCCTGCTTCCCACACTCATCCAGTAACTCAATCAAAAACTCAGGGTGTAGCAACGGCTCTCCTCCGGAAATCGTAACACCCCCACCCGACTGGTCAAAGAAAACCCGTTCTTTTTCGATCTCCTTCATTATCTCTGCAACCGATAGCGGCTTGCCTGATAATTCAAGCGCTTTCGTCGGACAAACATCGGCACATCGGCCACACATTTTACAAAGGCTGGCATCTGTTTCAATGCCATCCGCAGCTAAGGAAATTGCCTTTTCAGGACATGCAGCCACACAAGTTCCGCAACGAATACACTTTGCGACTGCATACATCTGCTCTTTCATGGTTGAAACACTCTCCGGATTGTGACACCATGCACAGCGCAGGTTGCACCCCTTCAGAAAAATGACCATACGAATTCCCGGGCCATCGTTGATGGCGTAACGTTTAATATCAAAGATTAACGGTCGGATCATTGGAGAATATATTTTTCAGCACGAAGACACAACATAAATTTACAATTTAACTATTTACTATTTACATCTTTGCGTCTTCTTATCCAGATTCAGGGATTTAAAAACCAGTATTTTCAGTGCGCTCAATTATTTCCTGCTGAAGATCTGCATTCATATCGTTGAAATAGTCGGAGTAGCCGGCCATACGTACCATCAGGTCTTTATAGTCTGAAGGACAAGCCTGAGCTGCAAACAAGGTTGCTGAATCAACAATATTAAACTGAATGTGATGACCTCCCAGGCTAAAGTAGGTACGAATCAAATATCCAAGTTTCTTAACGTCATCTTCTTTTCGGAGCAAGCTCGGTAAGAACCGCTGATTGAGCAAAGTACCACCCGATTTGACCTGATCGAATTTAGTCAGCGATTTGACCACAGCTGAAGGTCCATGCGTATCAGCACCATGCGATGGTGAAGTACCATCGGAAATCGATTTACCAGCCAAACGTCCATTGGGTGTAGCTCCCATCACTTTTCCAAAATATACATGGCAAGTTGTTGACAACATGTTCATGTGATATTTTCCTTCCGGCTTGATGTTTGGCTTACCATCAATGGCAGCAAACAAATCGTCGTAAACTTTCACTGCAATCGAGTCGGCATAGTCATCATCATTTCCAAAGAATGGCGTTCGATTCATGATTGTCTGACGTAATACTTCTTCCCCTTTAAAGTCATTCAGAACAGCATTCAGAACCCGATCCATGCTAAAGGTTTTCTTTTCGAACACATGTAACTTTAAAGCCGCCAGACTATCAGTAATAGTTCCTAATCCACAACACTGAATATAACTGGTATTGTACCGCGGACCTGCATTGTAGTAATCTTTTCCACGACTCACACAATCATCAATCACGACAGAAAGAAACGGAGCCGGTGCAAAGGCAGCAAACATACGGTCGATGTAGTTGCTTACATTTATCTTTATATCTACCACATAGTTTAATTGCCGGAGAAAAGCCTCATACAATTCCTCGTATGTTTTAAAGCTTCGTGGATCTCCGGTTTCCGGACCAACCTGAATACCTGTCACCGGATTTACGCCATTGTTTAAGGTGATTTCCAGAATCTTCGGCACATTCAAATAGCCAGTGAGCAAATAAGCTTCTTTTCCAAAGGCACCCACCTCAATACATCCGCTACATCCACCTTCGCGGGCATCCTGTAACGATTTTCCCTGGCGCAAGAGTTCCGGAATATAGATATCCGGATTAAAAACCGACGGATATCCATACCCCTGGCGAATAACCCGAATGGCGGCATGAAGAAATTCATCGGGCGTTTGGGTGCTAATGTGTACCGAGCATCCCGGCTGAAGAATATGTAACTCTTCAAGAACTTCAAGCATCAGGTACGAAACTTCGCTAGTTCCATCGCTCCCATCACTTTTTACTCCACCAATGTTGATATTCGTGAAATCATTGTAAGTTCCGCTCTCCCGTGCCGTAATTCCTACTTTGGGCGGTGCCGGATGGTTGTTCACTTTAATCCAGAAACAGGAAAGCAATTCTTTGGCCTGTTCGCGGGTGAGCGTTCCTTCGGCCAGTTCTTTTTCATAAAAAGGAGTCAGATGCTGATCAAAATGCCCGGGATTCATTGCATCCCAGCCATTAAGTTCGGTGATGGTTCCCAGATGTACAAACCAGTACATTTGAATCGCTTCCCAAAAGTTTCGCGGAGCATAGGCCGGAACCCGTCGACAAACCTCGGCAATCTTCAAAAGCTCGGCTTTACGGACATGGTTAGTCTCCTGAACAGCCATTTCTTCAGCAAGTTCAGCATGTCGTTCAGCAAATAAGATAATCGCAACACACGAGATGTCCATTGCAGTCCATTCATCCGCCTTGTCAATTGCCTCCGGATCGTTTTCATAATCAATAGTCACAAGATTTCCAGCGATTTCACGCTTGTAATCCAACATGCCCTTTTGGTATATCTTCCCGTCCAACGCCGTATGACCGGGAGCGCGCTGCTCCATGAATTCGGTAAACAATCCGGCTTCGTAGGCCAGACTCCATTCCTTCGGAACATGATTAAAAATACGTTCCCGTTGCGTTTTACCAGCCCAATATGGAATCACTTCACGGGCATAGGTATCCATATCTTCCTGACTAATCGTATAGCGTTGTAATTCGCGGGTATTAAGAACATTTAAATCTTCTACCCTATGACAGGTTAGTTCAGGAAATGTAGGTACGCTCTTTGGCTTTGGACCACGCTCTCCTACAATCAGTTCTCCCTCGCCAATGTATATGGTTTTCTTGTGACAGTGGTCCAGAAAATTTGCTGCCCGCAAAACCGAAATCGACATCCGTCCCTGATTTTCCTTGTAAAATGCAGTTTCGTGCAAAGCCCGCTCAATAGATATCGATGGTTGTGTTTCTACACTCTGTTTCCGGAGTTTCTGAATACGTTCGTTCATTCCGGGACCGATGGCATCGGTTTTTGTTTCGCTGGAGTTTCCTTCACTTGAAGCCGCACGCATATTGCTATCAACCGAAAGGTTTATTTTTTCGAACATGATAAACTTTTTAAATACAAAGACTTGATTAAAACATACAAAAAAGATCAGCAGGCGTGCTTTACTCTTGCCTTTCTCTCTTTTTACTTTTGCCTTTTTACTTTTGCCTTGGATTTAACTGTAGAACATCAGGCAATTGAATAATCGCCGATAGGTTTTAAGAAGGGTAATAATAAAGATTCGTTCTTCCATATAGCAAGAATCTAAATCGGTGAGATTTAATGGATACAAAAATAGTGATTAATACATGCAGCGGAATATCCGGAAGGAAAAAATAAAAGGTATCTATTTGCTGAAAAACGACAAATAGATACCTTTTCTACAATTGAAAAAATACCTAATCTTCGGTAGGCTGTTGTCCTAGAGTTGGTCCGGTAAATAATTCTTCACGAACATCGTCTAAAATTGGCTTGTTTAATCCACGAAGCTTATTTTGTACAGTCTTAATCTGTTCGAAAACCAGCACTTCATTTTTACCTTTTTTCAGCCAAAAAGAAGGAACATAAAGTGTTTGCTGCGGCCCAACCTGCCAGTAGCGACCGATGTGATGCCCATTAATCCAAACACTTCCTTTTCCCCAGATGCCCATATCCAGATACGTATCTCCGGTTTCATTCAGGGTAAATGTACCTCGCCGCAAAACAGGAGCTTCAAACACCGAATTCACCTTTACCGTTTTGAACTTCAGTCCATCGATCTGCTCAAACGGGAATCCGTACATGCTCCAGTTAAGTACTTTCTTTCCGCCAAATGTTACTTCTTTGGTAATTCCTTTTTTATTATCGCTCAGGTATTTTCCGAAATTAATCCGGCCCAGATTTTCAACCAAAATTTCAAGTTTGCTATTGTCTTTCTCAACATTAACCTGAATGCTATCCAGCGCTTTTCGACGATCAAGAATCCCGATACGTTTCCCGTTAACCAGTACCACCGCATAATCGCGAAGTTCTTTAAGCTTCAGCCACCCCTTCCCCTTTGGTAAAGTGGAGGTATAAAGCACATAACCGTAGCCCTGATCCAGATCTTCGAAAGTCATTGGATTTTGATTCTTAACAGCTTTAGGCAGGTTTTTATCTAAGGTTGCAACTTCGTTCAACTCAAAAGATGGAAGCTCAATGGTTTTCTTTACTGCCGGAATCTCCGGAAGTATAGTTCCTTTGGGTTGATATTTCAGTGCAAGTTCGCGATAAGCATAGAATTTCGGAGTTGGGTTTCCGGCTTCATTGATCGGAGCATCGTAGTCGTAACTTTGTGTTTGAGGCTGATAAGGTAAATTGTCATCGTAGTTGGCACCATTCATAAAACCGAAATTCGAGCCACCATGTACCATGTACATATTCAGTGAAATGCCATTGGAGAATATATTATCAAGATGCGAAGTAAATTTCTCTACCGGCGACGTATTGTGTTTCTTTCCCCAGGCATCGAACCAGGCCGGATACCATTCCGACACTAAGAATGGAGCTTTGCCATTAATTCGTTCCTGTACTTTTTTGATTTCTTCCGGTTTCATCAGACCATTCACAGCAGCATATGTTCCTGGAAGATGTCCGTTATCGATGGTATAAGGAGGATCGCAGGTAAACAGCTCACAGGTAAACCCAGCTTCTCTGAAAATTTCTTTATTCAGTTGCAAATAGTCTTTATCGCTACCATAGAATCCATACTCATTCTCAATCTGAACCATGATGATCGGCCCTCCGTTCTGAATCTGAAGCGGAGCCAGTTGTTTGCCAACTTCTTTCACATAGTTACGGTAAGCCTTGATAAAATTGGGCTCCGTACTGCGTACTTTCATTCCTGGAATTTTCTGTAACCACCAGGGATAGCCACCAAATTCCCATTCGGCACACACGTATGGACTTGGACGAAGCATCACCCAAAGCCCTTCTTTCTGAGCAAGGCGGATAAACTCAGCAATATCAGCATTGTCCTTAAAATTGTATTGCCCCTGATGTGGTTCATGAATGTTCCAGAAGATATAGATACTAATTGCATTTATTCCCATCGCCCGTACGGTATGCAAACGGTCCTGCCAGCATTCGCGCGGGATTCGTGAAGGATGAATCTCTCCGGAAAAAAATTGAATCGGTTTCCCGTCAATTAAGAACGAAGTTTCACCTATGGCAAAGGTATGTTTAGGTTCTTGTGCAGACATTGAACTAAGCAGTCCCAGAGAAATAGCTAAAGTTAATAATAGTCTCTTCATGTTTATTGGTTAAGAATTAGCTTTTAAAAATGTGTTAGCGATCAAAAATATAAAAAATACTCAGGAACTGTTTAAATTTTTTCCATAGGGAAAATCGGTCGGTAGAAACATGGAAATCGATCCATAGGGTTGTCCCGTACGGGACAAAAAACAGGTGTTTAACATCGTTACTACCGACCGGTGATTCCTAACGGAACCTTTTTATGAATTTAAACAGTTTCTCTGTTTATGTCTATTGCAATTAAGACATAGGATAATTGAAATACCATGCAGCTCTGCATAGATTTTCCAGGTTCAATTCTCATTTTGATCATGAATCCATGCATAATACGGGATTTTAGTGATGAAAAATACCATTTTATGGGGATTGTACCCGACGGTGAAGGCTGCTTATTTTGCCTCTGTTTAGTTGTACGAATTGAACGACTGAATATCCAATGTTAATTGAGCCACGATCATTTCGTCGATAAATTAGAAAAGACAAGCTCAACAGACACGCTGAAATTTCAAATGAAATGATTTTATGAAGAGGTCCCTGCTTTTTATTTTTATTATTCTGAATACCGGTTATGCTGCTTTTTCTCAGCATAATCTATCGGGAAAGGTACTTAAGGCAAACACCCGTTTACCGGTTGAATTTGCTATTGTTACCATTCCGGATAAAGGCTTGTGGGCCGTAGCCAACGAAAAAGGTGAGTTCACTATCAAATTGAGATCAACCGATAAAGTCCAGCTGGTTATATCGTGTTTAGGCTATGTAAGAAAAACCTTCGAAGTGGATGCTCTTTCTGATCTTGATCGAAATTACTACCTCGAAGAAGATAATTTGTCAATCAACGAAATTGTTGTTACCGCACAACGGAAATCTGAAGAGATCGCCTCTTCCTATACAATTAACCGAAATGCATTGGATCATATTCAATTACTATCGGTAACTGATGTACTGACTCAATTGCCTGGAGGACAAACCAATCATGCAACCAGCTTGACTTCAGAACAGCATATTGCCTTACGGAGCCAAGGCAGTAGTGAACTGGATAATCCCAGTTTTGGAACAGCCATTGAGGTCGACGGTGTAAGACTCTCCAATAACGGGGCTTTTGTAACCGATGCCACCGATGGAATCGAAGGAATTGGTTCCCGGAATATTGCAGTCAACAACATTGAATCAATTGAAGTGGTAACTGGATTGCCTTCTGTTGAGTATGGCGATTTATCTTCAGGATTACTCAAAATCAATACCCGGAAAGGAAAATCGCCCTATCAGATTGAAGTTGTTACCAAACCACAGATCAAATCCTATTCGTTCAGTAAAGGGTTCAGTCTGGGACATGATGCCGGAGTACTCAATACCAGTTTCGAACGTACCCGTTCCGTCGCCCAAAGGGCATCTCCATACACAACATATACCCGGAACAACCTATCACTGATTTACCGAAATACCTTTTCGAAAGGAAATCATCCGCTGGAGTTAACAACCAATATCTCCGGAAACGTTGGCGGATATGACTCTGAAGCTGATCCGGATGCTTTTACCAATACCTATTCCAAAGCCAAAGATTATGTACTTCGAACAAGTTTTACTTTAAATTGGCTATTAAACCGTTCCTGGATCACGGGGTTGAATTTCTCGGGTTCTGTGAATTACTCCGATAAGAAGCAAGAAGAGAAAACGAACAAATCCAGTTCTTCGGCTTCGGCTGCTATTCATACCACCGAAGAAGGTTATTTTATCGCGACTAAATATGACGAAAATACAAATGCTCCGATTACCCTGATTCCCTCCGGATACTGGTATCAACTGCAATACAATGATGAAAAACCCATAACCTATACAACTGAAATAAAGGCAAATTGGCTTCACAAATTCGGAGGTATTAACAGCAATCTTAAAACTGGCGCCGAATTCGTCAATTCCGGAAACTACGGAAAGGGTATTTATTACGCCGACAAACGATATGCCCCAACCTGGAGAGAATTCCGATATACCGATCAACCTTTTGTGAAAAATATCGCGCTATATGCTGAAGAGAAAATGAGTTTCCCTATTTACAACAAGAAACTGGAAATACAGGCCGGAATACGCACCGACATCACTTCCATAAAAGGTTCGGAGTATGGTACAATATACAGTAACTCACCACGAATAAATGCGCAATACTTGTTATTCAATAACTCCCGGACATTTGTAAAGAGATTAAGCATTCATGCCGGTTGGGGTGATGCCATCAAGCTGCCATCTTCGAATATACTCTATCCAAGACCTTCGTATTCGGATAAATTGTCTTTCGCACCGGGAACTCTGGCTGACGGAACTGTTTTTTATGCGTATTACACGATTCCGACGAAACCAATCTATAATCCCGACTTAAAATGGCAACGAACCAGAAAAACAGAAATCGGATTAGATTTTCGTCTTGGTGGAACTAAAATCTCATTAACTGCATTCCTAGATAAAACTTATCATCCGTATAAAAGTTCATACGCATACCAACCATTGTCGTACAAGCTAACCGACCAAAGCAATCTCGAAAACTGTGAAATTCCTTTGGCAAACCGAAGCTACACCATAGATCAAACTACTGGTGCTGTTACTGTTGCCGACAAAACCAGTAAATATGCCAATGAAACGCTTTCGTACATCACACGCAACACGTTTAAAAGCAATTCATTCTATGGAAATGGATCGCCGATAACCAAAAAAGGGCTTGAATGGGTGATTGATTTTGGAAAGATCCAACTTCTGAAAACAACCGTCAGACTGGATGGAAACTATTTCTATTACAAAGGAATCGATGAAACCATGGAACAGGATCTGGCTTCGACAACCAATATGGCTAATGGCAATCCATACAAATACATCGGATTTTATGTCGGTTCTTCTACAAGTACAAATGGAAGCCTGACCCAAAAGCTAACCACAAACCTGACACTTTCGACACACATCCCGGTAATCCGGATGATCGTTTCTTTCCGGCTCGAAAGCTGCTTCCTCGACTACTCAAAAAGCTTAAGCGAATATGCCAACGGAAACAGAAGTTTTGTTATCGATAACAAAGATTCATACACGCCATCAGCTACCAGTACCGATATCTATGCAGGAAATCAATATGTGGCTATGTATCCGCAATACTACATTAGTCTGGACGATATGAAAACCCAAATACCTTTTGCCGAAAAATTCTTGTGGGCCAAACAAAACGATCGGGCTTTGTATAACGAACTGGCTAAAATGGTTGTTAAAACCAACTACGATTACACCTTCAATTCAAGAAAATATTCAGACTATTTCTCTGGAAATATCAGTCTGACAAAGGAAATTGGAGATAAAGTGTCAATTTCTTTTCAAGCCAACAATTTTTCCAACAGTATGGCTTCAATCAGGTCCAGTCAGACCAATACTAAAAACACACTGTATAACAGCGCTATAATTCCAGCCTTTTACTATGGCTTATCCATGCGCATAAAACTATAATTCATTAACACTATAAAAATTCAAGCTATGTTTAAACGTTTTTCTCTTTACCTTTTATTCGTTGTCGGTTGGTTCGGAATCATCCTTCAATCGTGTAAAAATAATGACGATGATTATAAAACTTATCCCGTCACTACTCAGCTGGTCTATCCCGATAATTATACCGTAAAAGAAGGAGTCAGTGTAACTCTTACCAACACCATAAACAGTACGGCTTACAGTGCAACTACCGATAGTAAAGGGATTGCCAAGTTTGAAGTTCCGGCTGGAGTGTACGAAGCCTCTGCCACCGAAAAGCGATCTTCCGGCGGAAAATCATTCAACTTCAATGGCATCAAAGACTTCACGGTGAGTAATCCCTGGAAAGAAAGCGATATTGTTCCAGTAAACCTGACCTTATCAAAATCAGCGCAGATAATCATTAAAGAATTGTATGTCGGAGGTTGCAAGAAAGACGATGGCTCTGGATCTTATATAATGGATAAATATGTAATCCTGTATAACAACTCCGACAATACCGCATCGCTGGATCATTTATGCCTGGCGATGGTAATTCCATACAATGGAAATGCCACCAATTACGATTATGTTGGAGGTTCTCTTTTTTACGATGCCGAAGGATGGATTCCGGCTGGTCAGGGAATTTGGTATTTTCCTGACGGACTAACCATTGAGTCTGGCAAACAGCTGGTTATAGCATTAAACAATGCCGTTGACAACACCGGGACATACAGCAACTCAATCAATTTTGCCAAGTCGGAATACTATTGCACCTACGACATTGCAACCTATGCCAATACGACCTATTATCCATCTCCATCAACCGTCATTCCAACTTCGCATTACCTGAAAGCAATAAATTACGGAACCGGAAATGCCTGGTCGCTAAGTACCATCTCTCCGGCGTTCTTTATCTTCTCGACCGTTGACACCACTCCTGCCGATTTTGCCAACGATGCAAGCAAAACAAGCCTGTACAACGGAGCAGCAAGCCAGGTTCGAAAAAAAGTTCCGGTCGACTGGATTGTTGACGGCATTGAAGTATTTAAACAGGGAAGTACCAACTACAAAAGATTAACCGCCAAAGTAGATGCCGGATACGTCAATTTCATCAATGGAAATGGGTACACCTTGTATCGGAATGTTGACAAAGAAGCAACTGAAGCCATTAAAACCAACAGCGGCAAACTGGTTTACAGTTATTCCGGCGGAACAACCGACCAAACTGACGGAACTACAGATACCAGTGGTATTGATGCGGAAGCTTCAATAAAAAATGGAGCCAGAATTATCTATAAAGATACCAATAGCTCGACAAACGATTTTCACCAACGCAAGAAGGCTTCGTTGCGAAACTAAAATAACGGTTAAAGATGCTCAATAGAATATATAAAATGTGGCTAATACTGACTGGCGGAGTTCTATGCTCTGCCAGCTTAGTGGCCCAAAGTTCCGATTTCGGATACATTAAGAATCAGAATGCCTGGCTGACCAGCGAAAATGCAGCCGGACTAAACAGTCTGTCCGTTAAAAAAGCATCTTTAGCAGAAGTCTATTTTAATAAAAGCAATGGCGACTTTATTAATTACTACCAATCCAATAACAGTTACACCTTTGGCGGATTGTGCGAATCCTTTTTCCGCCAGAACGAAAAAACGGTTTTCTATGGTAAAGTTGACTATACCAACTTTGCAGGAAAACACATGGGTGGATCTACTTTTTATGATCCCAACTACAATCCATTCGATATTGTGGAATATGCCGACAGTACGGCAGGAACTAAAAAGATGGAAACTTACCACCTGATAGGCGCTATCAGCACAATCGTTTCGCCCAAATTCGTAGTCGGAGCTAAAATAGATTATGTGGCAACCAGCTATTTCAAGACCAAAGACCTTCGGCATACCAACGACCTGCTGGATATGAACGTTACTGCAGGACTCCGATACCAGTTTAGCAAAAGACTCGATGCCGGTATCAATTATTATTACCGACGAAGCGTGGAAGGTATTACTTTTCAGTCGATGGGGAATACCAATCAGCAGTTTAACTCACTGATCAGTTTCGGATCTTTTCTGGGTCGACAAGAACGTTTCGGCGAAAGTGGTTATACTACCGAAAGCTCCAATACTCCCTTTTTTAATGAATTTCATGGAGTATCCGTTCAGCTTGAACTCTCGCCCATAAGCAATCTTCGTTTTTTTAACGAGCTGGGCATCAAGCGACGAAATGGCTATTTTGGAAAACATTCTTCAACTTCAGTGCTTTTCACCGAGCATAATTCCACGACATTCAACTACCGAGGCGTACTTTCTTTTACCAAAAACACCTCTGTACATCAGCTGGAATTAAAGCTGGAAGAGGAAAATCTGAAAAATTTCGAGAATGCTTACCGCAAGGAAACAAGCTCCGGAGGAAATACAACGATTGCATATTACGGTGAAACCCAAATGCTCGACCGAAAGAGGATTCTTGCATCTGCCGAATATACCGGAAACCTACATGTAAAAAATAATATTCCCGTATGGTTCTTACAGGCATCTGCTAATTTCTTCGAGCGGGATCAGACCGTATCTGTTTATCCGTCGTACCGGAAGCAAACGATTAATCAACTTCATGTTGGAGCATTAATCCAGCGGAATATTATCCGTCGAATCAACATGTACAGTATTTACTTCGGAAGTGGCTATACAGCAGGTGGAGGTACCCGGAATAATGATGGTCGATATGGTTCGGCCGATTCAAAAAGTTCGGCAGTAAGCCTCGACCGTTATCTGTTTCGCGAATATGAATACCTGACAACCAGCCGGATAAACGAAACTGCCGGATTCCGTTACACCCGCAGCTTACCGCGTAATTTGAAAGTTTATGGCGATGTTCGCGGCGAACTTACCAAATCCTTTTCTGCCCGCTATCTTGGCAACACTTTTCAAACCGTGTCATTGGCAATTGGCTGTACTTTCTGAAATTGAGGATGCCCAATACCTCAACGATGCCGGATTTCGGCAGGTGCCACATACTGAGCAAAGGACAATTTATTGGCGGAAGTTTTTATTAAAAATCATCTAGTTTAATTTCACCATCCCAATATTTATTGTTTTCTATAAACCAAGAAAGATGTTTTGATAATCCATCAAGATCAGGGAATAGAGTCAAATAATTTATCCCGTATTGATGCACCATATACATTATTTCCTTTTTTATGTTCTTGTTGATAATAAACTTGGTTAATTCCCCATCTTTAGTATTATCATTCAGTGCTAGCGTTGGTTTGTTATGTATGGTAAAATAACCAAGTTGATTAATTAACGTGAGTTCGATGTAAAAAAAAGCAGAAATAATAGGAGAACATAGGGAGAATTTTTATATTTAAGTATCTGATTTTTAAATATATAACAAAAATATTTCCCTATGATCAGTGCCGATAAAATT
>Ga0302286_10000198_pt1 | contig 50284 bp, 14 predicted proteins | sample III_Fen_E2_3_FD_198765 | JGI IMG/M metagenome (GOLD analysis project Ga0302286, IMG submission 198765) | Peat permafrost microbial communities from Stordalen Mire near Abisko, Sweden - III_Fen_E2_3 | ecosystem: Environmental > Terrestrial > Soil > Wetlands > Permafrost | place: Sweden: Abisko...
TGAGAATAAGGCAGGCAATAAACAATACAGGCCCAAATTAATATCCGGGCCTGTATTGTATCTCAATTTATAAATCTTTATTCTTTTCCAAGAATGATTCTTTTACTCACATTTTCGTTGCTGGTATAGGCTTTTACTACATAGGCTCCTGAAATAGAGCCAATCTGTAAAGCTGTTATTCCATACGGACCAAAAGTCGACTTCTTCAGAGTCCGGCCTGTCATATCATAAAGGGTTATCTCCCCGTTCAGATTTCCTGAATTTTGTACAAATACCGTATTCCCAGAACTGAATACTTTGATTTGAGTAGTGGCATCAGGTGTGTCCTTTTCGTATGGACGGGTTACTATTTTAAAACGTTTAACGGGTGTAGGAGTTGTTTCCGCCGCAAACGAATAGGTTGAACCGCTTTCGGTAATTTCAACCGTTTTATTTTCAAGTAAATCTAATAAATAAACTCCTGTATATTTACTTAATAAATTCTGATATGTAAATGTAAGAGTATATTCAATATCTTCTCCTGCCTGAAAGCCAAGTTGTGTATTGTTAATATCGCTCACGGCATCCACCTGGTAATTATTATCCGGTTCAATAGCAAATATTTGTGGTGCAAGTGACGAACCCATTATTTTAGCTCCATCCCATCCGTTATCGAAATTTCTAGTGCAGGAGGAATTAGAAAATAACCACATTTTATCAGATGATTTTAATCCGGTTACATCAATCCGCATACCCATCTTGTCTAAAGATGAAGAATCTGTTGATGCTTTTACACGTTGTGGTACGATATTCTTCATTACAGCACCATATGGAATATTAACCCATGATTTATCTGAAGACGCAATAATGTCTTGTTTAAATTGCACCAGCATACCTTGCATAGAAGGTATTTGAGTTATCATTCCTAAACCTATAGGATTTGGTAAAACAACTGTGTATTGGTTGGTATTTTGCACCCAGTCACCAATTGACCCGGTAGTGAATAACCAAAAAGCTTGCTGCATATCGGACCCGAAATTCAGCCCAAAATCAATTTTTGAAATATCTATTGCCGCAGTAAATGGATTTGCTAAAATGTTTTGACCGGGAAATTTGGCACCAAGAGTGTATGGCAATTTACCTGAAGGCACATTCGAATTGACCAATTGACCCTTAAAAAATATTTTTTTTCCGACCAAATCATTTTGTGTTACTTCATATCCTATGCCCGGTTGTAGCTCAAATGAATTGTTTATACTAACCCAATGATCTTCTATAGTTTTACCACTTTCAACCCATTTCCGGACGAAAAAACCATCAAAAGTAGGACTGGCTACTATCTTATTAATTGGAATCCCAAAATACTGCCATTTGTAATACTGTCCACTTAAATCCGGATCATAGGATTTATAACCCATCGAATACATTTCTACAGTTGCCTGAACATCCTTTGCGGTTGGGAAAATTAATGACCCATTGGATGAACCTGCAGATGATTGAATATAAATCTGATCATTGTTGGTTGTAGTTATTGCTCCATCTACAGTTAAACAGGCCCCTGGTTGAATGGTTAAATTCCCTGTGCCAGTTATTGTTAAACTACTTGCTGTTTCATCTCTGTTAGTTACAACATTTACAGTATTTCCAGTCCGAATGGTAACTGGACCATCGGTATTTGTTGGATAGGTAGTAGCTGGAACCCATGATTGATTCCCATTGAAGGATTGTTGCCAGGTTCCTATATCATTCCAGTTCCCGGTTGAAACATTCGAACGAAAATATTTAAGACAATTATTAATTACATTTACCTCTATAGTAGCCATTCCACTGGTACAACTTCCATTACTTTGTGTTACATAATAAGTTGTGCTGCCTACTGTTGTTGTACTTGGTGTCGGTGGTATAGTGCTTTGATTATTATAAGTGAATTGAAGGTTATTGTATATGTTAATTGAAGTTGACTGATTTCTTGAATAATCAAAATTTCCATTAATATTTACGTTCGATGATGAATTTAAAGTTGAAATGATATTTCCAAATGAACCTGGTCCAGAATTAGGAGTAAATCTAAGACTATAATCCCCGGCAGTTGTTATTAAATAATTAAAGGGAACAGTATATTTGATATTTGAAGTTGATGCAGGCATAATAAAAGCCGTTGATGTTAAAAGCACACCTGAATTGTTATAAATTCCTATAATGCAATTCGTTGCTGTATTATTATTCGAAGAATATACGTCAACAGAATTTAATGTAATATTGCTGAATTTAGTTGTAAACATTAATGCCCAATTACTCCAGGTCTTATCAGTATATAAATTCTCTGTTCCTGCATTCGTCCCTCCAACACTGCCGCTACCAAAATCAACCCATTTAATATTTGTCCCTGAAGCTTCTAAAGCCGCTGCTGTTGTATTTTGACATAAAGTTATAGGAGATGTTACTACTGTTGGAGGCGAAATACAATTAACACTGCCATTACATGTTGTAATAGTTGTAGCATATGTACTGGTATGAGTTATTGTTTTAGAATTATATTGACCAAGTGCTAACCCGGATTTTAAGCGCACATAAATAGTCGTAGGTAAAACTATACCTCCCCCTGATTTTGGAAGCGTTAACGGGGTTGTATTATATGATCCGCTAATAGTAGAAATTTCATAATTGGTAGGTGCTGTGATTAATATATCTCCAAGTAAATATGAACCACTTACAATATAAGTTTGTTCCGTTGATGGTCCAAAACCAATACCATAAGAAAAACCAGAGAGAGTTGTTTTTGTAACAGAGATTGTTGGAATACAACCGTCACCGATAGTTGAAAAAGCATTAAATGCACCTACAAAAGTAGGTGAAGGCAAGCAATTTCTGTCATATTGCTTTGAAATAAATAAGCTTTGTGAGTTATTTATAGTGATTGTTAGGGTTGCATTGCCAACACGGAAATAAGGTATACTTAAAGGTTGGTTGCTTGTAATAGAAAAAGTTGATCCATTCATAACTAAATAACCAGCTTGTGTACCACCACCTAATTGATTAGCCCCAGCCCAGTAATTGGTATAAGTGAAATTTCCACCTACAGTAATAGTTCCATTATCTCTGGAAAGACCTTTACCTCCTACAAAATTCCCAATGGTCAGATTCTCCTTAATTGTTAAATTGAAATTACCAGCTATAATTCCTCCCTGTTCAACTAATGTTAAACTCTTAACTGTAATATCATTTTGCAAAGTTACTGAATTTCCCCCACTGCCATTAGTAATAACATCATCATTTGAATTAGGTATAACTCCACCCACCCAAGTACTAGGTGAATTCCAATTACCTCCTGCTTGAATTGAAGTTATTGTTGTTCCTTTAGTACCTAAACAAACCACCACCAGCAGCACCCCAATAATAAAACTCTTCGAAAGTTTAAATGAATGAAAGTTGTCGGTCTGGATAGAGGCTTTGTTCCTGTAAACAAGGACAGGATGGTTAGGTAAGAATATTGACATAGTCAAACTTTTAATACAAAATAGTATAGGTGGTTTTTTGGATGTTTTTTAAATTCAACAGTTCACCGGATAGAATTTGTATCAAAGGCTAAAGTTAAAACAGAAAACGAACAAATATAACAAATAAAACTTCAAATAGAATAAAATTACCCTAAATTTATTAATTATTAATAGAGCGTATATCCTTCGCTCGTTTTTTATAAATCTGTCTGACTAAATAGGTGAATTAAAAAGGAGTATGTATATCTTCAAAACATCCTAAAACATCCTTGTTGCTTTTATTTGTCAGTTGAAACGAGCAAGAAGGACATAATCCCGATAATCTTTTAAATTAAAAATCTGTGTAATCAGTGGTCAAATTCTTTCTTAATTTCTTTCATTAAAAAATAATCTGTGTCAATCAGTGTAATCTGTGGACAAACTTTTTCTTGATTTCTTTTATTAAAAAATAATCTGTGTAAATCTGTGTAATCAGTGGACAAATTCTTTCTTAATTTCTTTTATTAAAAAATAATCTGTGTCAATCAGTGGAAATCAGTGGACAATCACTTTCTTAATCTCTTTCCCAATGACCCCTCTCTTTTTGTACGCAACATAACACATCCCAAACAGACCCAATAATCCCCAACCATCCCCAACCGGAATCTGTGTACCTAAATCAGGATCATTCCCCGGATCGGTACCTCCTGTCGAAGGTGGAATTGGGTCAGCGTTTGTTATACCTTGTCTGGGATTAACATTATTCACACTGGAAGTTGTCGACAACGTTGCAATGCCATTGGTCATGATGATTCCCGATGATCCGGCACTGCTCCGTGAACTTCCGCTGGCTATAAAAGTGCCTCCGCCACTTGTGCCTACCGAACCGGCATTGGTGTTTTGAAACGATTGTGTCTGCATGTTGCCGTAGGACGAACCACCCGAACCAGACATAGATCCATTCCCCGGTTGATAACTTCCAACACTCGTGCCCGGTTTTGAAGTTAAACTGACATCCGGTATAATCAGCTCATCCGAATTACTCACAACTTCCGAATTTGTTTTAGGGCTATTTAATATCGACCCGCTTTTTACTGTGACTGGTTGGTTGGCGACATAGTAATTCCCGGCAGCCGAATAAAAATCAGGACTGCCAATCGGGGAATACAACACCACTATGAGCAATCCTGCCCATACTAATATCCATACCAATATCGTGTTTTGCTTTTTAGTCACTATTCTTTTCCTATAATGATTCTTTTACTCACACTCTCGTTGACTGTGGCGGCTTTCACAACATAAGCCCCCGTGATATCCCCTACCGGCACGGCAGTTATTCCATACGGACCAAAAGGTGCTTTCTTCAGAGTCCGTCCCATCATATCATAAATGACCATTTCTCCATTCAAATTTTCTAAATTTTGTACAAATACCGTATTCCCCGAAGTGAATACTTTGATTTGAGTAGTGCCATCCGTTGCGTCCTTTTCATATGGGCGTGTAACAATTTTAAAACGTTTTACAGGTATGGGCGTTGTTTCCGCTGCAAACGAATAGGTAGAACCGCTTTCGGTGATATCTACAGTTTTATTTTCTAGTAAATCCAGTAAAAATAAACCTTCATATTTGCTCTTAATATTTTGATGGGTAAATGTTAAAGTATATTCAATATCTTCACCTGCCTGAAAACCTAATAGAGTATTGTTTATATCGTCTACAGCATCCACTTGATAATTATTATCCGGTTCAATTGCAAATATTTGTGGCGCAAGTGACGACCCTATTATTTTAGCTCCATCCCATCCGTTATCGAAATTTCTAGTGCATAAGGAATTTGAAAATAACCACATTTTATCAGATGACTTTAATCCGGATACATCAATCCGCATACCTACATTGTTTAATGTGGAATAATCAGCTATTTCTTTTATACGTTGAGGTTCTATGTTTTTAGTTACAGCACTGTAGGGAATATTAACCCATGAATTTTCTGATGTTTTTGTAGCAGTTAGTTTAAATTGAACCACCATACCTTGCATAGAAGGTATTTGAGTTGTCATGCCTAACCCGCTTGGGCCTGGTAGAACTACAGTATATTGTCCTGCACCTGGTAGCCCGGTGACACTTCCCCATTCGCCAATAGATCCTGTCGTGTATAACCAGACTGCTTGCTGCATATCTGACCCGAAATTTAGCCCAAAATTAATTTTTGAAATATCAATTGCCGCAGTAAAGGGATTTGCTAACACATTCTGACCAGGGAATAAGGCAAGTGAAGTATATGGCAACTGATTAGAAAGCACATCCCAATTGACGAATTGACCCTTAAATACTATTTTTTTTCCGGGCAAATCATTTTGAGTAACCTCATATCCTATGCCAGGTTGTAATTCAAATGAATTGTTTATACTAACCCAATGATCTGAAATGAATTTACCGCTTTCAACCCATTTTCGGACGAAAAAACCATCAAAAGTGGGACTGGCTAACACCTTATTGATTGGAATACCAAAATACTGCCATTTGTAATACTGATTACTTAAATCAGGAGTTGGTGATTTATAAGCCATCGGATACATTTCTACTGTCCCATGAACATTTGATGCATTCGGGAAAATTAATGAACCAGTTGGCAGACCTTGAGATGATTGAATAACTATATTGTCATCATTGGTAGAATTGATGGTCCCATTTACAGTTAAAGTAAGTGCTGAAGGTATGACCAATCGCTGATTCGATGAATTGGTTAAATTTCCAATCACACGATCATGATCTAAATCCAGTTCTTTTAATGGGTTAGGATCAAAAACCACATCTGCTCCTTCAGCCGGGACATAATTTGCTGTCCAGTTTCCTTTTTCAGACCAGACTGAGCTAATACTTCCTTTCCAAGAAGTTGGTGCTAATACATTAATAGTATTCGTAGCAGTTTGAAAACAGGATATCCCATCTGCATAAGTATATGGATAAGAGTAAGTAATTGTTTTAGTACCAATACCACCAGCCAATGAAGCATTGAAATTTGGCGGTGTAATAACCCCGGGACCACTATAGATTCCGCCGGAAGGTAATCCACCACTTAAAGTGTAGGTCGTGTTGGTCGATAATTGGTCGGCAAGCGTCCCACCAAAAGTAGGTGAAGCAACAGTCACTGATTGAGTACAAGTGCTGGTGAAATTGTTAGCATCTTTAACTGTCCAGGTTATTGTATTTGCACCTACAGGCATTGGAAATACTGCATTGTTAGTTGCAGTTACAGGTGCAGTTCCGGTAAGTACCGGCACGCCTAATGTGCTGCCATAATCCGCACTAGCTGTACATGTCGCATCATGAAGAGCTGTAACATCATCTAGTGTTAATGCTTTATTATAGATTCTAAACTCATCAATCTTTCCATAAAAGTAGGGATCAGTAGTATAATATAACGATTTTCCAATCCAGTTATTGGCAGTCGATCCTAAAACCGATGGATGTAATGTCATACTTGGATTAGAACCAATAAGTGCACCATCAAAATATAATTTACCTGTGGCTCCGGCTAATGTAACAACAATATGATGCCATCCGTCATCTATTGGCATTTTTTTAGAAGTTGTGATCATTTCTTCTGCCCCATTACTCGTTTGGGAAATAGCGTACCTAATATTGTTCCCATCAGAAACTGTTAAAAACATATAGCCTGTTGTGCTACTGTTTCCAAAATCAAATATTCTTTGCCATGATGTACCGTAAGTCGACTTCTGACCTAACCAATATACCCAGGTTGATATGCTAAAGTCGCTGGTTAGACTACTGACAATACCTGTAGGAAGCTGAACATAATCACCTGAACCATTTTTCGGACCACCTCTAAGCGAAACATCACCTGCCGATTTTCCACTATTATCCCAATCATTATTATAATTTAAAATAGCATTTTGGTTCCCTATAACATCATGGGCTACAGTGCCACTCGTTTCGTTAAATGGATATGCCGTTATGAGCCCGGGAAGCGGATTAGCGAAAGCAGTCACTGTTGGTGGACAGGTTATGGTTGGTGGAGATGAAACAGTTATAATTCCTGAAGCACCTGTTGTAGTAGCAAAATATATGTCGTCTTTAGTTTGTGCTGTTGATTTTGTAGACCCATAGGTTCCATTTCCTTTACTCACACCACCAAGAGTAAGGGAGCTGGCTGGGTGGTTAAGAAGGGTTCCCAAATTAGCCTTAACATTAGTGTTTATAGTTAAGTTGCTGCTAAATAAAGTCCTAGTTGAAAATGTTTTAGTGCTTGTGCTACCGGCTAAAGTTAAATTATAAAACGTAGTTGAGAATGTCCCTTTTATTGCTTGAGCAGCTCCATTCAACGTGACGGTTCCTGATCCTGCCAAAAAGGTACCACCATTATTCGTCCAGTCGCCTGAAACATTGAAAGCACCCGAGGGAGCAGTGAATGTTCCACTGCTTAATGTTAAACCAGTAGTAGTTATATCACCAGTAGAGCCTGTAAATGCCCCGCCCGATATTGTTAAGCCTCCATTTAATGTCTGTAAAGCTGAATTTGCAAGGTAAATTCCTGTTCCGTTCACGGTTACTTGACCAGTTACTGTGTTGCTTTGCCCATTGGCATCAAAAGTCCCGGCAGAAACATTGAAAGCTCCACCCAAGCTTAAAGGTCCTGTTTCTCGTTGAATCGTTCCGGGCCCTATTATATTTAATGCATTTGTGCTGGTTGTTACTAAACCACTTAATTGGACTATACCACCTGAAACTTGTGAAATCGTCAGGGGTTTAGCTAACGTGACTATTCCGCTAAAAACAGAAGTATTGGCAGTATTTCCACCTATGCTGTAGGTGCCGGTTGTTGCTTGGTTGGCAACTGTAACAGCACGAGCTATTGTAAAGGCTCCTCCGGTTAATAAGGATGGGCTGGAATTATTTGTTGTAGTCTTTGTATCACCAAGAATAATTGCCGATATTGCGTTCCCAAATGCGCCGGATGAACCTGATGGTGCATCCACACCAGCTATTAATGTGCCGGCATTAACAGTGGTTACTCCTGTATAAGTATTTGCACCCGAAAGAGTCAATGTGCCTGATCCGGTTTTAGTAAGAGCCAAGGAAGTTGCAGTACCATCACTAATCAAGCCACTATAAGCTGATGCAGGGCTGGTATTATCAGTGCCAATAGTCAAAATTGTTGTTGCTTTAGTTCCGGTTGAATGAGTTAGATTACCAGTGCCTATTAATGATCCGACATTTAGGTTAGTATTTGCCATATCCAACGTACCGTTGGTCATAGTAAGTAACCCGGAAATTGTGGTTGCACTACTTAATGTTACGCCTGAGTTGTTGTTTATAGTAAGGTTTGCTGGAATGTTTTGAGTAAATCCGTTTCCGGTTACTTGATGCACAGTCCCATTATATGTGTAATTTGCTCCGTTATTAAATGATTTTGTAGTATTTGGTGATGGGATACAACCATCTACACCAGTAGAATTTGCTGTAATTAAGGTTCCATTAGAATTTAAATTAAATACAGTACCTCCAGATGCATTACTTCCATCTAATATTTTATATGTTCCAAAGTCTAATGATCCATTAACAGTCATTTGCCCATAAAAAATATCTTGGTTACTTCCAAATAAAGTTATATTAGACAACAGTTTAACATAACTTCCTGAATTTATCGTGTACATAACCCAAATAGCTGTTCCTGAACCAACTGTTGGCATATACAAATTTTGAATGCCATCACCATTGAAAATTAAATTTCCATTTGATACATTTCTTCCGCTTGTTGTAATAGAACCTTCACCTGCTGTATTACTAAAATTGCCTTTTAAATAAACATTACTACTACCTCTAGTTCCGCTATTTAAATCAAAATTACTATTACCAGTCTGAGTAAAATCACCAATAATTATTAATGTGCGATTATTTCCATTATTTACAATGAATTTACCAGAGGTAAGTGTAAAATTATTACAAGATCCACTATTAATATCAAAAGTTACTGTAAAGCTATTTTCGATAACTACATTATCTGCTGTTCCAGGTATTGATCCAGCAGTTGTACCCCCTGAAGTTAATGACCAAGTAGAGTTATTACTCCAATTGCCTGTTTGACGTGAGTAATAAGTTGCTCCACTCACACTTTCAACTCCCATCAATAACAGTAACAAACCAGTTATGAAGCACTTCGAAAATATAAATGAATAAACGTGATTGAAAAGAATCGAGATGAAATGATGGGTGTCAGATAGTGACCTGTTACGAATGAAAAGTGTCATTGTCAAACTTTTTACGGATTATTAAATGTAGCAATTAGTGTGATAGTTTAGATCAACAGTTCACCAACGAAATAAAGGCATAAAGGGTTGATATGAAAACAAAATTTGCACAAATGTAATAAATAATATTGAAATTATTAAAAATAGGCTATATTATTTCAATAATTAAACATTAAATGTGGCAAAAAATAGATTTTATAAAAAATAGAATACAAATAAAATGCCACAAGCCATACCAAAAAAGATACTAACTACAGACACAACCGCCATAAATGCTACAAAAGTGAATGATGATCAGTTAATTATTCGAATATTCATATTCCTATATTGCTTCCTTTTCAATCGATTAAAATTTATTTTATCAGGCGGTTGATTTCATTTATAATTCATACAACAAAGTGTTTTTTTGATATGAATGCGTATATTTTTTCGGGTTTTTAAATCCTGGGTGGTAATTCAATTAAAAAAGCATTCGCAACGATCGTTTTGAGCAGCTTTAGTTAGTTCTATTTTTCCAAAGTAAAAGAAACACTAAACTAATCGTGAATCACTAATTGATAAATATCATAATCCATTTTTCGGCGATTTATTTATGTGGCATTTCGAATTCGAAGGGTACTATATTTAAAGAGGAAACCATTGAATCATAAAGTTGTAAAACTTTCAAGGAATTGGTTTTCCTGCTGACAAACTTTTCCAAAGTCCCAAACTTTGGAAAAGTTAAGATCAATCAACATATTCTCGAATGATCTCTCTGAAACAGATATTGTAAAACTTTCCCCACTGGTAAATATTCTCTTGCAACCACTCTGTGAAAAATATATACATGAGAGCTATAAAGCAATAAGAAACCGGAAAATTGTATTGTATAAGGCGGGTGGTGGAAGGAATGAAAAGATATAACCCTATTTAAACGTACCTTCTTCCGTCGCCCTCCCACTTGCTGTTCATTGCAGTATAATCTTGTCAGCACAGTGGGAGTGCGACTTCTTAATGTGAAACGGTCACTACACCTCTACCCTCGAAAACCTTTTGTCGTACGAAGTACACAAAAGCGTTTTATTAGACTAGGCTTATTATCTAAAAATTCTCAGTTGTTTTAGTACAACGTTTTTGTGTCTCGTTCCTCGACGACAAAAAGTTTAGGTGCGACTTCTTAAGTACCCTCGAAAACCTTTTGTCGTACGAAATACACAAAAGCGTTTTATTAGACCGGACTTATTATCCAAAAATTATCAGTTGTTTTAGTACAACGTTTTTGTGTCTTGTTCCTCGACGACAAAAAGTTTAGGTGCGACTTCTTAAGTACCCTCGAAAACCTTTTGTCGTACGAAATACACAAAAGCGTTTTATTAGACCGGACTTATTATCCAAAAATTCTCAGTTGTTTAACAAAACGTTTTTGTGTCTCGTTCCTCGACGACAAAAAGTTTAGGTGCGACTTCTTAAGTACTCTCGAAAACCTTTTGTCGTACGAAGTATACATAAACGTTTTATTAGATCGGACTTATTCTCCAAAAATTCTCAGTTGTTTAACAAAACGTTTTTGTGTCTCGTTCCTCGACGACAAAAAGTTTAGGTGCGACTTTTTAAGTATCCTCGAAAACCTTTTGTCGTACGAAGTACACAAAAACGTTTTATTAGACCGGGCTTATTATCCAAAAATTATCAGCTGTTTTAATACAACGTTTTTGTGTCTTGTTCCTCGACGACAAAAAGTTTAGGTGTGTATCGTCGCCCGCAGCCCGCTTCTTCCACCGTCGTCCCACTTAATGTATTTTGCAGAAATAGAGTGAATTATATGTCGAAGTCCGACTTCTTTAACGCGGACAAAACATTAATATTTTATATTTTGCCCTTTCATTTCAAATTAATATTTTGTCATTCAATTTTGAAATTTCGAGATAATTTTTTGCTTTAAAATTGAATCCATTTCTCCGGTTGAAAACGTCTCTTTATAGGCTACAACCAATGAAACGTGCAACATTCCAGCTAACTTCTGACTCCCAACTATCTACTCCCAACACCTTACTACCCATTTTCGTCCCATTTACATCCCATTTACATCCCATTTTAGGCAAATACATACGTAAAAGAACCTTAATACAACCATAATACATATATTTATTAAATATGTTTCTATGGTTGTTTTATGGTCGTTTTATAGTTGTTTTATAGTTGTTTTTCCCTAAAACGGGAACATAATGGGTACCAAATGGGTACCAAATGCGAAGAAAAGAATTTGATGGGATTGTATTCATGAAAAATAACCAAAAGGAATTTGGTTTTGTAAAACGGGGAGGATCAAAAAAAAGCGGGGTGTGCAAAATGACCCGATCAATAATTCACATAAATAAAACTTTATTTTTAAATTTCAAATAATTTAACCGTTTTTTTTTATTTAGTTTGTTTTTTTGAAATAAACTGCCTTCAACTTGGTATAGGTTGCAGATGTCGCCCTCCCATTAGATGTCGACCTCTCACTTGGCGTTGTTTGCAGAAATAGTGTGTATTAGATGTGGGACTGCGACTTCTTTTCTGCAGAAGCCCGGTAGCCTAACCTAAGAAGTCGCACTACCACTGTGTCTCGTACGAGGTTCAGCAGGTGGGAGAGCGATAATAGCATTCTGCGAGAGTCAGCAAGTGGGAGGGTGACGGAACAGTAAGTGGGAGGGTGAAGGAAGACAAGAAAACGCTCAAAGATACTTCGTATGCTTTGAGGTTTGTACGCTTTGAATTTTGCTTCCCACTACTGATTTATTTTGAATTACGTTTAAAAAAGCCATAGCAGACACCAAGAAATACCAACAATTCCCAACCATCTCCAATAGGTATAGGATCTCCAGTGGGCTCAATATAACCCGGATCGGACAATCCATCAGTGGTCGTAATTTGGTCGGTTGCATTTTGCTTCGAAACGGTATTGTTTACCTCGGAAGTCACGGAAAGGGTGGTAATGCCATTTGTCATCAGGATTGCCGAACTACCGGCACTGTTTCGCTTTCCTCCGCCTGCCAGGAATGGACTTTCATGTATCCCGGTTGAAACTGTGTTGGTGTGATGGTACGTTGGAAACTGAGCAACTCTATTGATTGAACCAGTTGAAGAATTCATCTTTGAAACTGTATTCCCAATACCACGGTTTGATATTGAAGGGGGAGTTAGTTCGGGTAAATCAGTTTCATCCTGTGCATTCTCAGATACTGCATACCTTTTGGGAGCATTTGCTATTGTTCCGTTAATTGGGGCGACTTTCAGGCTTTCGGTTCTATTCTTTGAAGAGGTATAAAAATCAGGACTTCCGAAAGGAGAATACAACACTGCAATGAGCAATCCTGCACACGTTAGCAATGCGACTAATATTGTATGCTGAATTTTTGTCATAATTTTTTTCCGATCAATATTCTTTTACTAATACTTTCATTGTCTGTAGCTGCTTTTACAACATACCCGCCTGAAGGGAAATTTATCTGAACGGCAGTAACTCCATACGGACTAAATAAAGCCTTCTTCAGATACCTTCCCATCATATCGTAAACGACCATTTCCCCCTTCAGATTACTTAAGTTTTCCACAAATACCGTGTTTCCTGAAGTGAAGAGTTTCAGTTCAGAAATTGTTTCAGATGTATCTTTTATAAAGGGGACTGTGGCTATTTTAAACCTATTAACAGGAACGGGTGTTGGTTCGCTGACGAAAGAATAGGTGGAGCCGCTTTTGGTAATATCGGTGGTCTTATTCCCGATCAAATCAACCAGGTAAATACCCGCATAACGTGATGCAGTATTCCCGTGAATAAAAGTAAGTTTGTATTCCGGATCTTCACCAGCCTGAAAATCCAATAGGGTATTATTCATATCTTCTACTGCATTCACCTGATAGTCGCCATCAATTCCCGAAACAAAAAGCTGAGGAGTGAGTAATGTTCCTTTTATTTTATATCCATCCCAGCCATTGTCATAATAAGGCGTACAACCAGGATCAGAAAATATCCAAACGCGATCGGAAAAACGTGAACCATTTATTTCAATCCGGGTAAAGACTTTGCCTGAAGTTTCGGTCTTGACTTCGGAAGGTATCCGTTGTTTGGAGTTGTTCTTTACAACCGCAGAATAAGGAATGCTGACAGAACCTGCAGTACCGGTAGTTCTAATCAGGAAACCCTGCATCGAAGGAATCTGTCCGGGGACTTCACCTGTTCCACTAACCTGGGCAGGTGAAACATTATACTGACCTGCATTGTCGCCGATTGGCAGATTACTGGTGTTTGAATTCCAGTCGCTGTATGAACCTGTATTATATAAATAGACAGATTTTTCGGTATTGTCACCGTACGTTATCTTTGAAATATCAATGGCTGCAGTATACGGATTTCCGAAAATGTGTTGACCGGGATACTTTGCTCCGAGAGTATACGGCAAATCCGCTGTAAAGTCTGAATTTATTAAAGCTCCTGAAAATACATATTTTTTTTCAGCAGCCTGAGTGATTTCATACCCGGTAAACGGTGTCAGGATGGAATCGTTGTTCAATTGAAGCCAGTACTTTGAAAGATCACCTTTTTCATTCCAACGCATAACATATGCTCCATCAAAAGCAGGACTGGCTTTTACCGAATGAACCGGGATGCCGAAATATTGCCAGTTGTAGACATTCCCATCAGGTTGGTTTTTATCCCACGTTGCTTTAGAATACATTTCTACTGTTGCCTGAACAGCAGAATTCAACTGAGGCAGGATAAAGATGAGTGATCCGTTAGCTGACAAGGCATCGGCTTGAATCAAAATACGATCGGTATTTCCATCTGTTACTATAGTATTATTGACTGTCAGTATTCGTGCAGGGGGTATGATTATGCTTTTTCCCGACATATTCATCATACTTCCAATTGTTCTGTCGATATCCAGCACCAGATTAGACACCGGTGTCGAAGTAAAAGTGATATCGGCACCTGCAGGCGGTACCATTTGGGATGCCCAGTTTGCAGGAGTTCCCCAATCAGTATTTGAATCAGTTCCCATCCATATGTTTTGATTGACGGTAACAGCTAATGAACGGGGAGCACTGATATTACAACTGTTTGTTGCAGTAACACTGATGGTACCGGATGTCGCTATATTGTTGAAATTGACTGTGATAGAGTTTGATGACCTGCTCATTGTTGCCCCTGATCCGGAATACGTCCAGTTATACGAAGATACTGTCGGGTCATTCGGAACCGTATAGATGACTCCGGAGGCACTCTGACAAACATTCACAGAACTTGTTGTAAAATTTGAAGGTTGGACAGCCAACAATGGGAAAAGAATGACTACATCATCATTTGAAATGCAATCACCGTTGCTGATGGTCCAGCGAAGGGTATAGGACGATCCGTTGGTCCCTTTAAAAGCAGAACCCGGATCGGACGGGGTAATAACAGTTCCACCTGCACCACTTATTATGCTCCATTGGCCGGTTCCTGTAAGTGGGGTATTACCAGCCAGTGAGGTGCTTGCACCACCGCATATTGACTGGTCCGGTCCTGAATTGGCTGTTGTAGGCACTGCATAGGATGTAAAAGTCGAAGGATCAAAAACCCCGGTCTGTAAGGTGCCGGATGGGTAATTGTATGTAAATCCGGTAAGCTGATATATATCGCCCGCAGCATCTGTAGGTATTGAAGCCGGGAAAGTTACAGGAGAAAGTGGTGTTTGAGCAATTCCCCCTTTGGTATAGTAAATTGTATAGGGTGCTCCCGTTGAAATGCCATACGACAGAGTCACCGGTATTGCAGAGACTCCGCAAACAGGGTCGGTTGAAGCAATCCTGACAGTTGGTTTTACCTCGTTGATACACCCCAGCGTGAAATTACTATTTCCTTCTGCAGGCATTGAATTCAACGATGATGTTTGAGCACTACCCGAGAAATTATCGCCGCTTGAAGTTGATTCCAGTTGATTCCAGTAATTATTGATTCCATCATACCCGGCAACCATCATATCAGTTATCCCATTTTGAGTCATAATAGGCGAAAGATCACTTGTTGATGACCATTTTATATTTATAATTGCCCTATTCCCGGAAGTTGATGCTACATTCCAGTATTCTTTTTGATTTACAGCTGTCAGCAATGGATTTATTCTGGTGAGCGTGTTCGGATTAAAATATTCAACAGTCCAGTCTTGAATGCCGGGTTGTGATGCGGAAAGTGTAAGCAAGTTCCCTAAGTTCTCACCTTTTCCGACAGGGAATATAAAGTTATCACCCTGTGTGATCGTTTTTGTTAAAGGTCCATCTACAAATGACACTTTACTACCGCCTGTAGGTGTCACACAATTATTTGTGATGTTCGATATCGTTAAAGGGTAAACAGAAGATGAACTGATAATTCCTGATGTGAGTAAAAGATTTCCTTTCACCCCGGTTGGACCGTTTAGAGTAAGTCCGCTGGCGTTATTTATTTCTATATTATTGAAAGCATTTATTCCTGTAAAATCACCGGTACTACCACCGATTACCTGTGGCGAAAAACCGGCAAAGGAAACTGTTGCACCGGCACCGGTACCTGAATTAAAAACTCCGTTATTAATATGTTCAAAAGTTCCCGGGATGGTGATTTTTTTATTATAGACACTGTTGTCGACAGTCGGACCATCAATCTTCAACTGGTTGCAAACAATAATATCGTTATTTGATAAGACCCTGGTTCCCGTCCCTGTGAAAAGAAGTTTAGGAACCGTATTGTATAAATAACCTGCTATCAGGGTATAGTTCATGTTGTCTCCACCGAATTCAAGAGTCCCTCCTGAGCTGCAATCAAAAAAACCGGTATATCTTCCTGCAGGGATTCCTCCTGACTCAAGATATAAGGTTCCGTTACCAAACAGAGTACCAAAATTATGACCAATGTAAGGAGACACTACTTTTAGTTTTCCATTTATGGTTGTATGATAGGAAGTACAGTTATTTTCATTGGCTGTTACGACATCTTCTGTTCTTATGGTTACTATAAATCCAGTTGGACCCCCTAAAGGGCAAGGATAGGTCGAACCATTTGTAGGATCCCAGATGGTAGGATCAGTCCAGTTGCCGGATTTTTTACTGATATATTGAGGAACAGTATTTGGAATGGCTTCATCGATACCGGCGGTATACTCTCCACTGATACTTGAAGTTCCTAAAGGGTAATTAAATGTTAATGTATTGTCAACGGCATTTACATTTAATGTTTTGCTCCAGTTTGTTCCCGGCACCAGTAACTCTGTAGTCATATAATTGCTTTCGGTATTGCTGCCGGTAACTTTTACATCGGAGTCTAAATAGTTTAACACCACATGGCCTTCAAAGCCACTTAAATTCGAACTTTCAATTTCCCAGTAATATTGCAATACATTGTTTGCATCTAAAACAGCGGGATGATGATCATTAATATTATTTACCCTGATAAATACAACGGAATTATTTGAATTGATGGTCAGCATTACAGGTGTATATTTACTCCCGGAACCAATTGGACAGGTGAACAGAGTAGGGGAGGAGATGACAGGAAAAAACTTTTTAATGCCTATATTGCTGAACAACCCATCCGAAATAATCATTTTTGCGGAGCTAAAACCGGTTCCTTCAATCGTACTGCTGACCCCCAGTGTAAGTAAATATTGAGCCAGATTGAGAATGCCGGAAGACAGTAGTAAGTTCTTGTGAAAGGTAATGCTATTATCCAGTATGTTTTCCAGGCCGTTATTTATTTCAAGTCTTCCAAAGGTCCCCGTTCCGGAAATATGTTGTTGTGTAGTACCATTCAGAATAATTCCTCCAACCGCTGCATCCCCATCATACGTTGCATTATTGTTTAGATTCCCTAAAAGGTTGATAGAATAGGTTTCATTTAATAATTGGCCTGAACTTATTGTCAGGTTATTGTTTACAGTCAAAGAGCTGCTCAATTTAAGGGATGTTACCGGATGTGCCTGTAAATTATAAAAATTAGTAATTGAAGTACCTCCGATGGTTTGAATGTCACCACTAAATATTGTGTTGTTTGTCCCGAAAATATAATTTCCGTTGTTAGTCAGGTTTCCGTTAATGGTCAGGTTTATGCTGTTGCTACCGTTGATTGCATTTAAAATGCTGTTTGCGTTGTTTAGGATTAAATTTCCTTTTAGTGCCAGTGGACTAACCATTAGATTGACCAGTGCATTCCTGGATGAAGAGGTTAAACCTGCAATATTCATGTTCCATAGCGGAATAGTTGCATCCAATAAATAGGATTGTGCGTCATCCACAACAGGACCCATCACCGGTGATTGAGTAAATAAAATGGTGCCGCCCGTAACCGTCCCTGTGCCCGGTCTGAGATAAAGATCTCCTGAAGTTGTACCGCCACCTCGAACAATGGTAATTGTGCCTCCTGACATCGTGAATGCACTACCGGTATTGAGAACTTCGAGTTTTGCATTCGTTTGATTTTGTACAAATCCATTTATGGTCAGCGTTCCTGCGGATTGGAAGTATCGTAAAACACCGGCAGAATTTGTAGGATTTCTTCGTATTGCTCCATTTACAATCAGATTGCCTCCGTCAATTTCTATTTCTGAATTGCCTCCACTTGAATATTCGATATCGTTATTGTTGTTTGATATTCCATTCGAAGGTCCTATATAAACAGTTCCATTCATAACGGTGAGCTTCCCGTTTAAAAATAGATCATTTGTATCCGTATTGCTATTTGCAATTAAAATATTAATGTTATTCCCGTTCCCGGGCATATTCGCTTTAAAGCCTGAGGTGGAAGGTATCGTAAATGAAGATGTGGTTGAAACAGTAAAGTCTTCACCTGCTGCCGGATTCGATCTGGCATAAACAAAAGTACCGTTTTGTAACGTCAACCAATTGTCTACAGGAGTTGTAAGAATTCCACCGATATTGCAAGTCAGTACGGTTGCCTGAGAAGTTCCTTTATTTACTGTTACTTCACTGAAAACTGTTCGTGGGGTGCCTGAAGTATTTGTTATCGCTGCATTTGAACTGCCAAAAAAGAGGACCGGTATTTTCGAGAAATCAACATAACTGATCGTTCCAACCGTACTTTGGTTTGTATTATTCGTATTGTTAATCAAGTTACCACCAATGGACATGGTCTGGTTTGTGGCATCGGAGTAAGCCTGAATGCCGCTCCATGTATTTACTACTACGTCGCCGTTGATAACGAAATTCTGAGCTGTATTTTTATTTCCATACCAGATCAGGCTACCACCTTGTATCAATAGATTTCCATTTATGGTAATCGTTTTTGCAACAACAGTTTCAGGTGCAGTCGGGTAATTATTTATCCAGGAAGGACAGAACCATGAATCGGCATTTTGGCCTCTGGTTATCAGGTTCCCGTAAACAATAAGATTGTTGTTTGCAAAAATAATATTTGAACCTCCAAGTGGGGATAATATAAGATTCCCGTATGAACCGACGCCCTGCGGCAACCAATACGTTCCTCCGGCAGTAGCATTTGTAGTATATAATTCTGTGGTACCCAGGTTTTGATTGTATTCTGAAAAATCGCCTTTCGGGAATACGAAAGTGTTACCTGTTTCATACGAGGTGGTTAACCTGAAATTCCCATTCCCGTTTGGATGGGACAACACCATGCTGAAAGCACAACCCGGATTATATCCAATATCAAGTGCAGAACCTTTCTCAATTTGTAAACTGGCACAATTTTGTACTCCTGTATTTGAAGTGGTCTGGTTGGATGCCAGAGAAACTGAATCGTTTCCCGATATAATGACTATGTCATTTATACCGGGTATTGCCGTTCCGGTATCTGCCGTTCCTGAATTTCCTGTAAATGACCAGATGGAAGCATTGCTCCAACTTCCGCTTCCTGCTGATGTCCCATTGATACAACTATAAAATTTTCTTGGAGTAGAAAATGCTCCACCACCGGTTGTATTATCACCGGCAGTATAATCTGCATCTAAAAAATCACTGCTGTTGTCAGGGGTTGTCCAGTCAGTTATTGAATTTTCGGTCGTATTTATCGGTGGATTTGACTGTGTACCTACTTTCCAGTTGTAATTGGATCTGTTGTATAAGGCCGGCAGGTAATTTGCCTCAGTGCCGGATACATCCGACTGATCGTAATTAAAAGTGTGAATGACTGATTTAGATGCTATTCCTGAAAAACCTGTTGACTTTACTCTCCAGAAATAGGTCAGGCTCTGTCCTTTCAACGTTGTAGAAGGATGAACATAACCAACCGGAATTACCGAGACTGATCCAAAAGTTGCCGGACTACCGGTAAATCCTATTGTTGCAGGAGTATAATACGGTATGGCAGTATGACTTGTTGAAACCGATCCCACAGGGAATACAAAAGACCCTACTGAGTTATACAATTTCGTCACTCCTCCATCCCCGGAATTCCCTGCTGTTTGTATAAATCGTGTACTGTTATAATTTAAAATGGTTGCTCCGGAATTTAAATTTAAATTATAGATTCCGATGTTAAATAGGTTGTTTTGTGAAAAAGTTAGCGCTCCGTTTATAGTTGTATTTGCCATAAGGAGAACGGGGGCAGAATCAGAACAGGTATTGTTTAGTTCAATGTTTTGAAATGCTCCCGAACCATTCCCCCCAATTGACTGGGAAATGCTTCCATTAAACTGAATTCTCCCGGTTCCAATGTGTACCCCTGAATTGATTACATCGCCGGCAATAAATATTGTTTTTCCACCATCGTTAAATGTTCCTGTACTTATTGCAAGCGATTTTTGAACAAAGAGTGAGGTTTGTAGTCCGGAAATACTTAGAGTCGAACCGGTTTTGTTAATGGTAAGATTACTAAGTCCGGTTGAACCATTATTAATTGTTCCATCGATTGAAAATAACTGATTGGCAATTCCATTAAAATTAGTTGTATTGTTGCCTGAATTATAAATTCCCGCGCTGTTAACAACAAAATTACCACCTACTGAAATATCAAAACTCTGTGCATCAAGTGTGCCTGATTGAATAGTTAGCTGTTGCAACACTTTTAACGGATTCGTATTGAGCTGTACCGCAGCTGTACCGCTTGAAGAATTTATAATCAGATTGCCAAATGAAGCATTTGAATTTATCAGATAGTTTGCATTCGCCAGGTTTGTACCTGAAGTTGGGATTATTACGACAGTTCCACCTGTAATACTGATATTCGATGTGGGACAATTAACATAAAAGGCATACGAAGGCTGAGTCTCTCCACAGACATCGTAAATAGTCATCATGCCACCTGTCATTGTAAATCCACTTCCCGTATTTGTATTTATATGAAATGTACCATCTGAAGTCTTTATCCCATTAAGAATCCTTGAAGTATTAAGATTCGTATTTACTAAACCTGAAATAGATGAAAAATCAAGTGAATGTTGAAAACGTCCACGGAGATGAATTGCACCTCCGGTTTGTAAGTAAGAAAAAAGTCCCGTATTAAGACCTGAAGCATCATCAATTTGTTTGGTATCTATAGTCCCATTATCCAATATCAATTGGCCTGATGCAAAATTCCAACAGGTAATTCCTGTAGATTCACGGGTCGACAGATAACCGTTTTTAACATGCAGGTTTCCTAAGACAGCAATGCCACCATTACCGCCATTACTTACTCCGTTACTTAACCCAACATCACCCGAAACACCATATGCTGTATTTACTTCACCATAATCATCTGCTGTTGACAAGACAATGACATTTGCACCATCAAGAATCATCGCTGCATTTGAAGGAATAATAAAATCACCGGTAGGCCAGCTCGTTGAGCTACCTTCTGAAAGAGAAGGAATAATAACCATCCCTTTTAAATTCAAAGTCCCATTCCTTAACCACAGTGCTTTTTTAATATTGGGATTTGCATTAGTTGCTCCCATTAATATATCAGCAGCTGCGGTATTTGCTCCAAACAACCTGAAATAACTGTATTGCAAAGCATTTATTGTTAAAGCAAAAGTTTTATCATTTCCTTTATCTACAACCAGGTTATAAAAATCAGTTGAATTATTGCAAGTCAGCGTATTATTTGTTGATCCCCTGAAGTAAACGGTTGCCATCCCATTAACAGGGAATGAGTTATAAACAGGATAAGTCAGATTCGTAAACCGTGCGGTACCATTGTTTGTAAAATCACCCATTATTTCAATATGGTGTGATTGTGCATCATAATAATCAATGAATGGTCCGGCTACCGATGTATTAATTCCTGTTGGAATCGTAGTTGAAGTCGTGTTTCCTGAACCAATTGTAAATGATGCTCCGTTATTTATAACCACATTGCCATTTATCTTCAACTGCCGCCTGTTTGTCGTATTATCGTTTAGTTGAAAATCACCTTGTTTTACAATTAAATTACCATTTAACGATAGATTGTTTACCTGAATGACAGTTCCGGTTGTATTGATAGTGAGGTTGTTATAGACAGTTTGTGAAACGGGTAGATTCACCCCGGCGTTATATTCAACAGTACCTCCGTTGGCATTTATCAATGTATTCGTTGTAACATCCGGAAAATTAGCTGATGCTAATTTTACTGTCCCTTCACCTTCGAGTAGTGTGATAACAGAAGTGAACTTATGAATTCCAAGATCAAGAAAGCCGCCGTTATTGATTGTGATTTTTAAGTCGGTAGCAGCAATATCAGCCAACAGAGTAACTGTTCGGTTGGAAAGTATAACTACCTGATCGGTTGAAGTTGGGATAGATGTGCCTGTTTGTGTTGTTCCGCCAGGATTAGTTGTCCATGTAGTGGAAGTGTTCCAATCACCGGATTGATAGGAATAGAAGGTTATTGAATTTGATGTTTGTTTATTCCCTTTTTGGAGGTTGCCTGTCGCTGAAAGTCGCTGAATGTCCATTGAAGTGTTACCATCTGAAACAGAATGGTTTAATTCAGTAACAGTTGTTTCTTTGTTTTCAGAAGTAAGAATTGAATTGCCTAATGTGCCAATGGGAGAGGGAGTAGCTGAGCCATGCAATTCTGAAGAAATTGCTTTTATACTATTAACAGAATAATTTGTTTGAAATGCTGTATCTCTTAAAATATTATCAATCGGAGAACTGAAAATTGGGGATGTAGTTTTATTCTCCGAACTACAATTCCCTGTCTGTGATATTGAATTTGTTGAACAAATAAAAGTAAATCCTTCTGTCAACAATAACAAAAAAATAACGAATACAAATTGAGTTATAATAGAGAAATTAATTCCTCTTAAATTAAAAATAGTCATGGTAAAACTTAGTTCTCATATTTTATCAGATACATTTGAAAATTGAGCAATCTTAAAATAATTAATCCTCATTTTTTATAGAATTATCCGATCCTGAATTAAACACTAAGAAGAGTATACTGATTTCCGACTAAGTGAATACGATTAAAGAGTTCGATTTCACTTTTAATAATCTTTTAATCCGGGTATATCTCTTCTTTTTTTTAAATTCCGGAATTCTTTAAATACTGCAATAAATGTTGAGAACTGAATGTGTCTGGCAGAAGTTTAATGCATCAGTTTTATAACAGGATCTTACAACAGTTTATCTATCCATTATTGAAAGTTTAATTAAGGATGTGATCGGGACAAAAAAATGAAGGAAATCGTATTCTTAGTTAAGAAAATCAAGTTTTCTGTTAATAGTAAATATTGAGCAAGAAAATAAAAATTATTTCATAGTTAAATATTTAATTCATAATTGGATAAATAGTAAATTGTCATGTCTCAAACTAAACGGGAATCCAAATAAACAGACAGATCCAGGAATAAAAATCAGAGACAAAACATACAAATGTACCATCAATACACGAGTTTATATAATTTTTAGTTATGTTTTAATATATTAATTATTATGCGACACATAAAATCTTTTTATATGTTGAAGAGGCAAATAATATGCTACAAAATCAATGTTTTAATTACTTTTTACGAATAAAATCAGGAGTGTAGAGCGAAGAAGGAGTAAGATGTCGCCCTCCCACATGGTGTAGGTTCTCAGAGATAGTGTGTTTTAGAAGTGGGAGTGCGACATAAGACAAGAAGTCGCACTCCCACTGTTAACGAACAAGGTTTGTGCGAGAGTTAGTAAGTGGGAGGGTACAGAAGAAGGTGTCGCCCTCCCACATGGAATTGTTTTCAGAGATAGTGTGTTTTAGAAGTGGGAGTGCGACTTCCCGAAAGAAAGCCTCAAAAGAACGAGCTGTCCTAAGAACCCAGATGTCGCACTCCCACAGTTAACGAACAAGGTTTGTGCGAGAGTCATTAAGTGGGAGGGCGACGGAAGAAGAGATTGCGACTAATTACCTGCAGAAACGAGACAACCCGCTATTCCAGAGATATGTTCTTAGCAACTGTCCGGGTTTTAGTGGTTGCTTTTACCAGATAGGTTCCCGAAGTAACATTGGGTTGGATAGTAGTTACACCCTGTGCTATGAAGTCAAACTTCTGAATGATCCGGCCCGTCATGTCATACAAATACAGAATACCTTTCTCATCGGACTTATTATCGATGTACACAGAATGATCCGAACTAAACACGTTCAGTTGGGTGCTTCCTGAAGTTGGTGTTGTCACATGGGTCGAAATATCCCGATTTGTTATGATTTTAAAACGACGGGTAATGGTGTCGGCAGGCAGGGAACTGAAGGTGTATTTTGAATTCTCTGACGTGATATCCACAGTGTCTGTTCTGGCAGAGTCGACCAATAAAACCTTCCAATATTTCAATCCCAGGTTTTGATGGGTAAAGGTAAATGTATACAGGCTGTCTTCCCCTGCCTGAAAACCAAGGTATGTATTATTGATATCGTCCACCGAGTTCACCTGATAATCACCATCCGCTTCCATAGCATATAGCTGTGGTGCGAGGCTCGATCCAAGGAATTTCTCACCATCCCATCCATTATCAAAACTATGTGTGCAGTCGGGATCTGTAAAGAGCCACATACGGTCGGAGAATCGGGAGCCTTTTACATCGATGATGGTGCATATATCGTTTTCAGATGTTTTTGAATACATTTTTTTAGAACGCTGAGGCATGCTGTCGGCAACTGCGACAGAGCTGTAAGGAATTTCCAGGGTTGCGCCAGTATTAGTAGCTTTTACCAGAAATGCCTGCATGGATGGAATCTGATATTGTAATCCTTTGCTTCCAGCACGAAATTGTGGTATGGCAAGATATTGTCCAGCTTTGGCAGTAGTCAAAGAGTCGATTGTAGTTCCTGATCCGTTACCTAACCAATCATTATATGATCCGGTATTGTAAAGATAGACAGTTCTAAATACATTTGTTGAAAAGTTCATCTTTGAAATTTCAATTGCTGCCGTATACGGATTTCCAATCAGATTTTGTCCGGCATATATTTTGCCTGGGGTGTAGGAAAGACTTACTGTTTTAGGAGCATTTTCCAACTGGCCCTGAAAGATATAGGTTTTTTGTGTTTTTTGAGTAATTTCATAACCGGTGAAAGGATTAAGTATGGAAGTATTACTCAATTGTATCCAATGATTTGGACTATCTTCTTCTTCGTGCATTTGGCGTACATAACCGCCATCAAAAGTAGGGCTTGCAGATGATAAAGTATGTAAAGGAATACCAATAAATTGCCATTGGTAATGTCCTCCAACATATGACGCTTTTGAAAACATTTCGACTGTGCCATAAACAGCTCCAGTATTATTAAAAATCAATGATCCATTACCCCCGGTTCCAGTTGGACTGGTTTGTATTAATATCTGATTGGGATCAGTGCTACTGGTAATTGTATTTGCCGTTAAACACAACCCCGGTGATATCGTTATTTTTGAAGTTGAATTAACCAGTAAAGTTCCCGAAACGGTAGTATTCGCATTTAATGTGACTCCGGCAGGATTACTTAAAGTCAGATTGTTATAAAAAGGAGTAGGAACTGCATAAATTATTTGTGCACTGCTGGTATTATTATAATTAACAGTACCACCAGCCATATTCATTACTGAATAATTTGAAGGAAAGTTACTGCCTGCTTGCCCCCCTGAGCCCCCCCCTACTGAAAGAGATCCTGCTACAGTTAAAGTTCCCGCTGAACCGGAATGGTTAAGGGTAAATGTTTTTAAATCTAAAATACTGCCGGTGTTGATTGTAACGTTCCCACTAGGTATACGGTTTTGATCCAGAATAAGTGTTTGACCTGAAGTTAAGTTCACAGAGACGTTGTTTAGACCTGTGCCTGCTAATTCATTCCCAGTATTTTTTAAATTTCCTGTATAATTTACATTATAAATTCCAGTTCCTGTAGGAGCACTTGTCATGGTTCCTTCACTGCGGTTAATGGTAGAAGTATTTGCCATTGTAAGATTTGTCCCATTTACAAAAGATCCTGCAACCAGGTTTACTGAACCGCCGCTGGCAATCGTTCTGGCATTATCTAAAGTTACGGCAAAACCGGCATCATCAATTGTCAACTTGCCTGTGAGGTTTGTTGGAAATCCTGTTCCTATATTTTGATTGGCAGTACCATTATAGGTATAATTGGCTCCGGTATAGAAATTCCTCGTCGTTGTCTGAATATTGCCTGTTGAAGTAGTTGCTGTTGTAATTCCATCTTTTGAACTAATTCCTAATGTAGCCCCTGATAATAAATTAAATATAGTATTTGCAGGATTAGTAGTAGTGTTGGCGGAAATTATTCCTGGACTTGTACCGGTTGCCATTTGTAGAAATGCCGGACTAGCAACTGTAAAATTGATGGCATTACTGTTAGCTGTACTGGTAACGGTACCACCTGATTTATATAATTGAACGCCACCGGACCCATTAAAAACGATATTATTTATTGGAGTTGTACTACTCGCCCTTGAATTTATTGTTCCACCTGTAAACGTAAAATTTCCAGCGACATTAAGTGTACCTGTCATGTTTGAACCGGCATTACTAGAATTCATTAATAATTGCCCCCCAGTAATTGAAACATTGCCTTTTATTGAAATTGTACAATTTAAATTATAACAAATTCTATAAACGCCTCCTGTTATTATTAAGTCACCTCCAATTGTCAAAGTATCTGTATGAATTGCCAGATCAGATGGAGCATCGGTAGATCCAGTAGAACCAGTATTTATCAAAGTAAGATTTCCCCGTATAAATAAGCCGGTGACTGGTGTCAGTCTTACCCAGTCCTTATGATTTGGACAATTCCACGAAAAATTACCAAATCTCTGGTTAAATCCTAAAGGAGACGCAGCAATAGTTCCTGTAATTAGACATGTTGATGCAATATTCCAGGTTGCAGTAGGGATGGTTCCTCCATCTTCATTATGGTTATAGGTGCTGCCGTTGTTAAAAGTAATAGGACCTGAACCTTTAATAAAAGATGCTGTATTCTGAACAGTTACTGTCCCATTAATTGTTGCATTGTCAGGTGTTAACGTATTGGTTCCGGTAATTGTTAAAGAGCCATCGACGAGTAAACTGCTTGCAGTTGCAGCAGCATTTACAGTTACGGTGTGTCCACTGATAATCTGTATGCTTACAGCTGTATTTGTAGGAGCAGTGGTTGCATTAATCCAGGTCACATTGTCTGGTGATACTAGCCAGGTACTGGCTGTATTCCAGTCACCCGTTGTTTTTGATTTGTAATAATTGCCACCCCATGAAATTACTACCAAGCCGGCTGCTCCATTACCTCCGGAATGATCAGTTTCATTAGGTATAAATGCACCTCCGCCTCCACCTCCATAAGTTATTCCGGCATTTCCATTCCCTTCAGTAGTTCTTCCTGCACCGCCATTACCACCACCAATATTAATACCTGTTCCAGCAGTTATTCCTGCTGCAGATCCACCAATTCCTGTTGATCCGGCTCCGCCACCACCTGCTCCACCTATTATTGTTGTTCCAGAAGCGCCATTACCACCGGAGTATTTAGAATCACCGATACTTGAAGCTGAAGTTCCAATTCCACCTGCTGCTATTCCACTATTTGGTTTTGAACCTCCAGCACCCCCTTCTGCATAAACTGTTGCTAATGTATTGAACCAGGATGGATCTCCTTTGGTTCCATTCCCTATACCTCCGGGTTTTGCTACAGCCACTGTTACAGGATAAGAAGTTCCGTAAGTAACCTGCATAACTTTTGAAGAATAAGCACCTCCGGCGCCACCTCCACCACCTAAAGTGTTATTATTCTCATGTCCTCCACCTGCACCTCCACCACCCCAACATTCAACTTTAATTACAGTTACTCCACTACTAGAAGGTGTAAAGCTTCCATTAACAATAAAATTTTGTGAAGATGTTTGAGCAAAAAGAACCGACCCGATTCCAGATAAAAGCATTAGAATAAAAACTGATTTCTTTAAACTCCTAAAAGCGAAATGGGATTTAACACGAGTTGAAATGCAATGAATGGAACCAAAAATAGGATAGTTGGGTATAGAATGTATCATAGTCAAACTTTTAATACAGATGAATAGAGTAGGCTTTGTCGGAATTAAGATCAACAGCTCGTAATCAGATCGTGCATTAAAAGTTGAAATCAAAACTTAAAGGCGTGTAAATATACAATTAATCCTTGAATTTATATAATTTTAGCCTATGATAGTGGATATAAGAATTTAATATGTTGTTTTAGTACAGCATTTGCTTGAATAATATAAGATCTTTAACTCTAACAGAATGATGAAGTGCAACATATGTGAAATAAATTAAGCAAGAGAAAAAAGGGAGGATGAATAATACAAAATTAAATTTGTCTTTTTCTGTTTGGATTTATTGAAAAGAAGAAATGTAATTATTTTAAAGATGTATTTTTAAAAACATTGATTTTTTTTAATTTACGTGCTTTTACAGTTACAACTTTACCGTTTTTTGAAATTACTAATTCTCCATCTTCTTTTTGGCTTGAATCTAACAGCCTATTGTATGACAATTCAATTCCTGCAAGAATTTTTGATCTTATGTCTTTTACGTCCTCTTTTGTTATGACTTATACAATAGATTGTATTTTCTCTTTTGAATTTCGTACTTTTAATAGGATGTAAATTCCACCAAACAGCAGCAAAGCACCCCAACCATCCCCAACAGGTATCGGATCACCGGTAGGATCATTGCCCGGATCGGTAGCACCGGTTGATAAAGTGCCGGATGATGTACTTTGTTTCGTTGTCGTATTTGTAGTGGACAGGTCGGTAGTTGATATGGATGCGATTCCATTGGTCATTGCAATGGCTGAAGAGGCGTTGCTGCTACGTGAACCTCCGCCGGCAATGATGGAAACGCCTGCACCTCCTGTTGTGCCGGTTGATGATGAATTTGTATTTTGATAAGAGGGTTGCTGAGAAGAGTACGAGGATCCACGGGACAATGAATTTGACGACTGATAATTCCCGGTGGTATTAGTTGTTGCGGGTGTTGTTGAAATATCAGGGAGGTCAGAATCGTTGCCGGCATCATCTGATGAAGCAGCTCCTTTGGGTGAATTAATGATTGCACCACTCTTTATTGAAATAGTCTGGTTATTTATGGAGTAATTCTGCGCGGAATACAAACCCGGACTACCAACAGGCGAATAGAGCACTACTATGAGCAATCCGGCCCATACAATTATCCATGTAAATATTTTCTTTTGACGTTTATTCAATTTGGTTTTCAATAATAAATCTTTTACTGACTCTTTCGTTTTTTAGTGAAGGCATTTATAATATACCCCCTACTGTTGATCTATCCTTTTGTTGTAATATCATCCGGTATAAAGGTAGCACATTTTACAAACTAACCAACAATACTTAAACGATTATCTCTCTGTTTAGTTTATTTATATTCTGTTTAAAAACTGTATTCCCAGAATTGAATATTTAATATCTGATTTTGACTTAAATGGCATTTATTCGTTGTTTTGGGTGGTAAGTTTAATCCGATATAAAGGGGCTTATTGATTTATAAATGAATAGGTTGGAAGCTGTCTGAACTCTCAATGATATTAGCAGAATTGATTCTAATACCAGATCCGGAAAGTAGCAGGTATAGTATAATGCAATTTGTAAGTATATATGTATGTATGTGTTGGGCAGAAAAAAAGAAACTGTTGCCGGAAACAGGTGTTGTATGATCGGGTAAGTGTTTTGCCATAGTCAAATGTTTAATACTGATTGAGTACGATGCTTTTTGTACGGCTTTTTAAGTATTAATTCAGCAGTTAACAAAAAGAATTAACAGATAGAAATGTTGACAGTAAACCTGTCACATTTAACAATAAATCTCAAAAACAGGACATAATAATGCCCAATTATATTGGAAGTTATACTACAAAGAGTAGTATTATTTCTTTTTTCCTCGATAATTGGGCTGCAAAGGTACTGAAATATTTTAAATAAAGGGTGTAATCATCTCAAAATTAATCCACCAGCTTGTTAATTATGGCGTAATGAGTGAGTTCAACATTGCTTTTAATCTTTAGTTTTTCAAAAATACGGACACGATAGGTGAAAACGGTACTAATACTCAAATTCAGTTCCTTGGCAATGTCTTTTACTTTCTTCCCGGTAGCGAGCATAAACATGATTTCCTGTTCGCGGTTCGACAATTGTTCGTGAGGTAATTGTTCCTTTTCGGGCATAAAATCAAAAGCCAGTTGTTCTGCCAGGGTATTGCTTAAATACCTGCCACGGGTATAAACCTTGCGGATGGCAATGACCAGTTCTTCCAGGGCAGTATCTTTGCACAGGTAGCCCGAAGCACCTGCTTTGAGGGTGCGTAATGCAAACTTATCTTCAGGATGAATGCTGAGTACTAAAATATGGAGGTCAGGTTTCAATTTCTTGAGGTCACCAATTAATTCAAGTCCACTTCTACCGGGCATATTCATGTCCAGCAACATGATGTCACAATCAATTTCATTGATTTTCAGGAGTACTTCATCGCCGCTCTGAGCTTCACCAACTACCATTAAATCTGATTCTTCCTTTAATATCTTTTTTAATCCTTCACGAATTATTTCGTGATCGTCTACAATAAATACTTTTATCATATAGGTCGTTTTATAAGTTAACAAATTTAATTTACTCGATATAGATGAATAGTTGAATGTTGTCTTTATCTTAAATTTAGTAAAGGCAACGATGATATCAACAGTTGTTTAATTTCAAAAAATGATAAGAAAAATTTTTACCATATCAATGATTTATGCTCTATCATCGTATGATTTAGAACGAATTCTAAGTTCTTTTTCTCATCTTAATTAGCACAGACCCTTACAAAAGAGCACTGAATTAAGCTTTGGGAGTATAAAGATACAATTAAAGGATCAAGATACTACTTATTTCTTATTACTTCCTCATTTTTTTGTACTTTTAATTCTTAACATAAGGTATTTCAACTTTAACAGAAGTACCTTCACCGGGATGACTTGAAATGATCAGTATTCCTTCAAGCAAATAAACTCTTTCTTTCATTCCGAGTAGTCCGTAGGAGTTTGGCTTACTTTTTAGGGCTGTTTTAAACCCTATACCATTATCTTTTATTTCAAGAACTAATTTGTCATCATTCATGCCGAGTTTAATATTAACCCGGGTAGCTTTAGCATGTTTAGCAATGTTCGTAAGCGATTCCTGAAGAATTCTGTATAATGCAACTGATTGTTGTGAGTCTAATTTTAATTCGGATATTGTGTTTTCAAAAAGGCATACGACCTTGTATCTTTCTTTAAAATTAGTCACATAAAGTTTTACTGCTTCAACGAATCCAATTAAAAATAATACTTCAGGTCTCAAGTCGGTCATTATTTTTCGGGTTGTATTTAATGTGTTATCAACTAGCCCGAAAAGATTGTCAAAATTAGTCAAAATATTTTCAGCATCAATGCTTTTGATACTTTTTAATACTTTTTGTTTCATCATTCCCAAATCAATTTTAATGGCAATTAATATCTGACCAAGTTCATCATGAATTTCACGTGCTAATTGTAACTTTTCTTCTTCACGGACATTTTGTAAATGGGATGCAAATTCTTTCAGTTCAACCTGTGAACTTTTTAAGGCGACTTCTCCCTTTTTCCTGTCGGTAACATCCCGAATGATAAATACCATCCCATTTGGTTTGTCAAGAGTATCCCAAATGATATCCCCATTTATCTCTGCAAAAAATATCGAACCGTCCATTCGAACAATGCGGTATTCAATAGTCCCGAGATAACCATTAAACATCAGCTCACAATTCATCACCGCACGGTTTTTATCTTCAGGAGCCAGAAAATCGAACATGTTTAAACCAAGAAGCTGATTGGAATTTTCGCATTCATACAATGTTAATGCGGCCGGTGAAACCATACGGATCTGACCATTCATTTCAACGACTACGATGGCATCGGGAGAGGCATTCAGAATTGAACGATGGAGTTCTTCACTGTGTCTGAGTGCTTCCGTGGAGAGCTTCCTTTCAGTAATATCCTGAACTGTGACGATTAATTTATCAGGTTTATCTTCCTGATCTGACTTTAATTCCCCTATCGCATGCACCCATCGTTCTCCTCCATCCACTGGACGGATAATTTTGAATTTGATATCAAATTTCGCCCTGTTTTCGAGGATATCATGTCTAAAGTATTCAACCAAGATATTTTTCCATTTCGGATGAATGATGGAGGTAAAACCCCGGAATGTCTTTACAAAATCAGGGCTGATTCCTAAAATTGAATTCATAATATCCGAACTTTTCCAGGTACCTGCGCGAACATCTACGATGCAATTCCCCAGATGAGCAATGTCCTGGGTTTCTTTTAAAAACTCTTCACTTTCTCTTAATTCGTCTTCCGCTTTTTTCCGGAATGTTATGTCAACTACAAAGCCCAGATACAAATGATCAGATAATTTAACTGTATCGACTGAAATAAATCTTATGGATTTATCTTTCCGTATCAGTTCAAATTCGTCAGTAGCAAATCCATTTTTTACAACTGTTTTAAAATGATGCACAAATAATTTAATCGATTCAGATGGAATTAAATCGTATTGATTCATTGAAATTAATTCTTCTTTGCTATACCCGGTAATGTCGGAAGCCGCCGAATTGACTTCGATGTATTTGCCTGATTCATTGGAAACAAAGACTCCATGGGGAGCGAATTCGATATAATCGTGAAACTTCTTTTCGCTTTCGCGTAAAGCCTGCTCCGCTAGTTTGCGTTTTGTGACGTCCCTGATAAATCCATCAATATGAGTTGGTTTACCGTTCGCATTATAGATCAATTTTGCATTCAGGGAAGCATGTCTGTGCTCACCGTTTTTTGTCTCTAAATCGATTTCATAGTCCCTTACCTGACCGTTTTTAAGTAGGGCAGCCATGGCAATCAGTCGGTCGTTGGGATTTGCATACAGCATTTCTATAGGACGACCTATTATTTCATCCCGTTTATATTCTGCAAATTGGTAAATAGATGTACTGACTTCAATGAGGTTTCCCGACATATCTACCTGATAAAAAACATCTTGCACATTATTAAAAATATTGCGGTATTTTTCCTCACTCAGGCGAAGCGCTTCCTGGTCGTTTACCCTGTTTGTAATATCCTGTATCGTCCCAATTAACTGAACAGGCTGTCCGTTGGAATCAAAAACCAATTCACCCATGCCATGAACCCATCGTACCTGGTCATCCTGTTGCCGGATAATTTTATACTTTTTATCGAATTTTGATTTCGTACCGATTACAGTCTGAAGGACATACTCACTCATGATTTTTTTCCATTCCGGATGAATGATGGTTACCCAACCGTAAAATGACTTATCAAATTCAGCATTTATTCCGAAAATTGAATCAAGAATTTCCGAACTAATCCATTTCTGTGATATTATATTCAACGAGAAAGTCCCGAGTTGCGCTATAACCTGTGTTTCCTTTAAAAAACTTTCGCTTTTCTTCAATGCTTCCTCAGCTTGTCTGCGGATAGTAATATCACGCCCAATTCCCATTACGCCAGTAATATTGCCTTCATTATCACGAAGTGGAAGTTTAGAAGAAAGCAACCAGTGGGCTTTTCCTTTGTTATCAAAAATAAATCTTTCTCTGTTTATATCAGAAATTCCGGATTTAACAACATGATTATCATCTGCATGGAAATTGTCGGCATATTCTTTTGGATAAAATTCAAAATCATCCTTACCCAATACCTCAGCTTCAGAAATTGCTCCTAGGAATTCTACTTCGGCTTTATTGGCAAGTGTTTTTTTCCCTGACAAGTCTTTTGCATAAATCGGGTCGGGAATATTATCAATAAGTGTTCGTAAAAGTAATCGTTCGTTTTGAAGTGTTGCTTCAATATTTTTTCGATCGGTGATGTCGATAATCAAACCTTCCAATGCAATGACCTCACCTTCCGTATTGAAGATGGGTATGCCCTGTTCCCAAACCCATTTAATCTGATTATCGGCAGTTAAAATTTTATATTCCTCACAAACTTTATCATGAAGCTGTACTGCTTTTCCCCATACTTTCCAAAGGTGCTCATGATACTCCGGGAGAATTATATCATTAAATGACATTTTATGGTTATTGATAATGTCTTCCGTGTGATACCCTGTCAGATTGAAAAATCCTTCGGAAATGAATTCCTTTGTCCATTGAGGATCAAATTTACACCGGTAAGCGATACCCGGAAGATTTGATAACAGGACAGATTTACTCCGTTCACTTTCTTTTAGCTTTTCTTCTGCTTTATATTTTTCAGTGACGTCGGAGAAAACCAAAACAACACCTGTTATCATACCAATGATGTTCTTTATTGGTGCAGCACTATCAGCAATATGATATTCAGACCCGTCTTTGGAGATCAGTACCGTATGATTGGCCAGTCCGATAATTTTACCTTTCTCCAGTACTTTTCTAACCGGGTTGTCAACAAACTTTCTTGACCCGGCATTAATTATCTTAAAAACTTCAGTCAGTGGTTTCCCTATTGCTTCATTTAAATTCCAACCTGTCATTTTCTCGGCGACAGGATTTAAATTCACAACCAATCCGTTATTATCTGTTGAGATAACTCCATCACCAATGGAGTTTAGAGTAATTGTAAGTGATTCCTCGCTTTTATGTAATAAATTTATGGTTTTTTTGTGATCAACAATTCGTTTGTTCAGTTGTATGTTTTTAAATAATTTATCAGAATAATCGTTTGCAATAACAAACATCATCTTGAATACCTTTTCAAATTTATCTTTCGACATAAAAGGCACCTGATTCAAAGCGGTTAAATAATCTCCTTTGTTTGCTCCAATCTCATCTCCATAATCAATGATTCTCTGAAGATTATTATCCTCATTCCGCACTTGTCCGATTAACCAATTGGCAATATGAATGCCATTGACGGATATCTTTACACCGGTATCCCATAGTCCGGCACTTAAACAAGGTTTTAACTCAAAACCTGATGAAACACAACTAAAATTTAAGGCATCCGATTTTATACAGTTAGCAAGTCCTTTCTTTGTGCTTCGAATGAGTACGCACAATGAACAGAAGTTACTTGGCTCTGTCAACGGGTGGCCCTCCGGATTAGTTATTATCGAAGCAACGCCTGTGGCATCGGATAATAAATCCTGCATCCGTTGAATTTCTTCCAGATTAAAGATGTCATTGAACTGAATGGTATATTCATTAATATCAGACGAAAAATTTAATTCCTTGTCAATACTCATTTTAAATCATTTTTATTACAATCGGTTAACGAACGAAAATAATTTTATTTGATGTTTTTGTGATAATTTCAATAAGGTATATTTACTTTGGTTTCTTCTGCGGAATAAACAGTTATTAAGAAACATATTTCTATTAATTCAGGTGAAAGTATTTAATTCCCGTTTACCTTTCACTCAATGATTAAAGTCGATTTGCTTTGTTCTAATTCAAATAAGGCATAACTACCTTTACGCTTGTCCCGTGGTCCTTCTTTCCCGTTATTGTCAGTTCACCATCCAGCAGGAAGACTCTTTCTTTCATACCGATTAAACCGTATGAATCTGAATTCTTTTTTTGATTTTCATCAAAACCGATTCCATTATCCACAATTTCGAGGGATAACTGATTGTTTTTTTGTTCTAAAATAACTCTCAATTCAGTAGCTTTGGAATGTTTAGCCACATTATTCAATGCTTCCTGAATAATACGGAATAAGGCAACCGACTGTTGTGAATCAAGTTCTATATTGGTTTTTGTGTTCTCAAAATGGCAAGTGATTTTGTACCTTTCCTGAAAAGCATTGAGGTGTTGTTTGATTGTTTCAATAAATCCAAGCAAGTCAAGAACTTCAGGTCGTAAATCGGTCATGATTTTACGGGCTGTTTTGATGGTGTTGTCTACCAGGCTAAAAAGAACATCGAATTTTGATAATACCTCTTCGGCATGCTCTTTACTTATTCCTTTTATAACATTTTGCTTCAACATGCCCATATCAATTTTTATTGCAATTAAAATCTGACCAAGTTCATCATGAATTTCACGGGCTAACAGCACTCTTTCTTCTTCGCGGACATTTTGAAGGTGAGCTGCAAATTTTTTCAATTGATCCTGTGAGTTTCTTAGTGCTTCTTCTGCTATTTTTCGATCGGTAATATCATCGTGCTGAATAATGATATGACTTATTTCGTCGTTCAAATCAAAAATTGGATAAGCCCAATTATGGTACCATATTTTTTTATTTTCTTTTACAATGATGTTCTGCGAGGCAGCTGCTTTTCCAATATCAAACAAAGCTTCCCACTCGGAAATTTTACCCTGGTTAAATACCTTTTCAAGTTTTTTTCTACCGGTGCCTTGACTAATTTCATTATCATTGAATATATTATAAATCTTTCCTTCCATATCTTTGGCTTCGACTCCAAAGATCTGAGTTAGCTTTGGGTTAATCCGTTCGCACCACCCTTCACGATCCAGAATTTGAGTGCTTATGGCAGATTGCATAAACATTTGTTCGAAAAATTGTTGTTGATCATTAAACTCTTTTTCGAATTTCTTTCTTTCAGTAATATCCAGTACCAATCCGAGTATTGTTTCCGGCTCTCCATTCTCATCCCTTTTTGAAATATTCCCCAGATCGTAAAGCCATTTATAATTTCCCGAATTATCTATAATCCGATATTCAACTTCGTATTTATCTCCATTTCCATAAAGATGTTCTCTCAAGGCATTCATTACTTTATCCTGATCACCGGGATGAACTATCGTGATAAAATCTTTGAAATGTACAAAATCGTCGGCACGGTAACCTAACATTTCCGTTTTTCTTTTACCGTAAATAATACTGCCCGATTTCACATCCATTTCCCACCAGGCCATATTTGCTACCTGCATGGCCAGTTCAAGTCTCGAATTGTTTTGTTGTAAAGCTTCTTCGGCTTGTTTCCGGTCGGTAATATCGATATTGAAACCGGCAATCCCGATAATCTTTTCATTTTTGTTGATTGGAAATACAATTTGTTGTGAAACATGTAATTTATTATTAATATAACATTCATGTTCTTCATCAACTATTTCTCCATTCAATACCCGTTGATTATTTATAACCAGTAAATGAGTTACATCTTCATTAATATTTTCGATTTCTTTTGGAGTTTTACCAATGATTGATCCGTAATGATCTACAGATTTTTTATTTTCAAGAATGCCAATGCTATTCATGTCTCTTGCCCATATTTCGAATGGAGAATTGTCAATAAAAGTACGCAATAGCATTTCACTTTTTTGCAACGCTTCTTCAGCCAGCATACGATCGGTTATGTCATGCAAACACAGCAAGAGGCTTGTTTTATCATTGTTTTTAATTAACGCAGTTGATCCCAGTAAAGAAACTTCATGATTAATCCTGTCGTTGTTAATGGTCGATTGATACTCAATATTTCGAAGCCCGACACCTGTTTCAAAAGTTTCTTCCATCGCTTTACTCAGGTTGCAATTCCGACATTTTGACCCATACCCGCACCCCCTGGGGTCGGTCGTAGAATTGATGCAACCAATAACATCACCAACAGCTCCACCTATCATTTCTTCCTGAGGAATCCCGGTTAATAACGAAAAGGCCTGATTTGCAAATAATATGTGTTTGTCTTTATCAACAACGCACATCATTACAGGGGCATGTTCGTAAATGGTTTTAAGTTCATTTCTACTGTCTTCTAATTCTTTTTCTGTTTGATTCCTAATATTCTCCGAATCGATGGCGTTTATTGCAAATGAAATGTCATCACTGATCTCCTTGAGTAATCTTAATTCATCATCACTGAAAAAACCGGGTTCTTTAGCATAAAGGGTCAAGACACCAAGTATTTTATCTTTTCGCAGTATCGGGACTGCAATTGAAGATTTATATCCTCGTTTTAATGCTTCTTCTTTCCAGGGGAGCATCATCGGGTCGGTGGCGATATCATTGCAATAAGTTATTTTTCTTTCACGGAAGGACGTCGCTGTCGGGCCTGATCCGTTTATTTCTAATCCGGCTTTGATAGCTATCTGATCAAGATATCCATCATTGTGTCCTGCCCAGTTTGAAGGTTTAATATTCGTCTGTTCATCATCAACTATTCCTACCCAGGCCATTCGAAATTGACCTGAGACAATTGCAACTTCGCAAATCGTTTTTAAAAGTTCTTCTAAACTTTGAGTGCGAACCATAGCCTGATTAATCTGACTCAGAAAGGCATACAGTCGTGCAATATGTATAATTTTTTCTTCAGCCAGTTTCTGCTCAGTAATGTCAACAATGATTCCTCTCAGTCCTATAATTTTATTTTCTTTGAAAATTGGATTCGAATAAACCAGTACAGGAAAAAAGGTGCCATCTTTTCGTGACATTGTATAATTACTATTCCCAATTGCTTTGCCGGCAATTCTGTTCTTTGCATTTTCATTTGCCCGGTGTCTGTCCTGTGGAGTGTAAAAACTTATTGAGTTTTTACCAATCATACTCTCCTCTTCATTATATCCGCAAATCTTATAGGCTTGTTTATTTACATAAGTCAGATTCCCTGATAAATCTGATTCGAATACTATCTGTGGCAATAAATTTGCCATCTCTCTGAATTTCTCTTCACTTTCCCTGATTTTCTCTTCAGCCAGTTTTTGCTCGGTGATGTCAATCACAATGCCTCTTAACCCAATTGGTTTTATGCCATTAAATACCAGGCTGGTATATATTAAAGCCGGAAAAGGTGTTCCGTCTTTATGAACCATGGTGTAATCTTTTTTTTCTATTTCAACACCAATTAACTTTTGCAACAGTTTTTCTTTCACAAGAAATCTCTCTTCAGCAACATGAAGGTACAACGAATTTAACCCTATTAATTCATCTGCTTCGTATCCAAAAATCGAATAAGCTTGTTTATTTACGTAGGTGACAATTCCATTAAGATCTATTTCGAAAACAATCTGGGGTAACAAATCAGCCATATCCCTGAATTTTTCTTCACTTTCCCTTAATGCATTTTCAGTTTTTTTGCGTGCTTCATTTTCTTTTTTTAAATCTTCCAGCAAATTTAAAGTAGCAGTATACGTTTTTTTAAGTTCCTTTGTTTGTACTGCCACTAATGCCGCTAAACGTATATTTTCATCATGTCTTTCCAAATGCGCCGTTCTGATTTTTACCATCGCGCGTATTTGTGCTACAAGTTCGCTTTCATCAATAGGTTTTCCCAGAAAACCTTCAGCACCACATTCAAGGGCTTTAATACGACTTTCTTTATCCCCTTTTATGGCTGTGACAAAAATAACCGGAATATCTCTTAGATTTTTAATCGATTTTAATTTTTTACAGACATCATACCCATCCATATCAGGCATGACAACATCTAAAAGGATAACATCCGGATTATTATCAGTTGCCAGTTCAATGCCAAGTAATCCGGTTAAAGCCTTTAAAACGAGTACTCTCGGGAATGCTTCATTTACGAGTGCCTGAATTGTAATCAGGTTGTCCGGATTATCGTCAATCGCAAGAATTTTAATTAATCTACTCTCCATAAAAAGATATAAAGTGGTTGTTAGAGTCTGATGTTATTTTGGTATCAGGTTATTAAGTTGAATCGTATGACAATTTGTATGATAAATAGGAATCTGTTTCTTTTTATCGCCCGGCAACTCAACTATCCGGAAATTGTTTTTTTAGTCAACTCTACTTTCCATATAGAATCTGATTTATCGTTTTGATAAATTCTTTTTCATCGATGGGTTTTGCAATATATCCATCAAAACCATTCGATAATATTGTTTCACGATCCAGCAACATTGCACTTGCTGTTAGTGCGATAATTGGAATATGTGCTAATTGTCCGGTATTCCGAATGGTTTTAAATGCTTCTATTCCATCAACTCCGGGTAGTGCAATATCCATTAAAATAAGATCAGGAGTATGTTGTGTTGCCATTTCGATTCCAAGGGATCCATCCTTGGCTTCTAAAATTGTATATTTATTTTCAAGGACTGCTTTTACAGTCAACATGTTGTCAGGATTATCTTCAACTACCAGAATAACAGGTTTTCCATTTATTCTTCTGACAGGCTTTGATTCTGTTTTTATTTCTTCCTTTCCAGTTATCACCAGCTTTGAAATAGAGTTCAACAGCTCAATGCGGTTTACATCGCCTTTTTGAATCAGTTGATGAACATTATTTCGTTTTAAAAACTTAAGATCCTCTTTTGTGATTTGTTTGGCTGATAAAATGAGTACCGGAATGTGTGCAGTTGGTTCAGCATTCCGGATGGTCTGAAGAACTTCAAATCCATCCATTCCGGGCATCATAAGGTCTAAGATCATGGCATCCGGAATTAGCTCTGATATTATATCAAGTGCCTCAACACCATCCCTTGCTACTAAAATTTTATATCCGGTTTCTTCCAAAAAATCCTTTAACTGGATAATTGCCGGTTCGCTATCATCAACCAGTAAAATGGTTTTAAGGGGACCCGTTTGTTGATGAATGGCAGGAACTGATCCACTGAATTCAGTGTGTTTTGAGTCTGACTCTGTTATCCTGTTTTCAGAAATGTATATTAATGGCAAAATGAGGGTGAATGTCGATCCCTCTCCATAGATGCTTTTAACTTCAATTGTTCCTCCAAGCAAATTCGCATATTTTTTAGCAATAGTCAATCCTAACCCGGTGCCTCCATATTTGCGGGAAGTTCCGGCATCAGCCTGACGAAATTCATCAAAGATATAAGATATGTGGTCCTTTGAAATTCCAATTCCAGAATCTTTCACATTGATTACTAACTTATTGCCATTTTGGGAAGTCGTAATTTCAACAGCCCCTTTTTCTGTGAATTTTACAGCGTTCCCAATCAGATTTAGCAAAATGTGTCTGCATTTATCGGCATCTGCCTGAATAATAATATCAGTTTCTGATTCAATTTGTTTCAATTCAATTTTTTTCTGATTCGCCTGAGGAAGGACCATACTAATAATTTCTGAAATGAAGTTTTTAGAACTGAATTTTGTAACTTCTATTTCTTCTTTTCCTGCTTCGATGCGCGATATATCCAGGATGTCGTTAATAAGTGCAAGCAGATGTTTCCCGTTTCGTTCAATTACTTCCAGGTAACTGTATTCATCCTCCGGAATTTTATTAACGAGTCGACGATTCAGGACTCCCGACAAGGCAATCACCGAATTGAGGGGAGTACGAAGTTCGTGGCTCATATTCGATAAAAAATTGGTCTTTAATCGACTGGCTTCACTCAGCTGGATTTTTTGCATTTCAAGTTCCCGGTTTTGTTCATTCAGTTCGGCCGATTGTGCTTCCAGTTCGTTTTTTTGTATTCCCAGTTTTGTGTTTTGTGCTTCCAGTTTAATCGCAAATAACTGAATTTTTTGAAAGGATAAAACTCCTTCAATTCGGGCACTTAGTGAAAAAAGCAAATTATTAATTAAGTGTATGGATTGTTCACTATAAGTCCGTACACTGGCGAGTGAAATGACAGCTACTATTTCATTCCCTGAGATGATGGGAACCGAAATAATTTCACGTGGAATAAATTTGCCGCTGACAGTGTGAAATAAAAAACGAGTATCTTTTGGAATCCTTTTTATGATTTGTATCTTCCTGGACGATAAAACAGACCCGAATTCTCCTTCAAGACTATCCACATTAAAAGTGAGTTTTGAGTTATCCGACATTCCAAATGATTCGAAATGTTCAAACTCTTTTTTATTCTCTGAGAGCAAATAGACTGCTGCCATTTGAGAATTAGTATGGGTAGCAAGCAATGGTAGAAGTGAAACAAAAAAATTATGCGGATCTTCTTCAAGTAACATGATTTTAGAAAGCTCGGACAATTTATTATCAAGTTCGACAGTTTCTTGTATACTTGCTACCATGGAATTGAATGAATCGGACAAGGTTCCATATTCATTTTTCGTTTTCACATCGCTGCGGGCGTTCATGTTGCCTTCGCGAAAGTCTTTGGCTGTTCTGGTTAATTCTAATATCGGTTTTCTTATGTTCCTTACCACGAAAACAATGATAAAGATTGAAAGTGTAATAATTAAAATTACTAATAATAGTAATTGAACATTTAATGAATCTTTTAATTTAATTGAATTGGCAAAAAACTGTTCACCCGTTTTTTGTTCAAAATTATCAATTACAGTAATTCTGTACATCAGATGTTCCCTGTATCTTCCAATCTTACCGGTTGGAAGTATGTTTTTCTTTACCTCTTCTGTTTTTCCTGAAAGTGCAAGTTTAGTATTCACTTTTCTTGCAATTTTCCAGGTTAGAAATGCTTTATAAGCCTGATCGATATCTGACTTAGGACCCATATATTTTTTGTTCAGAATATCAAACTGAATCTGTATATCTGCCTCTGCCAGTTCCATCATTTGAATGGCATTCTGTTTCTCTTCATCAGTACTTGCCACCATAAGGTCTCTAGTGCCTATCCGCATATTTAAGATGTCAATCTTAATGTTACTAACAGCTCTTTTAAGCTGTAAAGGCCGATTGTAAATTGATTCAGTTTGATGATGTATTTCATCAGCATGTTTGTTGGAAACCATTCCTAAAACAATAACAAATATCAACATAATAGTAAAACCCAGTATAAGTTGAGTTCCTATTTTTAAATCTTTTAATTTCATATTTAATTATTAGTAGTATTTTATACTCTTGAAATCCAGAATATTTATTATTCTGTTTCAGTAAAACTCCCGAATTCTACTCTCCACGATCAACAAGGTAACCGCAATATTTAAGAACGGAAATGTTGCTTTTTATTAAAATAGACCTAAGTAATGTACATGATATTTTATTTTCTGAATATTGCACTTTGAGGATAAACCTCTTGAAACCCTGATTGAATTAAAAGATTTCTTTCAGCTTCGCCGGTTATTAAATATCCATTTTCCGACATACAATTTCTTGTCTTTTTAATAATTTTCTTTTGAAATTCAGGATTATAGTAGAACAGGATATTGGCACATACAATCAAATCGAAATCTCCAAAAATGCTGGTTGGCGGACAACTGTATTTTTCATCCAGTAAATCAAAAACTGAAAATTCGATATTTTCCTTTAATTCCGGTTTTACAGTATAGGTTTCACCAAGCTTTGTAAACCATTGGTTTACCCGTTTAAACTTCAGGCTGTTTAGCGCTGCTTCAGGATATTGTCCGATCTGAGCTTCTTTAATTTGTATTTTCGATTGATCGGTTGCAAAAATACGGAAATTAAATTCACCACTATGACAATTTAGCAATTCATGTAATAACATAGCCAGACTATATGTTTCCTGACCCCCGGCACATGCTGCCGACCAGATACGAATTTCATTTCGGGTGGAAGTCGATTTTTTCAGGATCATGGAAGGTATGATTATTTTTTCCAGTACCGAAAAGGTCATTGTGTTTCGGAAAAACTCTGTATAACTGATTTGAAGTGAATTTAAAAAAAGATCACTTTCACTGTGACTCTGTTCCAGATACGAATAATAAGTAGATTCTGACTTAAACAATGTTTCTTTCATTCTTCTCATAAGTGACTTATTCAGAAATGTTTCGTCGTATTTTGAAATATCAATTCCATGAATCTGAATGTAATGATGAGTGATTGATTTCAAAATTTCATTCATTGGACAATTTTATATTTTGGAGGTTGATTTGAGTCATTCAAAAGTTTATTTATTTCCTTTTTTAATTCGATCATTGTTAATTCTCTCCCAACCGTTAAATCATGAAAACGCATCAATTCATTCATTTTTTCCTGTAATGCGTTTTGTACCTTCTTTCTGTCCGAAATATCCCGAATGATCACTAATATCCCTAAATTATTCCCATACTTGAATCCGGATCCGTTTATTTCACCATAAAATAAAGTGCCATCTTTTTTCTTCATCTTAAACTCAAGATTAAAAAAACTTTCACCAGTTCGCAAGCAATTTCCAAATGTTGAATATGCATTTTGAATTGATTTTTCTTCTACAAAATCAGTGAAATTCTGACCACACATTTCTTCCGGTTCATATTGAAAAATGGATGTTGATGCTTTAGAGGCATATTTGATGATGCCACTCTGGTCGGCAATGGAGATCATATCACTGGTTTGTTCGGCAATAGATCGAAACTTCTCTTCGCTTTCCTTTAATAACTCTAAGGTCTGTTTGCGAGTGGTAATGTCATGGATGACTACTAATGTCCCACTTTCTTCTCCGTTCCTGAATTCAGAACCATTCAATTCTCCATAAAAAGTCGATCCGTCTTTCCGTTCAAACTTAAATTCTACATTAATTACTTTTCTCTTGAATTCAATTCCTTCATTAAAAATAGAATTTGCTTCGTGTACTGAATCTTCATGAATGAATTCTGTAAAATGATGACCGATCATTTCATCAGGTTCATATTTAAAAAGTTCCCTGCAAGCCGGTGAAGTATATGTCATGATCCCTTTACTATCCATTATCGAAATTAAATCATCGATTTGTTCGGTGATGGATCTGAACATGACTTCGTTGACCCTCAACGCTTCTTCAGCTATTTTTGACTTTGTAATATCCCGGAATGACCACACACGACCAATATTTGTCTCTCCTACCGTGTGTGGCAGAGAGTAACGGTCGAAGATTCGACCATCTATAAGTTCTATCTGATCATAACTGACCAGTGCAGGATTTGCATATAAAAATCGGATCTTATTTAAAAACTTATCTTTTTCCTTTACTGTTTCTGCCAATGAATTAATCAATGTAATATTAATTTTATTGTCGAGAATTTCTTTCGGAACATTCCACATGTCGACAAACTTTTTATTGTACAAAGTTATTTCTCCTGTGTTTTCAACCACCAGAATTCCATCTGCCGTCGATTCAAGAGTCGCATTTAAAAGTGAAACTGATTCTTTTAATGCATCTTCTGATCGTTTTCGCTCTGTAATATCCTGAATCATAACATGCCTGGCTTTCTTGCCATTCGAAAGCACTGAAACAATTGTAATATCTACGAAAATTATTTCTCCATTTTTTTTTGTATGTCTCCAGATTCCGGAAGGTTTAATGGTCCCTTGGTTGTTTTTTATATTTTTTAGAAGTTCTGGAATATCTTCAGATGGTCGAATGTTTGTGAGATTCATTTGTAGGAATTCATCTTTTGAATATCCGTAATGTTCGATTGCAGATTTATTTACTTCAAGAAATGCCAATGTTTCAACATCATAGATATACATTGGCTGAGGGTTGTTCTCAAATAAATACCTGTATTTTTCTTCATTGGCACGTAATTTCTTGTCTGTTTTATCGCGGTCGATAAAAAGTCCGACCTGATTGGCAAATAATAATACTAATTCGTTGTTTTTTATAGTTTCTCCTTTTGAATAGATTAATGTAAAATCTCCTATTGTTATATTATTCTTGGCTACTTTAACGACATAACACTCCCCTAAGTTGAATAATTTATTCAGCAAAGTAGACACTTTTTTTGATACTGAGAAACTGGATAAGTCACTAAATGATTCGAATTTTGTAATTGGGTTATCTTTCGTTTTTTTATCCCGAACCGGATCGAATTTCCATTTTTTGTTCATCATATCAAAACCGAAATAATGACTTGCCATTCGAATTTGTTCCTGTATTCCTGATACGGCTACTGTTGTTAAGTCATGACCTGTATCATCAAAAATATTGAAGCTGGCATATTTTGCACCCGAAATTTTTAGTATTATATCCGAAATTTTTGAATAGTCTATTCCTTCAGAATTGTTGTCAAATAATTCCGTACTTTCAAAGAGCGCCCATTTCAAAATTGATTCTCTCTCCTGGAGAGCATCCTGTGCCAACTTACGTTCTGTAATGTCCCGCAAAACACCTTCATGAGATATTACTTCGCCTTGAATATCAGTATTATACCATCCATGATCTTCAATCCATATCCCCGTACCATCTTTTCTTTTTAATTCAAAGATTCCAATCTCTTCATTCTTTTCTTTTAATATCAGACTTTCACGGTCGGCTGAATTAAAATATAATTGTGATTTAATATCGATGGCCATCAAATCATTTTTGCTTTCATAGCCAAGCATCTTGACCATAGCCGGGTTTACATCAATAAATTTACCATTATGGGTACTTTTGTAAACTCCATCAGGAATCTTCAATACCAGATTCCGGTAAAGTTCTGCACTTTCCCGCAGTGCGGTTTCTGCTTCTTTCCGCTCTGTAATATCGTAGATCTCCGTGATGAAATTTAAAGGATTTCCAGTTTTATCCCGCATTAAAAAAGTACTGATATCTACCCATACGATGTTTCCATTTTTATGAATGTATCTTTTTTCCCAATGCGAAAATGTTTTTTCGCCTTTGAGAATCGAATTTATAATTGCTTTGTTATTATCAATATCGTCTTTATGCGTAAATTCGGTCCAGTCAATTTGCAATAATTCTTCTTTTGAGTAACCAACAATCTCACAAAAAGCTTTGTTTGCAATCATTTTCCCTTCAATGGAAGTCATCGACTTACCCATGGCTGAATTCTCGAATATATTTCTGAATTTTTCTTCACTGACCTTTAACTCTTCTTCAACCTTTTTCTTTTCTGTAATATCATGCACAGAGGTACGTATTCCGGTGATCCTTCCATCGCTGGCTTTTAGAATCTTGTCCTGTTCGAAAATAGGGATTTTTGTACCATCTTTTCGTACTAAAATCCGTTCATACGGGATAGATGAAAGTTTATTTCCATTTAGCTTTTCTATCGTTATTTTTTTTGAAAAATCTTTGTGGGCACTTAGTTCCCAACAATACTGACCAATTACTTCTTCGGGAGTATACCCCAGCATTTTTAATTCTGTTTGATTTATCCGAATAATCTTTCCTTCGTTATCAATTTCATGATACCCCACCGGTGCATATTCAAAAAGATCCCTGTACTCTTCACGGCTTTCGTTTAATTCAGTCTCTGCCTTTTTTATTTCTGTAATATCCTGTATTGTCGAACGAATGCCTGTAATTTTCCCATTGCCATCATATAGGATTTTATCAAGAATTAATATGGAAAATGTTAATCCGGTTTTGCTGATTAATATTGTTTCAAATGAAGACAGAGAAATATTGCGTCCATGAAGCTTTTCGTTTACCTGTTGATGTGTGATTGACACATTATGAGCAATATCCCAGATGTATTGACCAATTATTTCTTCTGCTTCATACCCAAGCATCGTTAATTCGGTTTGATTCATTCGAACGATTCGTCCTTCAGAATCAATTTCATGATATCCTACCGGAGCATTATTAAAAAGGTCTTTAAAATCTTCGCGACTTTCCCGAAGCTCCTTTTCAACCTTCTTTTGTGTCGTATTATCCCTGACAATCAATTGTACTGCCGTTTTTTTTTGAAATTTTATGGGCGTAGATTTCACAACAACATCAACTGTCGTACCATCAAGACGAATAAATTTTTCTTCTGTCAGTGGCTGTATGCTGCGGTCATTCACAGCATGAACCATGCGTTCATTAATTTTCGCCCTGTAGTCAGGATGAATAAATTCAATCACCGGTTTACCAATCAGGTCTTCAACTGTTGGTGCTGCTATCAAACGAAGGCATTCATTATTTACAAATACAATCTTCCCTTCCGAATAAATTGCGATGGCATCAGGCGAATTATCCACCAGTTCGCGATATTTATTTTCACTTTCTTTTATCGTTTCCTCAGCTTCCATCTGATAGGTGGTATCATAAAGGATGCCGGTCCATAAAACTTCATGTTGGTCAATTTGCCGGGGCACAGATTCTAAATGTACCCAACTGATTTTCTCCTTTATTACCAATCGTCCATCCCATTTAAAGGGTTTCAGATTTGTATTTGCGATTTCGTTTTTAAAGACAAAATCCTGTTTGTCATCCGAATGAATTAAATCGATAATAATGCCCGGATTTTCTTCAAATTCCTTTTTTGAAATTCCTAAAATCTCACAAAACCGATCACTTGCATACTCCATACAATAGGGAAGGTTTTCTGTACTATTCCAGGCATTTTTCCACCATTTCCCTTTCTGGAATACGCGAATGCGATAAATCCCTGCCGGTTGATTATTTACTAAATCCAGGAACAGTTCGCGTTCATGTTGCAGGGTTTTTTCAATTTGTATTCTTTCACAAATATTGATTGAAGTGACCAGGCAGTGCTCTTTGTTTTTACTTAAAGTCCCGGTAAGTAAAACATCTGTTTGAATTCCGGAAATTGTATCTAGCTTAATTTCACAGGTCTTGCATGAATTAGAAAGATATATACTCTGAAGAAAGGATTTGAAAATTGATTTTGTTTCCGGAGTAACAAACTGTTCAAACTGATTGCCCATTAAAAACGCTCTTTCTTGATGAAGTAAGTGTGCGCCATTCAGGTTTAGTCCTAAAATAGTACCATTCTCCGAGAGTGTAAAATAACCGGCCGGAGCAAAATCATACAAATCAACTGCATCCTGAACTGCAATTTGAGCTTCCGCTAATTTCTCATTCTGGATGAACAATCCTTCCTGGTTGGCTTCAGGTTTATGAGTATGTTTTAATTCATTACTATCTGATAAATCAGTATTTAAAGTCACTTCTTTATTATTTATCAGATCTTTAGTCTTTTGGGGCTGGTCGAACGTTGAAGAATTTTTTTTTGTTGTGTTTTTCATAAGTACTTCGATGAAGTAACAGTGGAATTTAATGTGGAAAAGGAAAGTAACAGCAAATTTTATTTTAACTACATATCTACAAATAAATTGAAATTAAAATGTATCTCTTGCAAATATAGTGCAAATTAAATAGTAATATCAGATACATAGAACTTTATTTTGACCAATAGGCTTATAAACGAATTTTGCACTCATTTTTAACACATTGTTGCATTCAAGAAATTATAAAACTATAATATTGTGTTTGTGCGGGAGTTATTCAGCACTAATCCTACGTTGCCAAAATAAAAAACGAACCACAACTCCGACTTGTCAGAATTGTGGTTTTATATTTTTGTTTTGAATTTGTACAGTAGAACTAACGATAAAAGTTATTTAATAATCTGAAGACCGATCCTTCATTGAAAAACTGGATTTTTTTTTAATCAAACAAGGTATGATCTATTATCTACTTAATGGATATAAGTAGTTGAAATAATATATTGATTTATTATTTCAGTTACTTATAATTTGATACCATTGGATGCTTATATAAACTTCCAAAATCTTAAGGACCGACTCAATGAAACAATTACCTGAAATGGATTCTCCGTATTACGTTCTGATTTCATTTGCATCCCGTTCACAATAAAATAAAAAACAAGCAATTTGAAATCAGTAAGTAAACAGTATATACTGATTATTTACTGATTTCTACCAAACCGGATGTGAATGGAATGTGGAGCAAACGAAATGTTATTCAGATTGTTCTCAAAAATAATTTTTTTAGTCTGTCAAACCGGAATTTTCAAACTATAAATCTGAACACTATTCGATCACTTTTTTTATAAGTATTCCAGATTAAATATTAATAAGTCTGTTAGATGTAAAGTATTAAATATTTTGTTTTTTTTATTCCCTCAGCCCCAAATGGGAGCATTTTTAAACAGTATCTAAATAATTTCAATCCGTAAATTAAATTTGATAATGAACTCTCATTGTTTCCATTGGGAATTTGGGGAGTACTACTCAAAATACATTAATAAATTTTTTATAGTACTTATTTTCCATCCGAATTTGCAGGTTGTTTCAAATCCTGCAATTAACTAATTCTATTTGTTAATAAATCATGAAAGTATTTGGTAAGTTTTTCGGAAATAATGTTACAAACAGGAGTAAAAGGGGTATAAAAACGGAGTAAAAGGGATAGTGAAAATAAAATTTGTGGACAGAAGTGAGCAATCGACTAATTACGGAACATCATATGCTTAATTTGAAGTTGTAATCGTATACTACTTAATTGTATTGTTCAACTATTTTTTTTTCTTTCCCTTTTCACTTATTTAAAAAAATAATTGATTATCCTCAAATTTCAAAAATGTTTGTAGAAAAAATAGCGAAAATCTATTTTTTTAGTCTGGAAACCCAGGCGATACAATGATATTGTGATGAATACTAC